>Ga0214206_1000139_pt1 | contig 20112 bp, 28 predicted proteins | sample TroBogEpilimnion_26_FD_153044 | JGI IMG/M metagenome (GOLD analysis project Ga0214206, IMG submission 153044) | Freshwater microbial communities from Trout Bog Lake, WI - 07JUL2009 epilimnion | ecosystem: Environmental > Aquatic > Freshwater > Lake > Epilimnion/Euphotic zone | place: Trout Bog...
GGCAAAGTCATCCAAGTCATCGTTGCAGAACCTGAGTTCTTCGATACGTTCGTGGACTCTTCTCCGGGGCAGTGGATTCAGACCTCATACAACACCCGTGGCAACGTTCACTATGGCCCTGATGGCGAGCCGGATGGCGGTGAAGCGCTACGTGGTAACTATGCGGGGATTGGGTTCAATTACGATGCGTCCATCGACGTTTTCTACCCGCAGCAGCCATACCCGAGCTGGGTGCTGAATGAATCTACGTGGCTCTGGGATGCACCAGTTGCTTATCCCACTGATGGCAAGTTGTATAATTGGGATGAATCCGTTAAGGATTGGGTCGAAGTGAAAGCTCCATAAATAGGAATATCCATGTCACAGTATTTCCAAGTCACGTTCCTTCCTCCTCCTGGCGCAACAATTGGGAATGCTTATGCTCAGTTTTATGCTGCCGGCACGATTACGCCAGTCACGATCTATGCTGACTTTGGCCTAACAACGCCAATTGCACAGCCGGTTAGCATAGAATCTGGAACGTTTGAATGCTACTTTACTACTGGTGTAGTCAATGCGACTGCTATCACTGCTGGCAATAAATACACCATTCAGAACGCTGGAACGACTAATTTCACTTTAATCGGCGCATCTTCAAATGCAGCAGGAACTACATTTGTAGCCACTGGTGCAGGAACTGGCTCCGGTACGGCATATCTTGAATACGACATGCGTATCGCTGGTGGCAATCTTGTACGTTCATCAGTCATTCAAAATATCTGGACCATTCCGGCCAATATCTGGGGTCTTGACGTAAATCTTTGGGAAAATGAGCCTAGCGTCTGGGGTGCTGTAAATCCTGTAGCTGCAAGCACTAGGACTGAGCAGAATGTCGGCCAAATGTATACGGCCAATGACATTATTCGCGCCGCTATGCGGCTTATTCAGGTGTCAGCGGTTGATACGGATTTAACTGCTGCTGAATTAAAAGACGGTCTTGAATCGCTTAATAGAATGCTGGATAGCTGGTCAGCAGATGAATTGACGCTGTACCAAGTCATTCGTGAGCAATTCCCGCTGGTGTCTGGTCAGAATCCGTACAGCATGGGCTATGGTGGAGATTTCAACACCAGTAGGCCAATAAAGATTGTTGATGCTTATCTAGTTCTCAACAATGGCTCTATTCCTGTCAGCTATCCGATGCAAGTGCTTGGATATGATGACTACAATTCTGTGCGTCTCAAGACTCTCAGCACTAACTTCCCGAACTATATCTACTATCAGCCTTCTTTTCCGATTGCTGAAGTCTATATTTATCCTATTTTTGCGCCTAATGATCCTAGTACGCAGGGTCCGGCCTATATCAATCTAACTTCATGGAAGCCGTTTGATATGGTTGTAGATCCGACTGCATACATGGAGTATCCTCCAGGATACTGGGAAGCGATTGTATTCAATCTGGCAGTACGGATTGCTGAAGAATATCAGTTTGACATTCGTTCTACGACTGTTCAACTTGCTGTCAATGCGCTCAAACGTGTTAAGCGTCTGAATCAGCGCACTGTTACGCTTCAGACGGATGTGGCTTTAATGAATACAAGCCAATTGCGTTACAATATCTATTCAGACGGATACGGACGCTAATCATGGCTGAAACAATGCAACTCCCAATCCTTGGCCCTGGTGTTGCAGGCCGCGCTAGAGCGGTATCAGCGCAGAAACGTCAAAATCTGTTTCTTGAAATCAAGCCAGAGAAAGACAAGTCAAACCTTGTAGCCTATGGTACACCAGGATTAAAACCGTTTACGGATGTAGGCGCTAATCCGATTCGTGGTCTATGGTGGTATCAGGCAGTCAATCGTTTGTTTGCTGTTGCATACAATGAGCTTCTAGAAATCTCTCCAGATGGCAATGTAGTTATACGCGGTCAGTTAAATACAACGACTGGCACTGTTTCTATGTCAGATAACGGCATTCAATTGATGATTGTCGATGGCTTTACTGGTTATATCTTCCAGCCTGCAACCGCTGATTTGCAATATACGCGCTCAGGCCGTGTAGCTACGATTTATGAGACTTTAACAACTCGAAAAACGGGTCAGATTGTATCCATTGTTGGTGATGCAAATCTTTCCTCTGGTGACTACACAGTTAGTCTTATTGAAACAAATGCGCCTGATTTAACGGCAAGCACTGAGTACGTCATTGAAACGGTTGGAAATTCTGACTTTACTTTAGTTGGCGCTGCTACAAACACAGTTGGGACGGTTTTTACAGCAACAGGGCCAACGCCTGGTACTGGTGTATGCACAGCGGCTAATAGCTTCCATATTGGGGTTTCGCTTGGTGGAACTCATTCCGGTACATGCAAGATTGTCAATAACTTTAGAGACATTACGACTGCGTACACGGGGACGAACTTTCCAAAGTCTACGACTGTTACGTTTTTAGACAGTTATTTTGTTGTCAATGTCATTGGAACTAAGCAGTTTTGGCTGTCAGCGTCATACGATGGCTTTTACTGGGACCCGTTGCAATACGCAAGCAAAGAATCCTACACGGATAACTTGCAAGCAGTGACAGTTGATAACGGTCAGCTAGTGCTTCTCGGCGCAATCTCTCAAGAATACTGGCAAAACACTGGAGCATATCCGTTTCCGTTGCAGAGAATCGCAGGATCTCCGACTGACGTAGGTCTTGTTGCTATCAGATCTATTGCTCGATGTGCTGGCGAATTGTTCTATCTCGGACGCTCAAGACGCGGCGGTATTTCTGTTGTTCGCGTACAGGACTATCGTTGCGTACCGGTTTCTACGCCTGATCTGGATTATCTGTTCAATGAATACGATTCTCCAGAGGATGCTATTGCGTACTCATTCCGGTTTACTGGGCATGACTTTTATGTAATTAACTTCCAGGCACAGGCAAAAACATGGATGTATGACGCAACTTCAGACGTTTGGTCTGAGCTTGTATCTGGTGCTGATACAAGGCACTACGGACAAAGAGCTACGCAGTTTGAGAATCAGATTTTTGTTTCTGATTATCGGAATGGAAATCTCTACACGTATGACGCGCTGACTTATACAGACAATGGCGATTACATTCCCAGAGAGCTAATCACGCCTCATTTCTTTGCCGGTACGTCATTCAATAAATTGCATATCTATCGCTTGCGTGTAGACATGGAGCAAGGTACTGGTCTTGTTGACGGCCAAGGTCAGAATCCTCAGATTATGTTGCAAGTAAGCCGTGACGGTGGATACACATACGGCAATGAAATGTGGACTAGCTTTGGTCAGGCTGGAGAATATCTACGCAGAGCAGAATGGCGCAGACTTGGCGTTAGCCGTAACTATGTATTCAAGTTCCGCATAACCGATCCTGTGAAAGTTGTTATGATGAGTGCAGCCGCATACGCAACTGAGGCAGCAAAATAATGCCATTTCCTCAACCGCCATTTAACTCTCCGGTACAGACTGAGCCAACGATTAAAGGCGTTGTTACAATTAAGGCTGTATGGCAAAACTGGCTACAGCTTGTTCAGATATTTCTAGCCAACCTTACTAGCTCCGGCCCTACTTCTGCAAGACCAACCAAGGATCTCTGGGTAGGTCAACCGTTCTTCGATACGACTATCAATGTTCCTGTCTACTGGGATGGCGGCGCTTGGGTTACGTCTGCGCCTGCTGGAACCGTGACTGCTGTTACTGGTACTGCGCCAATTTCGTCCTCTGGCGGAACGACTCCAAATGTCAGCATTACAAAAGCCAATGCGACAACAGATGGCTATCTAAGTGCCACTGATTGGAATACGTTTAATGGCAAACAACCCGCAGGATCTTACGTTACAACAGTCACAGGAACGTCTCCTGTTGTTTCAACTGGTGGGACGGCTCCGGCAATTAGTATGCCAGCGGCAAACAGTACGACTAGCGGCTATCTGACCAGTACGGATTGGAATACGTTTAATGGAAATAAGACGTACATCAATGTCTTGTCTTATGGGGCTGATGCTGGCGGGACTGTAGATTCAACCACAGCCATTCAGAATGCAATCAACGCTAATCCGTACCGAACCATCTATTTTCCCGCTGGACGATATCTTGTTTCTTCATTAGCGATCACTACTGGCATCACGTTACTTGGCGACGATGCTTACGCAAGCTCGATTGTTTCAAGCTCTTTGACTGGCGATGTTATTAACTACACGTCTACAGCTCCGTTAAATGTAGCAAATTTGACGTTTACGTCTAACACGACAACAAGAACAAGCGGCGCATACATCACCATCAATTCATCTGGTGATAACGGACAAAGCAGGATTACAAATTGCCAATTTATTGCCTCATACATTGGTCTAAATTTTGTAACCGCAAGCACATGGGTTGTCACTAGCTGTTATTGGTCAAATTACAACGTAGCCATACAAGTTCAAAACACGTTCAACATTGACTCTGGTGATTCTTGCGTCACGAGTTGCACGTTCTCATCGTCCATCGGTGGAATCTCAATATCTCAGTATTCTTCTGGTGGCTTAAAGATTGTTGGCAACAAGTTTCTTAATGCGACCTATCATTATCTTGGGCAATATGTAACAGGTGCAGGAAATCCAAGCACATCAATTCTTGTGATTGCGGCAAACAGTTTTGAAGGTGCAACATCCGCATCAATTGCTATTAATACAAACAGCAATTCTTTTTCTCAAGTAAACATTACTGGCAATCAATTTACTTTAGACGTTAGTGGCACAAAAGGATTTTCATCCACAGGAACAAACTTGTCTAACGTCTTTATTGGCGCAAATGAATTCTCAATGAGCAATGGCGCAACCGCAATAAACATCGGCGGCGGCTCTGGATTTACTATTGGATCTAATTCAATCAATGGCTCGTCTGCTGATGCTGGAATTGCAATCTACAATAGTGCCACAGTGCATGTTTGCCCGCAAGGATGGATAGGCATAACAAATAGATATGTTAGCTATGACGCTAATACGCGATTTGATGCCAGTCAAATGCAAACGGGTTCAATGCCTACGATTTTTACAACAACATCGTATGGCGTTCCAGGTCTATATTATGGAGATGGTAGCCAGTCATTTCCAATAGCATTCCAAGGAACTCCGGCTGTTAATGCGTACATTTATGATCCCTCAGGCGCCAGTGGCGCTGTTGGCGTTCAGCTTACAGGCGTTAGCTCATCTGGTTTTACGGTTAGGGTTATAGGCGCAAATCCAAGCGGAGCGGTTACAATCTACTACACCGCTTTATTATCTGGTTAATAGGAGACAATTATGCCGTTGAAGAAAGGTTCATCACAGAAAACAATTTCTAAGAACATTGCGACTGAGGTCAAGGCTGGCAAGCCAGTAAAACAGGCTGCTGCGATTGCTTACTCAAAAGCTAGAGAGTCTAAGGCTGGATGCTGCAAGAAAAAGTAAAGACTGATCTTGTTCCTGCTGGCGTAAAGCGCATTGAGTCATTGCGCTATGCAATGGAGGAATCCTGCAAACGTGGTCTGATGGAGGAATTTGAACCTCCATTGGATCATTTGTTTTGTAAAGGGCTGTATGCTAGACGTAATTATGTTCCTGCTGGCATTACCGTCATAACTAAAGTTCATGCGGTTGAGCATATAACTGTTGTCTTGTATGGCAAGTGCCATGTTTACGACCAGCACAGCAAAAAGAGTATAATTAGTCAACCCGGTATGTGGGTCACTAAGCCAGGTACGGTCAGAGCCATATACTGCGAAACTGATACAAGCTGGATTACTGTTCATCCATCGGATAAATACTCCGTAGAAGAAGCAGAGCATGAGATTTTTACTGAGACATTCGCAGAATATCAAGAGCGAATAAAGTTACTTGAGGTAACAATATGACAGGTGTAGCACTTGGAGCGGCGGCAATCGGGGCGGCGGGGTCAATGGCCGGTGCTGGCATATCTGCCGGTGCAAGTAGCGCGGCAAACGCTGCCAATCAAAAAATGATGCAACAGCTTTGGGCTATTGCTCAACAGCAGAATGCTCCTTATCAGAAGTTTGGCAAAGCTGGTATGAACATGTATCAGCAAATGCTTCCGCAATTGTTGGCACAGCAACAGTATCAGCAATTCACGCCAGAAATGTATAAGGAATCTCCGTTATATACGCCAATGGTGCGTAATTTGGCTGAATTGCAAGCTACCCCAGGCTACCAGTTTCAGCTTCAGCAAGGTCAGAAACAGATAGATCAATCAGCCGCAGCGCGTGGCGGAATGTTGTCTGGAGCGCAATTGCAAGCATCACAGCAGTTTGGTCAAAAACAAGCCGCTACTGGTTTTCAAGACGCATGGCAAAGGGCGCAAACTGCATATCAGAATGCGTTTAATACCTACAACCAACAGTATTCCAATCAGCTTGCTGGCGCTAATGCTCAGTCTAGTATGCTTGGTGATATTACTAAGATTGGCTACGGTGCGGCTAATGCTCCTACACAAACTGTCCAAGGTATAGTTCCTAGCGCCATGTCGTCTAATACGTATGCCGGAAATCAGCAAGGAAATATGTATGGCGCAATCGGTTCAACGCTAGGCAATCTTGGTAGTTTCGCAGCTAACCAGTTTGGCAACACTGGGCCAATATCTTCATACGATCAATTACAGACTCCTGGTCAAAAGACGATAGTTCTTTAAAGGTAAATATCATGGCTGATCCCGAAATCTGGAAAGCATTAATAGACACTGGCAATCCTTACGTTCAACAGGAGCGTCAGCAGAAAGGTCTGATGGGCATGATGGAATTGCAGGAAAAGCAACGCCAGATGCAGGATGTTCAGCGCCTCAGAGACCTGTATTCATCCGGCAAGCCTGTCAGCACTGAACAGGTTATGTCTGTAAATCCTGAGCTTGGAATTAAGCTACAGGAAGCGCAATTCAAGAATGCGTTTCAGATGCAGCAAATGGAAAAGCTGGATCGTGAAAAGAAAGAAGCCAATGCTAAGACTTATGCTCAATATGTAGGGCCAGTAGCGGATACTTACTATGATGATATTAACAGCGGAATGCCTAAAGAACAGGCTATGCAAAAGTTCCGTTCCGGCATTGGTGCTGCTCAAGCTGAATTAGATAGCAAGCATGGAATTAAGCCAGAAGTTGATTTCACTCAATTTGATCCAGAGCATATCTTGGAGCGCACTACGGGTCTTGGTGTTCCTAGTCGGCATCACAAGCGACAGGAAGAGGAAGAAAAGATGACTCGCGACTACTCTTTACGCGGTGCGCCGAATTATCAGGAAACGCATGGAACCGTTTCGCGCAATCCGGTGACTGGAGCGCCAGAGTATATGCCTCCTGTATCCAATTCTAGACAGCCTCGCGGTACAGGTATGGGCGGTGCGCCAGCGGCTAAAATACCGAATGGCTTTAAGGAAGCTACGGCAGAAGATATTCCAACGCTTCAACAGGCTTACGATAGCGCAACTGATCCGAATGAAAAACAGCAAATTGGCTCATTGCTTTATCAGCTTAAACAGCAAACTTCTCAACTTCCGATGGCTAGAGGTGTAACGCCGGAAGAAAGGGGCGCGTTTAAGAAAGAGGAAAAGAAAGCTGAATTAGCGGCTGAGAAAGAAGCAACCATAGAACAGCGTAGCGAGATTCTTTCTAGCATTCCTGATAGATCAACGATTGAAGGCTTGATTGATAAGTCAATCGGATCTGGCATTGAGCAGCAAGTCAAGGGCAAGCTAGGTCCTATGGTTGGACAGAGTTCAGAAGCGCTAGAAGCCACAAAACAGCTTGACGTTATCGCTCCACAGTTAAAGAGCATTACGAAAAGCCTAGCCGGTGCTGGTGCTATTTCTGACTTTGAACAGAAGATGATGGCTGATGCGGCTGGCGCTATTGCTGATCCGAATGTACCGCCAGAGGCGAGAAAGGCTGCATTTAGAACCTTCATGGATGTAATGGATAAGGCGAACAAAGGAAAAGCAACGACTCCTAAATCAGGCATTGAGGTCGGGCATGAGGAAGGCGGCTATCGCTTCAAGGGCGGGAATCCAGCAGATAAATCTAGTTGGGAGAAAATCTAATGTCCGGTCCCTGGGAAAATTATGCTTCTGATGAAGGTCCGTGGTCAAAATATGTTGAAAAGTCCTTACCCGAAAGCGTAGGATCAGCCGAACGCTTTTTAAAGGGTGCGTCCGCTCAGGGCTATAAAGGCATGATGGGCGCAAAGCGTTTATTTATGGGCCTTTCACCAGAAGAGGAGCAAGCACTTGCTGGTCAAGCTGAATGGGTTAAACAAGCTGGTATGCCAGCACAAGTTGGGCAAATTGCATCAGAAGCAGCAATGTTATCGCCAAGCCTTGCTATGCCTGGCGCTGGAGTGCTTCCTGCTCTTCAACGCGCTTATACATCAGGTAGTTTATCTGCGTTATTTGAACCTGGTGGAACATACGAACGGGAGAAGTCAGGCGCTCTTGGTGCTGTCGGTTCTCTTGTTGGTGAAACTATTCCTTATGCCGCTGGAACCATCACTAGAGCAATTGAGCCACTGACTGAGGGTGGCAAGAAAAATATCATTGCTAGGTCTTTACAGCGCGTTGTAGGCGAGAATGCACCAAGTGTAGCCAGTCAGCTTGAAACAACTCGATCTGGCGTACCAGGAGTGCAATACACGGCATCTGAGGCTGCTCCGCAATCTGGCGGTTTAGCCGCTATGCAACGATGGGCAGAACAAGCTAATCCAGAGTCTTACTTCCAGAGACGCGCAGAGAATGTAGGCGCTAGACGCATGGCGCTACAGGATATTGCAGGATCTGAAGCACAAAAAGCTGCGGCACTTGGCATGCGTGAATCTGTCACTAAGCCAATGTATGAAGAAGCTATGCAGATGAGTGTGCCAGTAGATGAGTCACTGCGTGAATTGTTTAAGCGTCCCAGTATGCGTAATGCGCTTTCTCAGGCGCAAACAATTGCAGCAGAACAAGGTACGCCAATTCCTGCTGATCTAATTAAGGCAATTGAATCTGGTGAAGTGCCTGCTGAAATTTCAGGTCAAGGCTTGCACTGGCTTAAGATTGGTCTTGATTCATTGCGTGATGAGGCCAAAACATCTCTTAGCAAAGCACAGCAGAATGCACTGAAAGGGACTGTAAACGCTTTTGAAGAATGGCGCGGTCAGAACATCCCTAAATATGCTGAGGCGCAAGCTGAGTTTAAGCGACTGTCACAGCCTATTTCTCGCATGGATGTAGGCCAGTCTTTGTACGAAAAGTTAGCTCCTTCATTGTCTGACTTTGGTCCTGTGACTCGCGAACGCGCTGAGTCATTTGCTGGCGCATTGCGCGATGCAGATGTTACTGCTCAGAGAGCTACTGGATTCAAAGGCGCTAAATTCTCAGACATCATGAAGCAAAGCGATCAAGATACTTATTCTGCAATTGCGTCTGATCTGTCTAGACAAGCTGAATCTGCTGGCGCAGGACGTGGCATCGGATCTAATACGTTCCAGAATCTTGCTATGCAAAATCTTGCAGAACGTGCTGGGTTTCCGGGTACGCTCATTGGAAAAGTAACGCACTTGCCAGGGATTGATTACGCCTATACACGCGCTGAACAAGCAATGCAGAGAGAGCTTGCAGACATTCTGCTTGATCCTAAAAAAGCCGCTAAAATGCTTCGTAGACAGCCGGGAACTTTATTGCGTTTGCTTGAAGCAGACTTTGCACATGCTCCCGGTAGTGTTGCTGGCGCAGCGATTGGCTCATCATTGAATAGGTAAAACCATGTCCAACGCATATCTCTCTCCGCTCCTTAATGACGCTCAATTCAATGGTGACGGTACGTTTCTAGCTGGCGGTCTGATCTGGTTTTATCAGGTCGGTACGTCTACTCCGTTGCTGGCATATACAACTCCGGTTGCTAATACAGCATGGACTAACCCGATTGTTTTAGATCAGCGCGGAGAGACTGGCGGAGAGATTTGGCTTAAGGCTGGTTCATCATACAAGATGATTCTTGAATCTCCTCCAGAGTACGGACAAGCGCATGGCGTAGTCATTTCCACGTTTGACAATATCACTGGTGTCAATGATCCAGGTACGACAACGGTACAAAACTGGGTCGCTTTTGCCGGTACCCCAACGTATGTCAGCAGCACTAGCTTTAGCGTGACAAGCGATTACAGGACTACGTTCCTTACTGGTCGCAGAGTCAAAATGAACAATAGCGACTCGACAACATATTACGGAACGGTTGTTAGTTCAGCATACGCTACTGGCGTAACCACTGTCACTCTATCGCCTGACTATGGCGAATCTGTCAGCAGCCTTATTTCATCCGTATCTTATGGATTCATTGAAACTGGCGCTGTTTCATCTATTCCAGTAGCTGTGCTTGCTGGTTCTCCAGCATCTGGTTCTCAGCATTTGATGTGGATTGATTACGATTCAAGTATCGGATTGCGCTGGACTGCTGACAACGGAACTCTGAGTAGCAATTGGCCTATCAATGCCGCGACAGCAACTGCGGCTGCTAGTAACTCATTTGCTACACAGCAAACTACATTAGAAGGAATTATTAGCGCAAGAATCAATGCTCAGAATGATGTTTCTCTTGTAAATGACACAACATCCTGGGGATTGCTTGAGCAGTCTGTAGGGTATGCTGTGAAATATGATCGCTCAACCGGACTGTATAGCTATGGCGGTTTCGGGCTTCCGGCGCAGACAGGCATTAGTAACTGGAGCAGTTTGCCCAATGGCATGATCTTTCAGTACGGATATGCAACAGCGTCAAATTCCGGTGCTGTAATTACGTTCCCGAAAGCGTTTACAACCGCTTCATCTTATGCAATCACTATCGGAGCCTATGGAACAGGGCCAACTACGCATAATGAAATTGTTGTCAGAAACACTTCAAACACATCGTTTACGGCATATCAAGCCAATGGCGATACGTTCTACTGGATAGCGATGGGGTACTAAAATGGTTACTGCAAAAGACTGTCTAGCGCGATATGGCGACCCCAGCCATGAGAAGAACATGATTCTTTGGGATGTTCCGGCAGAACTAGAAATTGGTGTTATTCCCAAGCGTGTTTACTGTAACGAGAACCTAATCCCGCCATTGACTCAGGCATTCAAGAATCTGATTGCTACTGGTTATGTCAAGGAACTCAAAACATGGGATGGTTGTTTTAACATTCGCAACATTCGCGGTAGAACTACTCAAAGCCTCCATTCATGGGGGATTGCCATAGATATTAACGCTGCATGGAATCAGCTTGGAAAGAAGCCAACTATGACAGAAGGATTCATTAAGTGCTTTACTGATGCAGGATTTGACTGGGGCGGATTATGGAAACGTCCAGATGGAATGCACTTTCAACTATCAAAATTGCCATAGTAAAATGTTGCCAGTGATTTCATTAGTAGCTAAATCTATTCTTAATGCCGGAATTTCAAACGCTATAAAGGATCAATCTATGAATACGCTTATTGCATTTCTTATCAAACAACTTGCTGACGTTGTTCTCGGATCAGACGTTTTTCCGCGCATTGTTGGCGCAGTAGAGCGATGGGCTGAAAAAGAAATTTCCGGTGCCGAGAAACGCAAAGGTGTTATTGATGAGCTTGAAGTGATTGGCCTCAAATTAACTGAATCACTTGCTAACTTTGGCGTAGAGCTTGCGGTACAATATATCAAAACCAAGTCTTAGGAGACTGACATGAGCAAATTTGGCGTTGCATTTAATGAGCCTAGCACATGGAGAGGTGTTTGCTATCTTCTGATTGCGTTTGGCATTCAGATTTCACCAGAATTGCAGGGAGCGATTGTAACCGCTGGCTTATCCGTAGCAGCAGCCATTGGTATTTTCGTAAAGGATAAAGCCAATGAGCCGGGATGATGAGTCACTCAAAGTAGTTGACACATCAAATGTCCTGACGAAAGAAGAGCTATTAGAGCTAAAGCGATTGGCCAATTTATCAAAGACTGCCAAGTTTATTGTCAGTATTCTTTTTGGCGCAATCACTTTGCTCGGTGCGGATCATCTAGTGGAGTGGATTGAACGGGCTAAGTGATGGAATGCTAGGAATCACTCCCTCCTATCCCGTGGCTCTTGCTTAACCTCTCTATCTCATCTGCCGCTTCTTGGCACAAACACATCAAGAAGGCGTTGGCTTTCTCCGGCGTTTCAAAATTTCCGGGGTAGTAATCCTCTGGGTTATTGAGGAGTTTTACTAGGTTGTATTCTTCACTCATTACTCCCCTGCCAATCTCAGCGGTCAATAGTTCTTTGTCGTTCATTCTTCCTCCTCCCATTCAATGCGGACACAGGCTACTCTCTTGTCTTTCCCAACTTCATCCGATTTATCAGCATGAACCTTGCTGTGGAAATAGCACAGAAAATTCCCCGGATAAACATTCACCCATCCCTCTTTCTTCACGCGCTTGGGTTTGATGCGGTAGTTCACATTTACGCACCAATCAGGCTCATTAATATCTACCCAATCTCCTTTGTATTCGTACTGGATCTCCTCACCCGCCGCCCACGCAACGATCACATCGTAGTGTTTGTGTTTAGTTCCCATCTATTTCCTCCAACGCTTTCAGCGCGGCTCGGGCGTTTCTTGCTAGGTTTCCAGAACATTCAGTCATTGTGACCAGATCTTCCAACGCCTCAGCCAACCCATCCACTAGGTCTGCGCGGATGTACGGAGTTGTGGTCATACGGTTTTCTTTATCATGCCAATACGGATGCTTGTCCCAATCATCGTTAATCCAAATCTTCTTAGGCGCATTCATTTCCCCTCCCTCACTTTCCTAGTCCTGTAGTACCGGCTCCTTTCAATACCGGCAATTCTTATAGCATCGCAAACCCTCACTCCGTCATTGATTAGCGAACAGGCTCTGGCGAATGCCGCTTCAAATTTTGGGTCTGGTGTATAGGGTCCGGGTCCAAAATTGGCACTGCAATAGGGCGATTTAAGATTCAACACACTGGCTCTGCGCCTAATGGAATCACTGGTGCGTGAAAACCCTGCAAGCTGTAGCTTGACCATTGCTCCGGGTAAACCCTCTTTTTCGTACCATTCTTTGAGGATGTCATCTTCTTTTTCTGTGTAAGCGTAACCTGTCATTGTGTCTTTAAACCCCGTGTTCTGACCAGCACTTAAAGCTAGCGCATTCAGTATTGCAATCCGGCTGTTTCCAGCAATTATCGCATGGACATATCGTTTCTGGTTGCTCATTAGCTAAAATCTCAGCTTCTTTCTTTTGCTCTCTAATGAGCTTGTCTGCTATGCCTCTGCATATTTTGCATCGGCCTTCTGGTTTGCCGCGGTTTATGTAAAACTGATCTGATGGTTTTTCTATACCGCATTCATAGCAAACTTTAGTCATCCTCGTCTGGCACATGGCCTAAAGCAAATTCTGCAATGACAATGATGACAAACACTAAAATCATCAAACCGCTTATTGTTTTTTCGAGTTCCATTGGTGTGCTAATTGTTGATCTTCAAAATCTTGGTTGCTTACGTAGGCGTAGCCAGCGATTAAAGCAAAGGCCAGTATAACTTTGAGAATTCTATACATCATCGTCACCTTTATAACCGTAAATATAGTCATACAGACCGTCCATGTCATTTTCGTTAATTATCGGCAAAACATCAACGCCCTTGTAAATCACCGATGTGATTTCTGCGTCATCATCACAACCAGGATCGTCAAATGTGGCAGGATAACCTTTGTCGAAGCTGAAATGGACTTCAACGGGAACGTCATTGAGGGGAATGATTAGGGTGCAATTGCTCATTAACGTACCCTTGCATAAGCAGTGCAACGGGTTGAAATACCCCAAGGCTCGGCTTGAACACAAGCAAATTCAGATGCGTTGATGGTGACACTCTTACTTGCTTTGCTGATAAAAATTCCTGTACCAGAAATCAGTATGATCAATGCAAAAATCATGCCGGCCCGTGTGTTCAATAACCATCCGCCAAATTTATCAACTGCTTTCATTTTGTCTCTCCTAGTTTAGTTGGTCTTCAATAAACTCGATCTTGTTTTTGATCAAATTAATCTCAATCTCGATCTCATGTTGAATCCTTAAAATATGGTAAGGATTTTGCTTACAAAGCGCATGCATCTGATGCAGAGTTGAAAGTGTTACTTCATAATCTTGCTTGATCTGGCGCATACGCTCGGCTTTCTTTTCAGTCAACATCAGGTCTCTCCAGGTTGATGTTGAAAAGATCATAAAGCAATAAATTACATTTGTAAACTATTTTTTGCGTCTTCCGTGAGGATGGTCAATCTTTGAACTGTTCCAGATCTTGTCAAGATCCAAATGATCATAATCAGCGCCTTTGCGGCAATAGTTTTCAATCCATCTTATGAAGTCACAGCAAACATCCTCAACGTCATAAGGATTGCCTCCAGTGGCTTCACAGGCCATCATGGTGATGCGATCGAAGTCTGGTTTGTCAGCAAGATAGCTTAGACACTCCTTTGCATTGGTGCCATAGAAAAACAAAGACTTTGGGTCAACAAGATCAGGATAGTGATCTGCGATGTCAGCTAGAAAAGCTGCATACTGAAACCAATAGACTCTGAGGTTGTTCTGCTTATTCCAATTTGCAAGGTCATCCATCCAACCTCTGAAAGTTTTTTGATGATATGGAAGTGACTTGATCAAACTTGGCAACATCTCACAAATGAAGTAGTCACCTCCTCGCTTATATCCATCAATAGGCTTAGGGAATGATGGAAACTGATAGCCAATTGACGTATACATAGGACCTTGATGCTCTTTGATCTTTTTGACCATGTCATCAATGGTTCTGCAGTCATGAAGTTCAGGCAATACGGTGTTGTGATAACCTGATGGATTCTTTGCATAGTTGATTGCAGAACCTGTCAAGCGATGAACTGCAAACACGTAGAACCATGTTTCAGGTGACCAGTCTTGATGTCCAAACTTTTGACAGATAGGACGCCGAGTATCGTTCAGTTTGTGTGAGTACGGATGAGATTCCTTTTCACCATGCATCAAGTCCCAAAGGATCTGTGAGAATCCTGCGTACTTTCTTTCAACCACGTCATAAAGATGCACGTGTTTCATAAGATCGTCATCCACAGATGATTCTGCATGGGGTATGGTGCCAAGATTGCATTCTTCTTGTTGAGTTTTAGCCATATCGTAGTAACGTAAAAACTCATCAAAATAGATCGTAGGTTTTACCATTGGAGTGGTCTCTCTAAGTCTGAATGGTCACCCCATTCACGTTGTGAATTGATATGACCAGGATATGGTTTCATGATGTTGGCATCACACGACACATTGACAAACAATGCGCCAGGTTTATGCTCATCTCTAAACCGTTTCCATGCTTTAGCATCATAGTTAGATGTTGAAGGAAACGGAGGAAGATCTTTAATAGGTCTTAAGAACGGAATTGAAGATGAGACAAGATCAGCTTTACCGATTTCACCAGGATGCATGTTCCTAGCTACAGCCACACCTTTGATTTCAGCGTAAGGCCATGCAATTTCAAATGCTCTGATTGCCGTTCCAGTTGACACACTCATCCATACCTGTGATGGATTCAATCGCATCCTCTGAGCGGTCAGGATAAGACCTGCTGTGACCAAAGGACTTTTAGCTAAGCCAAATGGTAAGAACTTTGCACCATTTTGTTCTGCCCACTTTTCTGCATAGCTATTCAAGACCGGCATGGCTGCAATCTTGACAAACCGAAGCTCTACATTGGGATAGTTAAGAACTGACCTTTGATGTGGAGATGGGACTTTAGAAGCAGGACAAAAGAAAACGCAACGTTTTCCATAAATCGAAGCTACTTTTGCAATGGCATCAGGGGCAGCTCCGGCTCTTGGAGCTACATAGACAACCGTATCTGCTCCAATAGATGCCATCAAAGGTTCAGCGCCATACCCTTTAAGTGATGTCTGTGACAAATCACCTCTGAATATGGAGTAGTCATGGACATGTTTAACGATAGGATCTGCAAGTCTAGATTCAAAGCCATCTAGCATTTTGAGATAATCTTTAGCACTTAGAACGGCATCTCGGTTAGTTTGGTCTTTGGTGATCTCAAACACGCCAACCTCCAACGCGTCTGTAATGAGTTGGTGCAATATGGACAGATGATCCAAGTTCCATATACTCATCAGCATAAGCTTTGCCATCCATGATGTAGCAAACATCAGGAAGTCGAACGTGAGTATAAGCTTTGAATAGAGAAGTCAAAGCTTGACGGTCTTGTCTTGATCCAAAGAAAGGTGTTCCTTTGTAATGGCCAGTTTTAGGAATTCTTCGTTCTTCATGTTCAATAGGAACAGGAGTTCCTAACTTGGCATCAGGATACCTTGATTGAAGTTCTTTGATCATCTCCATAGATGCTTCTCTTGGATCAGGTTGACGCATCAGATGATGGCGGATGTCAATTGATCCTAAGACAATGAGATCAGCATCTTTAGGAATCTTGTTGTCTTTGAGTGCGCCATATAAAGTCTGACCATTGACTCGAATGATTCTAGACTTATAAGGTGCATAGGCCGTAGCATGACTATCGCCATACGTCAAATGCTTCAAAGGAAGTTCTTGCTGTGTAAGAGTAATAGCATTGGCAAGCTTTTCTTTAAGTCCTGGAATTTCAACTCCACGCTTTTTAAGCATGGCATCATAGTCAGGCATTGGAATGTCTAAAGAGTAAAGCTTATCAGGAGATGCAACAAGTTGCTTGAGATTGTCGATGATCTCACAAGTCACACCGCCAAATAGGTTAAGGGATCCACCAAAGTTAACGCCATGCTCAAGGTATAGATCTCCTGAATAGTTGCCTTCACGATGGATAGGCTGATCAATAGATTCTGACCAATGCAAAGCCCAACCTTTGACGTGCGACTTGTTGGATTTAGGAATAGGGGTAAAAGGATTTATTATCATTTGTAAATTGCTCAATTAAAATTTTTGCCAAATCCGACCAGCAGAAACCCATAAGGATTCTGAACCGTGAGGATATTCTTCTATAAAGATGATACGTTTGCAGCTTGTGTTAAGAAGAAGTTTGGTGCATGTAAAGCATGGACTTGCTGTCACATAAGCCGTATCAATAGACCAAACGTCATGACATTGAAGAAGCGCGTTTTGTTCAGCATGCAAAGCATTGCATCCATCTAAGTTTGTACCTGATGGAGCATCAGAACCTTGGCAAGGATTGTCAAGGCAATGAGGAAGTCCTGGGGCATTGCCATTATAGCCTGTAGCAATGACATGACCTTTCTGATTTAGAAAGACTGCTCCAACCTGTCGCCTTCTACATGTTGCACGTTTTGCAGTTAAAAGCGCAAGACCTAATGCCCATTCGTCTTTGCTCATCCTATCAGGCATTGAATGTCTCCTGTTTGACGAACAATGTCAAGCGATGCCATAAGATGAGTGAAAGAGTCAAACTCTTTGATCTTTGGAGATTTTGCAAGAGGCATCTCAAGGACTTCATGTGCAGCTTCAAAGTTATTCTCATAGACATGCATGGATGTTGCTGTCAAATGCAAAGATCCAAGCTTGTACTTCTTATCCAACCACAAACGAACAGCGTTAGTGATCATCGAGAAGTTGAACACGTCGTAAGGACGTCCAAGCCATAAGTCATTAGATCTCATGGTTGTATGACAATGGATAGCATCATTTCTGATGAAGAACGTCATTGCAATCGTGCAAGGATAATCCTTAGTTTCAGGAGGATTTTCTCTCCAAATGGTCAATGTCGCTTGCCGTGTATTTGGATCTCTATTGAGCTTTTCAATGACGTATTTAAGTTGACCTATGACTTTAGGGCCATAAGCTCCAAAGAATGTTTCTCCGTCATCAGAAAAGTTTTTGATAATCTGCATGTAAGGTGCAATGCCATCTACGCGGTTGTCACCTGACAAGATCCAATAACACTCCGCAGCCATGAACTTGTAATTGATAGCTCTAATTGGATTGACAAGGATCGGGTAGTTCATGTCAATCTTAGAAGTTTCAGCCACAAGTTCTAAAGTATTTTTGCTTCTAGGTGAGATGCGTTGACCGAAATGCAACACATCTTTAAGGTTAAAACACCATTCCTGATCAATTGTGTTCATCAATATGTCTCACTACTAGTTGAGCATAACCTGCAATGTCAACCCAAGAATCTGCATAATCGGCATCTCCATTGACAATCCTTGCAAGCTTATGGACGATCATGTGCATGGCTTCTTTGTGATAATACTTAAGAGCTATGGCATTGTCACCAGCCATAAGGACATCAAGACAATCTTGAACAGTACGGGCATTGCCATCGAATGTGCCATAACGATTGCCACGTTCATCGAGGACTTTATCAATACTCATATCCAGCTCCAATTAAAATCTTACGAGTCTTAGGACCTTCCCAACCTTCAGGCTTAACTAAGTCTTCAGCATGACCACGCTTAGTCATTCCACGTTCTTTAGCCATGTTAGCACGATGAACGTCATCCCAAAGTTCATACCAAGGAATTCCCATCATTGCGGCAGTACCTAGTGCAAAATAGACAAGATCGATGAGAGCATCTGCTTGATGATCAATAGACTGACAGTCAATTCCATCAGCAAATTCGTCAAGTTCTTCTTGCATACAAACAAGGCGCTCATTCAGCTTTTTCTTTTCTAAAAGAGTTGGTTTGTCTGCAACTGCAAAACCAAACTTCTTATGCATTTCAATGACGTCGTTAATCATTCGCGTTTACCATGTATTTAAGGAGTTGAAAATCTTTGTCAGTAATGTGCCTTTCAGAGTTGCACTTCCAAATTTTTACCGTCATCAATGACACAGACAGCATCTTTGCTACCTGATGATCAGACAAATTGTGATCATGCATGAACTTCCATAGTTCATTCCGTCGTTTCATAGTCTACCACCAATTATTACAAATGTAAAATTTATTTGAGTTCATCAAGCAATGCCGTTTGAACTGTTGCTTTGCCTTCTAAGACTTTCATGACTTTGAAGTCAATTGTGTCTTTTGCAAGAAGATGATAAAGATGAACGGGTCTGTCAAAACCAGCTTGAGCTTGTCTGACAGGTCCGATTCGTTCTATAACTTGCTGATAAAGTTCTAGATTCCAATTGACGTCATAGAACACCATGACGTGACCTCCTTCTGCAAGATTAAGCCCATGACCTGCAGATTGAGGATGGATGAATAGAAGTGGAATCTTGCCTTGATTCCAGTCATCGATGTTATCTCCTAACACATGTCCTTGAGCATATCTTGATGTGAGTTTGGTCAAAGACTCTTTGAACCAATAAACCACGATGACAGGCCGATGTGCCCATTCCTCTAAGATGTCATCTAAAGCTTCAAGTTTTGAAGCATGAACATCTATTGGAATTTTGTTTTCATCATAGACAAAACCCGCTGTCATTTGAAGGCATTTGTTAGATGCTGCTGCAACCGTGACAGCCGTAATTTCTGTGTTTTTGATGACTGAAGTCATCTCTTTTTCAAGCTCTTTGTACTTCTTAAAAGCCATTGGAGGAAGATCAACTTCGATGATAGATGAAACCGGTTTTGCAACATCGATGTAGTCTTTGACATCGATCGTTAAGGTAATATCTTTTATCTTAGATGTAGCAAGTTCAAATGCATTCTTATAAGGGGTTAGTTTTGTATAACCACCAGGCATTAGAGCTGATGAAAAGAAGCGCGATGTGAAAGCTTGCCAAGTCTTGCCTAAACGTTCACCTTTGTCAAGGAAGAACAATTGCCCATAAAGATCGATGATGCCTTGAGGAGCAGGAGTCCCTGTCAATTCAATGAATCTTGTTGCGTTATCAAATTGCTTAAGGGCTTGGGTCGATTTAGTCCCACCTCTAAGACGGAAACCTCTAAGCTTTGACGATTCATCAACAATGATTGTCTTAAACTTTGAACCGAGCAAAGTATTATTCAACCATGCAAGATTTTCAAAGTTGATGGTATAAATTTGGGCCTTGGATAGAAGAGCATCACGGCGTTGTTCAGGCGTTCCTTTGATTGTTTGAATGGCGAAATACGGAGTCCATTTCTGAACTTCAGCTGGCCATACGTGCTTAGCAACTCGAAGTGGAGCAAC
>Ga0214206_1000141_pt1 | contig 19985 bp, 7 predicted proteins | sample TroBogEpilimnion_26_FD_153044 | JGI IMG/M metagenome (GOLD analysis project Ga0214206, IMG submission 153044) | Freshwater microbial communities from Trout Bog Lake, WI - 07JUL2009 epilimnion | ecosystem: Environmental > Aquatic > Freshwater > Lake > Epilimnion/Euphotic zone | place: Trout Bog...
GGAAAAATAAGTCAAGAAAAATATAAAACAGACACAAATCGTCAAAAAGCTCACCAAGAACGTATGAAACTTTGGTGGAAAAACAGAAAAGAACAGGTGATCCAAAATGTCCAACTCTAATACAAATATTCAAGTTGCTAATTTAGATTTTGGTGACATCAAGAAAAATTTCATCACCTATCTACAATCACAGGACACCTTTAAAGATTACAACTTTTCAGGTTCTGCTATGTCCACATTGTTGGACGTACTAGCATACAACACACAATACAACGCATACTATCTGAACATGGTTGCGAATGAAATGTTCTTGGATTCTGCACTACAACGATCTTCTGTTGTATCACATGCAAAACTAATGAACTATGTGCCAAAATCTCCAATCGGTGCAGTTGCTCAAATTAATGTGGCGTTTAATGGTGTAACAACATCAACATTTAGTATTCCAAAGTACACCAATTTTATGTCAGAATCAGTAAATGGTGTCAACTATAACTATGTTACAACAGATTATTCTACAGTTAGTGTTGCAAACAACATGGCATCTTTCACCAGTGTTGAATTGAAACAAGGCACTGTAGAAACATACACTTTTACTGTAAACTCTACAACAAATCCAAGTTACATTTACGAAATACCTGACCAAAATATTGATGCAACAACTTTGGTTGTAACTGTACAAGAATCATCTTCTAATAATTCATATCAAGTTTATTCACCAACAACAAATTATCTGGCATTAGGACCAACAGACACCGTTTACTTCTTACAAGAAGCGGTCAACGGAAATTATCAAATCTACTTTGGCGATGGTGTACTAGGTAAACAACTATCAGACGGAAACATTGTTGTAGTGACATATATTTCTACTGCTGGTTCTGCTGGTGGTTTGGCCAACAATTTTGTTTTGATGGACAATATTGGCAGTTATACAAGCGTAAGTGTTTCAACTACTGGTGGTAGTCCTGCAACACAAGGAACAGATAAAGAAACAATCTCTTCTATCAAGTTTCAAGCACCTAAAGCATTTGCTGCACAAGGTCGTGCTGTTAGTAAAAATGACTATATCACAGCAATTCAACAAAACAATCTTGGTATTCCATTTGACGCAGTTTCTGTATGGGGCGGAGAAGAAAATAATCCACCAATTTACGGACAAGTATTCGTTTCTTTGAAACCATCTGGTGCATATGATTTGACAGCAACACAGAAACAACTGATACTTGAACAAGTCATCAAACCAATTAGTGTTGTTACTGTTGAGCCAACTATTATTGATCCAGATTACACATACATTCAAGTCAATGCAAACGTATTGTATCAACAATCACAGACAACATTGACACCTTCAACCATGCAAACTGGAATCCAGAATGCAATTTATGGTTACTCAGCAAACAACTTGAATACATTCAACTCAACATTCAACTCGTATGAATTGTTGTCTTCTATTAATAATTTTGACCCATCTATTATCAGTTCAGACTTCAACATAAACGTACAGAAGAAGTTCTATCCTACATTGGGTACTGCTGCAACTTACACATTGAACTTTAATAGTCCACTACAACGAGGTGTTTTTGGTAGTGGTGTTTCTAGTTCACCTGCAATTCAAATTGCTAACCCAGCAAACACACAAATAGCACTTGATGGTGTCTATATTGAAGAAATCCCAACTTCAACAAGTTCAGTAGAATCAATTTCTATTGTCACCACTGGTTATAACTATGCACAAACACCTATAGTTACAATCACAGGAGATGGTACAGGTGCATCAGCATATGCAACAGTTGTCAATGGTGCAGTAACAGCAATCACCGTTGCGAACACAGGTATTGGTTATACATCCGCAATTGTTAATATTACTCCAGCAACAGGTGATAAGGGAACAGGTGCTTCTGCTGTAGCTACATTGAGTGGTCAATATGGTGTATTACGAACATATTACAACGATACAACTAAAGGTAAAGTTGTTGTTAGCAATAACGCAGGATCAATCGACTACATAAACGGTATAATAACTCTAGCCAGTTTGAATCCTATTGGAGTAGATAATCCATTGGGTGAATTAACGATAACCGCCAAACCAACAACTACATTGATTTCTTCATCATACAACAGAATTATTAGCATCGACCCATATGATCCAGCAGCGATAAGTGTCAGTGTAACAGCAAAGAATTAAGTAAATGATACAAAGTAATCAAAAGCAATCGTTACTGGTTCCCTACGAACTCCCTAAGTTCATTAGTGAGGACCCAACCTACGCTAACTTTACCACATTTTTGAAGGCGTACTATGAATGGATGGAAGAACAAGGTAATGTTCTTGACTTTACCAAAAGTATTCCGTCCTACATGGACATTGACACAACCTCACAAGAATTTTTAAATTATTATGTTAATGATTTTATGTCCTATTTCCCACAGGACATCTTATCCGATCCAAGAAAAGTCATTAAAATTGCAAAGCAGTTGTATCAATCAAAAGGTACACCAGCATCATACGAATTTCTATTCCGTGTTCTTTATAACACAGATGTTGATTTCTTCTACACCAAAGATGCAGTTTTTAAGGCATCAGGTGGTAAATGGTATGTGCCAAGAAGTTTAAAATTAGCAACTGCTGATCCAAACTTCCTACACGTTAATAACTATCGTATTTTTGGTAATACATCCAAATCTATTGCAACAATCGAAACATCGGTATTCGATGGTTTAAAAACAGAAGTATTCATTTCAAACATTGAACGTTTGTTCCAATCTGGAGAAACGGTTACAATTGTTGATAACCGTAATCAACCATTATATTTCCTTAATGGTGAAGTTGTTCCAGCAGGAACAGTCGGTGCAGAAACACTTACAGCGCTGATTGTTGGTCAAATTAGTCAAGTTTTAATATCTCCAAAGAATAGAGGTCTAAACTATTCCGTAGGTGATCCAGTTGTTTTTTATGGTGGTCTAAATCCAAATACACCAAATCCGACTGGTGCTATTGCAGAAGTTGGAAGTGTTACAGTAGGTTCAATTCAAGGTATTACTGTTATTACTGAAGGTTATGGTTATACACAATCGGGTGCTGCACTAACAGTAGGTTCAGCAAACACACAAGTTTCTTTCACAGATTTGGTTGGTCAAAGTCCAAAAGCACCTTTGGCCGTTGTTGGTGGTTTAGATCCGATTGGTCAAGCAAACGCAACATTTATTCCGTTAGACAGTTTGGTTCTAAAAGAAAACATTACATTAGGTAATGCCAACTATCATTTTGCATCTGGTAACTATCTTACAGTACCACAACCTGCACAATTTGCAAATAATGAAACTGTTTATCAAGGACCTTCATTAGCTGCAAATACTTTTAGCGGTAAAGTTACAAATATGGATCCAGCAAACAACGTACTGTTGTTGGTTACAAATTTGACAGGAACAATTTCAAACACTGCACCATTAATTGGCAATTCTACACACGCTTCTAGACACATTTTGGCACACGAAAGTCTAGGTGCAAATGTCCGTATTCAGTATGATGTTGGACAATTCCAAGTAGGTGAAGGTGTTTATCAAGGTCCTAACTTAGCAAACAGTACATTCAGTGCACAAATTGTTAGCAACTATTCCGTTGGTTCTTCAAATAACGTACTACAATTAACAAACGTTGTTGGTACAATTAGTTTGGGTAATAACATTACTGGCTATGTTACTGGTGTAAATACAAACACATTAGCATTTACAACTGCGAATGCCAACACTGTGATGGCAAATGCATTTAACTTTGGCGCCTTCACAACATATCCAATTTCATCTATCATTATTGAAAACCAGGGTGGTGGTTTCACACAAAACCCAACAGTTGAAGTTACATCTTTATACACAGAAGATGATTACTCTCAATCGAACTTGGCTAACTTGGGCATTTTGGCACCAGTTCAAATTTTCAATGCAGGTTCTGGTTACTCTGTTGGTGATAACATAAAGTTCATCGGAGGCACTGGTTATGGTGCGTATGCACAGGTTACACAGACCGGAACAAACGGTTCTATCGTATCAGTATCATACGTCAACCAGAAGATTGGAAACACGCCAAACCCTTATCCACTAGGTGGTATGGGTTATTTCAATGGTCTACCACAAGTTACACCAACAAGATTGGCTACAGGAACAATTTCTGCCAATTCTTCAAACATGTATGTTACAGGTACAGGAACAAACTTCACTGCAAACCTAAGCAACAATGGTCTGTTAGTAACATCTAGTAATGTGGTTATAGGTACGATTCAATCTATCATCAATGCAAATACTTTGATGTTGACCACCAATGCATCAAGTACAGTAAGTTCAAGCAACTTCTATTTGGGTACAGCAATACTTGGTGTAACCGGTTACCTTGGTTCTGGTGCAACATTCTCTGAAATTGCAAACCGTATTGGTTCTATTGTTTCGTTTAACATTCTGGATAACGGTGCGGACTATGTTGCTGCACCAAATATTTCTCTAGTTGTTCAGGACTTGATTGTACAAAACGTTTCGCCAGTTTACTTACCTGTTGCAGGTGATACAATTTACCAAGGCAACACAAGAAATTCAACCTATTCTGCAACAGTAGATTCTATATTCGTTCTAGAAAATGCCATTCCAACAAGTAACAGTATTTACCAACTGAGAGTTTACAACTACAATTCTAAACCAAACTTCGATCTTCCATTGAAGATAGATTCTATTGGCGCAAACTACAACTTGGTTTCAGGTTATACCAATATTCATAATACTACGTTTGATAACAGTACAGGTGATACACGTTTCGATTCTGCGAACGGTATTATGACTTACGGTGACGGTCACGCAAAGGCAACCGCGACATTCTTGAATGGTCTTGTTATTGGTAATGGACAATACTTAGACTCATCTGGACAACCTAGTGCGTTTGACGTACTACAGAGTTTAGAATACAACAACTTTACATACGAAATCACATTAGAAAAAGAAATAGCCAAGTATCGTGATGTATTGTTGAACTTGTTGCATCCAAGTGGCATGAAGGTTATTGGTCGATTCGCTATGAAGTCCAATAACTCATTCAACTTTACAACAACTGATGCGTTACAGACTGGTTATCCGTTGTACCATTATGTGAACACAGGTTCTGGTGCATACATCGTTGGCGGTACAGCAGCAAAACCAAGTAACAACATAGTCGTTATTAGTAACACTTTGGGTGCAAATCTTGCAAACATATTCACTCCAAACAACTCAACCATCTCATTTACATATGGAACTGGCGTAACAGACTTTGTTTCGTCTTTAGTTATTGGTGTAAATTCTGCTGCAAACACAATTACACTACAAGACAACGTTTGGACTTATTTTGCAAACGTTGCAGTAGCAAACACAATCAACAACATACAACTAAATATAATGTCGTTGACTGGTTCTTATGATTTCATTAACAATGGAAATTATAGTAACACAGATTATCCTATGAAGGATGTTATCCGTGTCAATGACGTATTGTACGTGAACGGAACATCACAGACTGTCAGTTCTGTAAACTACGAAACAAATGTTGTGACATTGAGTGGCGCATTATCCAGTGGCGGTAATGGTTTAGTCTCTATCAGTAGAACAATGAGTTCCACTTATGAAAATGTTCAGGTTTATGGACCAGTCGGAACACAATACTTCTTATCACTTACTGATGAACTAGGAAATATATTGACAGACGAACAAGGAAACGAACTTCTAATAGGATAAAAAATGTCACAAATTAAGATTTCAGAATTACCAAAATTCAACAGTATCAATGCGAATACTCAACTAACCACGTTTGTTGGTGTTGATAACCCAACAGATACCACATTCCAAATGACTGCACACACCTTGGCTCAAGGTTTGTATTCAAATGAAATATTGAATGTTGGAACAAATCCTGTATTGTTGCAAAATACCGTTGCACAATTCTCAAATAGTAATCCAAATTTTATTCAAATCAATGTACAAAATTTTAATCCGAACGGTGCATCGGATATGGTATTGACAACGGATAATGGATCCGATACTGGTGGTTTTATTGATTTGGGTATCAACAACTCAACTTGGAATCCAGTTCCATTAGGACAAACATCACAATATGCACTAGATGGTTATTTAATTGTAGATGGTCTAGGTTCATCTACAACAGGCAACTTAGTGATAGGTACTGCAAATCCAGGAACAAACGTTGTGTTTGCAGTAGGCGGTCAATATGCAAATAATATTTCTGCTAAAATTACTGCAAATGGGTTGTCACTCAACACACAATCTTATTTGACATTTGGTGATGGTACCATTCAATCTACTGCTGGTGCTTCCAATGCTTATACGCAAGCGGCTTTTGCTCTAGCTAACACACAAGTTGGTATCAATAACACACAAAACACAAACATACAACTTGCTTGGAATCTTGCAAATACAGCAGTTCAAAACACCGCAAACATTATTTTGCCAGGTAATGTAACATTCAACGGCGCAAATACAAATTTTAACAGTAACATTGTTACATATGGCACAATGACAACCACAGGTAATGTGGTAACAACCGGTAACTTAACTGCAACAGGTCCAGTAACATTCAATGGTAATTTTGTCAATAATGGACAAACCATCAATAACGGAAATACCATTAACAATGGCAACCTAACAACTACAGGCAACGTACTGAGTATAGGAACTTTGACATCCAATGGCACATCAACATTCAACGGTAACACATTTTTCAATGGTTCTGTTGCAATAACAAGCAACCTAAATGCTAATACTGTATTTTCAATCAATGTCGCATCTCAAGTGATGACAATGAATGGTAGTATCAGTATGACTGGTTCCATCACAATGAACAATTCAACTTTCCCGGCCAATTCGGCTGGTGTGTTGATTGTTGGTTCAGCAAATGGCGCAGTTCAAGCACCACTTGCAGACGGAACAATGTTGCAAATTACAGGTAAAGATGGCATTAGTTCTAAAGTAACAAACGATTCTGCCGGTACTGGTGTATATTCTTTATATAATGGTCGTTCAATGAGAGGCACTGCCGCAGCACCATCAGCATTACAATCTGGTGATGTAATGGTTAGATATGGTGGTAATGGTTACGGAACAACAGGATTTGGTAGTGGTGTTGGTGTTGGTGGTGCATACATGCAGTATGTTGCCGCAGAAAACTTCTCCGATACAAACAAGGGCACAAACATTGTATTTGCTAGTACTCCAGTCGGTTCGAATGCACTCGTTACAGCATTAACCATATCTGGAAATACAGTAACCTTCTCAAATAACGTCTTTGTTAACAACACTGAAACAGTAAACACAGTTATTGCAAATACGTTTGTTTATGGTTCTTCTACTGCAAACTCTGGTGTGACACAATTAAGCAGCAAATCTACCGCAGTCACAGCAAATGGCATTTCTGGTCAGATTACAATGAATAATGCGACACTAAATTCTGGAACTGGTGTGACCTTTACAGTAAACAATAGTTATGTTAAACATGTTACTGATATGGTTTTCGTTAGTTTCCAAAATGCAGGTAGTGGAAATTATCAGGTTTGTGTTGCAAATACTAACGTGGGTAGTTTTGACGTTAACGTGTATAACGGTGCTAATGGTCCTTCAGGAAATAGAGGTGAAGCACTTGTATTGAATTGGTCAATAATCAGAGTTGGTAATTAAGAGATAAATAAATCATGTCAAATAATTTAAACAAAAATATCCTCACCTATAACGCTGCGGTTTCACAGACGGAACTGGAGTATTATCTTCCTGTTGCTACAGTTCTAGGAAATCCAGTAGGTTCAATTTATGCGTTTCTTGGCCAAGAAGATCCATGGCCAACTGTGAATGGAGTAGAAACTCCAGTACAACCAACTGAGGACATGTATTATTTAAAGAAAACATTCAAAAACATGTTTGCTTTGAAACAATTGAATAGTAGTAACCTAAGTTTGATTATTCAACGAATCAATTGGTCCGCAAATACTGTTTATACCGCATACAATGATACATTAGACCTTCAAGCAAAAGACGAAAACGGTTTGATAAAGTATGAATACTATGCAAAGAATCGTTACGACCAAGTTTTCAAATGCCTATGGAATAATAATGGTGGTCCGTCTTTGTATGAACCATTTTTTGAACCAGGAACATATCAAACTAACAACATTTTTGCGAACGCAGGCGATGGTTACAAATGGAAATATATGTATACCATTGATGCCGGCATGAAAAAGACATTCATGGACTCAGTTTGGATGCCTGTTCCGCTTGGTGCAAATACTCCACAACCATACATGACTACCGCAGGTTGGGGTGATATTGAAGTCATCAACGTTACTAATGGTGGTTCTGGTTATGATGCTGTCAATGACTATATTGTTGTACAAGTTGTCGGTGATGGCCAAGGTGCAATCGGTAAAGTTGGTCCATCTCAGGTTGTTAATGGAAGTATTGTTGATATTGAAGTCCAACAGAACGCAGCTGGAAATAATTACACATACGCTAATGTGGTAATCACTTCTTACACTTCGTCCAACCAGAAATACTTGTCGCCAATTACAACTCAAGCTACTGCAATTGCACCAACATCTCCAGTTGGCGGCCATGCATATGATCCAGCATCGGAATTGGGTTGCAGCAATATTATGTTTGCAGTCGAATTTAATGGAACTGAAAATGGTGTAATTCCAACAAGCGGCGTTGTATACAGACAAGTTGGTCTATTAATTAACCCACAAGTCTATGGAAATACTGCGGCAACACTGGCCACAGGTTCAATATACAACACAGCACTTCAAGTCCAGTGTGCTTTTGGTCTAGGCACCTTTACACCGGATGAGATTGTAAATCAATATGATAACGCAACACCGCCAAATTTATTGTTTTCAGGCACAGTTTTAAGTTTTAACACATCAACCAATGTATTACAGTTGATAAATACGAATGGAACTTTTGTGTTGGGTCAGGCTATTACTGGTGTGTTATCTGGATGTTCCAGAACAGTTTTTAACGTGACTGAACCATCAATTATACCGTTCTCTGGATACTTAACATACATAGAAAACCGTCAAGGTGTCCAAAGAAGCGATGACGGGATTGAACAATTCAAGTTCGTACTAGGTTACTAAAGGAATAAAATGGCTTTAAATTTCGATTCGGGTCCTTACTATGATGATTTCGACCCAAGCAAAAACTTCCACCGTATTTTGTTCAAACCCGGATATTCAGTTCAGGCTAGAGAACTGACACAATCGCAGACAATTCTACAGAACCAGATTTCTGAGTTTGCTTCTGCAATCTACTCACAAAATACTCCAGTAACTGGTGGTCAAGTTACTACGAACTTTGGTTGTTATTATCTGAAACTCCAACCAACATACGATAACCAGACAGTTGTTGCTGCAAACTTTGCTAACCAAGTTATTTTTGATTCTGAGACAGGAACAATCCTAGCAAGAGTTATTGCAACTATTGAAACAACATCTAGTGGTTCTACAGTTGGTGACCCACCAACACTAATTGTTTCTTATCTATCTGGAAACCATTTTACGGATGGTTTGACCATCCAGACCACAGGCGAAACAACCTTCTATGCAACTATTGCCAACTCCGATCCAGTTACAAGCAACTATTCGACAGGTCTGTCTTCTACAGCCTCTGTAGCTAACGGTGTTTTCTATATCGTTAATGGTTACTCACAGTCTCCATCTACCGGCCAAGTATATTCTATTGGTAACTTCGTTGACGTTACACCACAGACAATCGTATTGGACAAGTATGACAACACTCCAAACTGCCGTATTGGTTTGGAAATTACTGAAACCATCTACGACTACGTTAATGATTCCTCATTATTGGATCCTGCTATCGGTGCATCCAACTTCCAGGCACCAGGTGCAGACCGTTATGTAATCAATTTGAGTCTGGTTTCTTTGCCTTTGACACTAGGAAACGATCAAAGTTTCATTGAGTTAGTTCGTGTCGTTAATGGACAAATTGTAAGTCAAGTTGATGGCACAGTATACTCTACTTTGGATGACTACTTTGCAAAACGTGACTATGAAACAAACGGTGATTACATCGTTAATGATTTCAAACTAACACCTTCCGCAAACGCTCAGGGAGTTTCTTCTGAGTACGATTTAGGTATCAGTAAAGGTATTGCATACGTTCACGGTTATCGTATCGAGGCACAATCAGGCCAAACACTAACCAATCAACGTGCCAGAGCAACAAACGCTATTAATGAAAATGCGGTTTATATTGATTATGGCAATTACTTCACAGTAGATACTGTTGGTGGCATATTTGACGTTGGCCAATTGCAACAAGTAAACTTCCACTGTGTTGGTGCAGCAAACGTTAACTCTACAAACGCAACAACCTACAACTCAACACTGGTTGGTACAGGTTTTATGCGTGGTTTGGAGTATGTAACTGGTACAGGTAGCAACACAAAATCTTACATCTATAATGCATTTGTTTCCGACTTTACTGCAAGTACAGTAAGTGGAACTGCAAGTGGTGGTACTCCTTCAACCTTGGTTGTTACAGATTCATCTGGTTTGTTCTCTAGTGTTGCAAACTCTTACTATGGTGTAACAATTACTGCAACTACAGGCGCAGTTGTTGACGTTAGAACTGTTACTAACTATCAAGTTTCTGGTTCTACTAAAACGTTTACTGCTTCTACACCATTCACAGTAACTCCTTCCGGTTCTACTACAGTAACAATTAACTTTAATCCAACAAATGTTAATTCTATTGTTACTGCAAATAGCAGCACATATGCATTAACTGCTAATGCAAATATTAACGCTGCGTTTGGTAAATATCAAGGTGTTGGAACTAACCCAACCGTTTACAATAACCCTGGTAGTCCAGAGTTGGTGTTCCCAATTGGTTATCCATTTGTTGCGAACGTTTCTAGCTCTAGTTACTATTCTACTCGTGTTTATAGAAACAAGACCATCAACGGTGGTTCTTTAACACTATATTCCACATCTGGAAATAGCGGTGTTCCTCTATACTTTGAAGGCCCAACAGGTGCACAAACTGGTACTGTTAACCAACAAAACTTTATTGTTATCAATACTGCAACAGGTAACATCCTAGATTTCACATCATCTGGAAACACCATCAACATTGATGCAAGTAGAACTTTCGCAACAATCACTTCTGCGGCATACTCCGGTTTGACTGTTGACATTATTGCTAACGTTAGTGTTAACAACGGTGATAACGCACAGTTTGTTTTGAAGGCAAAGAACTTAATTACTGGTAATACAACAACAGGCAGTTCTTCAATGACTACTGTTACAGGTTCAACATCAGTTGATTTGACAAAAGGTCAAGTATTAATTGCTAAGAGTGCAGTGACATACGGTTCTAAGATGTCATTGTATGTAAACGACATTAAGAAGATTGATAAGATTTATGACACTGGCACAACTGGTGCTTCTATTAGTGGTGTTGCATTGTCTAATTTCACTGATGTTACAAGTTACTACACTCTAGACAACGGCCAAAGAGATTCCCACTATGACTTTGGTTCTGTAACTCTAGTTCCAGGCGCACCATTGCCATCTGGAAACATTCTTGTTGTATTTGACTACTATTCTCACAGTTCATCTGGAGACGGATATTTCAGTATCCAGTCCTATACCGCAATTGCTAACGGCGGTGCATCTTCATCACCTGAAAGTTACCCACAAATTCCTGTTTACACAGCAAAAGATGGTAACTTCTATAAACTATCCGATTGCGTAGACTTCAGACCTTGCCGTGTAAATGCACAGACAGCATACATCTGGGAGTTCTCAACAGGTTCACAACCATCAGGTTCTTCTGGCCTAAATGCTGACGTTGGTGTTTTGATTCCACAAAACTTGACCAACTATCAGAGCAACTATGGTTATTATCTGGGACGCCAAGATCGTTTGGTGTTGACAAAAGACAAGAGTTTCCAAATCATCCAAGGTACTCCTTCTGTAAGTCCATCACTTCCAACACAACCTTCTGGTTCATTGTTGTTAGCTAACTTGTTACATGATCCATACACCGCATACGTTCCTGGCGAAGGTCCTGCTGGTGTAACATCTAACTTGTCTATCAACAAGGTTCTACACAAACGTTGGGCTAAGTCAGACATTACTGACCTAGAAACCCGTATCAATAACTTGGAATACTATACATCATTGAGTGTATTAGAATCTACTGCGGCTTCTACGCAAGTTATGGACAACCATGGTGTTTCACGTCCAAACTATGGTATTCTAGTTGATGACTTCTCTGGTTACTCTACTGCTGATACTGGTAATGCAGACTATGCGGCCAATATCAACACAAGAAAGAACCAAATGTCTGCGGTTCATCTTGTTAATAACTTCCAATTGCAGAACCCTGCTGTTCTAAACAGTGTTGGTACTTCTGGTGGTACAAACACATATACAATTAACAGTATTCAAGGCACACAGACAAACATCTTTACATTGCCATATACAACAGCAAATATTGCTTCACAACCATTGGCAACAAGTTATGTTTCTGTTAACCCATTCGCAGTTGTTAATCAACAAGGTGTTGCACAGTTAACTCCACCTATGGACAATTGGGTAGATAACGCACAAGCACCTGCACTTTTGGTTACAGACCCATCAATGCAAGTATATCAAGCAACAAACGGTGTTAACCTGTTGAATGCTGGCGACTTCTCTACTATCCCAGGAACTTCTTCTACAGTTTCTAGTTCTGCCAGTGTTATCAATCACGGTAATCCAAACGTAAATAGTCCGTTCGGTGCAGTTGTTGGATATACTGCTACAACAACACAGACATACGCAAGTCAGTTGCAAAATACAACCTCTGGTGCATACAATCCAGTATCATCTACACTTGCAACAAACAATGGTTACTTGACAAATATTGCAGTATTGCCTTATATTCGTCCACAACAAATCATTGTGCAGGCAAAAGGTCTATTAGTTAATACTCCATTGTCCGCTTGGTTTGACGGTGTAAATGTTAACCAATATGTAACAGCACCAAACACAATTGAATTGACCAACGTAACTTTGGTAAATAATGCGTCTGTAGGATTCCAAGAGGGTGATGTTGTTGGTTTCTATTTGTCCAACGCATTCAATCCTATCGCTCGTGTTCTACAAGTTTACAATTATCCAGATGGCACATCAGTTCGTTTATATGTGGCTGAGATTGTTAATGCACCAAATAGTTTGGGTTCAACAACAATTCAAAATGGTAAATTTGATACAAACGGCATTTACATTTCAAACTCACAAACGGCTACAGGTACAGTGCCAGCAGGTTCTATTGTAAACATCAGTTTATCTGGAGAAATCTCTGGAGTTGGTGGTGGTTATGCAAATACTTTATCTGGAACTGCCAATACTTTGTATCTAACTCCTGTAACTTCAGGTTACTGCTCATTCCTGAACCAATATGGTGTATGGGGTGATGCAAACAACAGTACAACTTACAACGCAGCGTTCCCAGTGTCTTTGACTTCTGGCGCAACTTATACTTTGACAATCTCTTGTTCTGGTTCTGCAACAGTTAATCAAAACGGCACAACAATTGGTACATCTTCTAGTTCTGCTTCTGTATCAACAAGTACATTTGTTGCAGCTAGTTCTTCACCAACTATTGGATGGGCAGCAACAAGTTCTGGTACAACAGAATCTGCGTTTGCTATGACTATTGCAGATTCTTCTGGAACTGTTGTGTTCTCGTCATTGACACCACCTAATTTAACATATAGTAATGTGGCATCACAGACGGTAATGTATGGTGGCGGCGCTTACTTTACTAATGCAAATACTATTTACCTTGGACCAAATTCATCCTCAGTAAATAACTACTACGCAAATTCACAAATTACAATTACTACAAAGTATGTGTATTCATTGAATGTTGCTTCAACATATGTTCCACCAGCACCACAACCTTCAGGTGGTGGCGGTTCAGGTGGTGGCGGTGGCCTATTAGGTTGCTGTGTTGTTGCAACTGCATTGACAGAACGTGGCGAATGGACACCAATGCGTCTTGCTCGTCTTGAAGCATGGGCATTGAAGAGATTGGACAACAATAAACTTGGTAGAACACTACACAGAGGATATCACGTAATTGGTCCTAAGGCTCTAATACCTATGATAAATAAAAAAGGTATTGGATCGAAATACATTACTTGGTCATTCAACAATGCTACAAACATGTTGCAAGGTAAAGAATATAACAAGTTATCAATACTGAATAGTCTACCATGGATGGCAGCAATGTTTGTCACTGGTTTATTTGTAAGCCAAGAAAAAGCGGAATCTATCTGGAAATCATTATACAAAGATAAGAAATAACATGACAACACAAGTTCTCCAAAGTATTCAAAGTTATACAGCAAATATTGTTTCGTATAATGGTTCAACACATATTGCTAAACTGGATAAAAATGTAAACGTTTCTTTAGGAATCAATAACACCTATGGTGATATCAATTCCACTTATACTATTCAAGGTTTACAGACAAACATTTCAAATGCTATCAAGGCAGGCAAACCATTACAATTGTCTACTGATGAGTCAGGAAACTTCATAGGTATCTTTAATGTGCCACCTGGAACATTCCAAACTGGTAGCAGAGTATTCCGTTTAGATAACCGTGGTGTATTAACAGACCAAACTACTGCAACAACATATGCAGAAGCAACATTTACTGCTTCGGGTCTGTCTACAAACTCACAACAATTAGATTTTGCACCTTCTATTGATTCATCTTCACAAACTTTCACACAAGTTAGTCAGCAACCTTCACAGTTGATTAGCACAATCACAACATATTCGCCTTATGATCCTGTTGCACAGACATTTATGATTTCACAGGCGAATTATCCAAATGGTGCATTCTTGAACAGTGTGAAATTGTTTTTTGAATCTAAACCATCTAATAATGTGCCAATTACAGTCTCTATCATTCCTACATTGAATGGTTATCCTAATGGTTCAGCATTACATTATTCTACAGTAACATTACAATCAAGTGAAGTTGTTACCTCTTCTGCACCACATTACTTGGATCCAACAACATATACTGAGTTTATGTTCCAGGCACCGGTGTACATTCAACCTGGCGTTTTGTATGCCATTTTGATTAAGTCTAGTTCACCTGATTATACATTGTATTACGCTCAACAAAATCAGATTGCTATTCCTTCAACAGCAAAAGCACACCCATCTGATGCAAATCCAACAAGTCCAACAAAAGTTGGTTCTGCACCGTACATTGGTGCATTGTTTGAGTCACAAAACTCCATCACATGGACTGCCGATCAAACTAAAGATTTGATGTTTGTTATTGACCAGTGTGTATTCCAAAACTCAACACCAACAATTCCTTTTGTTGTTCCACAAGGTTTGCCTTACAGAAAATTGGCCGGCCAAGATTTGAAATACAAATTGGATGCTAACACAGTATCTAACTTGTATGGTAACTTCTCTCCAAATCGTTTGGTTGATGCATTGAATGTATCTACAACCGACTTTAGTCCAACTGGAACAGAAATTAATTATTCTTACCAAGCAACTTTGAATGGTTCCAACAACCAAACAGCACTTGCAGCAATTACTCCTGGTGAATTAGGTACTGCAATGCCAGATCATGTGTACTTGAATGATGGTCAAGGAGAACGTGTCCTAATACAAAATTCAAGTAACTCGTTCTCATTGTTCGCTACAATGTCCACAAGTGATCCAAACGTGTCTCCAATCATTTCGGATGATGGTGTTTCGTTGTTTGCAATCAAGTACATCATCAACAACATGGGTATTAGTAATAATGTAATCTCTGTTGTCAATGGTGGTGCAGGTTATGGACCAAATGCATCTATTACAATTACAAATCCAGACACAGGTTCTTCTACTCCTGCACTAGGATTCTCGACAAATGCAGCAGGTTCTATCACGAATGTATATTCAATTTCTCCTGGTGCAGGTTATCTGACAACACCAACCATCACAATCTATGACCCAACAACAAGAAGTGGTAATGCTAACGCAGTAATTTCAGTTCACGGTGAAACAGATCCAGCTGGTGGTAACTCTTACGCCAAATACTTTACTAAGAAAGTCGTATTGGCGCCAGGTAATGATTCAGGCGATTTGCGTGTTTATCTTTCTGCATACCAACCATTGGGAACAGGCATCTATGTGTACTACAAGATTTTGAGTTCACAAGACACCTCTTCGTTTGAATCTGGAAAATGGCAGTTGATGACTTGCACAAGTAACTATACAACATATTCAACAAATAGAACCAATATAATTGAATATGAGTATGCGCCTGGTGTATTCTCAACCAACCAAGCAAACAATTCACTATCTTACACAAACTCAAGCGGACAAACTTATACTTCGTTTATCCAGTTTGCAATTAAGGTTGTATTGGCATCTAATGACGCAACAAACGTTCCATTCTTGTCATCATTGACAGCGATTGCTCTACCACCAGGAACAGGAATGTAATATGGCGTTAGTTAAGATTCCAAATACAAAACTCATGAGGGACACAAATAGTATGGCCCTTTTGCCTATAGACAATACTGAAAAAAATGAGTACCAAGCCAAATTAAGAATGGTAAAGGTCCAAAAAGAAGAAATAAATAAAGTAAAAACAGAAATTAGCGGCATCAAATCTGACATCACCGAAATAAAAGATTTGTTGCAGCAACTACTAGGTAAAGGTTCAAATGGCTAATACAGTACCAGTCGTAAGTTATGCCAATACGTTTGGTGATTTGATTGCATCAAGTCAAAGCGTGGCAGGTGAAGTTAACACTCTAGGTTTTGGTAACTATACTAAAAATTCTGGTACTTTGACACTTCAAGGTTCAGGTTATGGTGTAACTGTTGCCAACAATGCATTGATATCTGGAAACCTATTGGTTCAAGGTACCAGTTCTTCAGGTTATATCCAAAATAACTTGACAGTCGGACCTTCTATTCCACAAGCAACTGGTGGTGGTTCTCTGTACCTAAACAACACCGTAATGAGTTTGATTTCTGCTGGTGTTGCATACATGAACGGCACAGTGTATGCGTCTAACACAGGTTTGGGTCTTGTTGTTGCAAACAATACATCTATGGGTGGTTATCTAAGTGTATCTGGAAACACCTATATCTCCAATAACCTGACAGTTACAAGTTGGATCAACAACAAAACCACGACATACGCAAATACTGTTGTGGCCAACTTGGCAACATATACAACAACTGCGGTTGCTAATGCTAACGTATTCACTGGCATTCTTACTGCTAACACCAACATCTATACAGCAGTTGCAGTAGCCAACAACTCTTTGTATACCAATATTGCGGTCGCTAACAGCACAGTATATTCAAATACTTCCGTAGCAAACTCAAACGTATACACCAATATCGCAGTTGCTAATAGTTCTGTATATACTGGAACATTAGTTGCAAATAATAATGTATTCACAAATACACTGGTTGCAAATACAAATCTATTCACATCTATCGCAGTAGCAAATAGCACAGTCTACACCAATACTGCGGTTGCTAATGCTAACGTATTCACTTCTACTTTAGTTGCAAACAATAACGTTTACACCAATACTGCGGTTGCTAACTTGGCAATGTACACAGGTACTGCTGTTGCAAATAACTATTTGTATACAAGTATTGCAGTTGCTAATAGCATAGTTTACACCAATACATCTGTAGCAAACTCTAATGTATTTACTTCTACATTGGTTGCAAACAATAATGTGTTTACAAATTATGCAGTTGCCAACTTGGCGATGTATACAGGTATTGCTGTAGCAAATACTAACGTATATACAAACTACCTACAAGCAAATACACAAGCAAACACAACAACTCTAAGTGTTGTTGGTACTGGCTTCTTAAATGTTGTTCAAGCAAATACTGCTGTTAATACTACAACATTGTCTGTAACAGGAACAAGTTTTGCTGACAGTTTGCAAGCAAACACTCAAGCTAATACGACAACTCTAAGTGTTTATAATACCGCTTTTGTTAATAAATTACAAGCAAATACACAAGCCAATACGACAACTCTAAGTGTTGTTGGTACTGGTTTCATGAACGTTGCTCAAGCAAATAGTTCAGTTAATACTACAACGTTATCAGTTACTGGCACCGGTTTCATGAATGTTGGCCAGGCAAATAGTTCTGTTAACACTACTACATTGAGTGTGGTTGGTACTGGTTTCATGAATGTTGGCCAGGCAAATAGTTATGTTAATACTACAACTCTAAGTGTTGTTGCCAACACATATTCAAATAACTTAATTGCAAATACATCCGTTAACACAGTAAACTTAATTGTTTCTGGTAACAGTGTCATGAACGTTGCTCAGGCAAATACTTTGTCTGTGGCCAATACTGCTTATATGAATGTGGCACAAGCCAATATATCGGTTAACACTACAACTCTAAGTGTTGTTGGTACCGGTTTAATGAATATCGCTCAAGCAAACAGTTCAGTTAATACCACCACCTTGAGTGTTGTTGGTACCGGTTTAATGAATATCGCTCAAGCAAACAGTTCTGTCAACACTACAACTCTAAGTGTTGTTGGAACTGGTTTCATGAATGTTGGCCAGGCAAATAGTTCTGTCAACACTACAACCTTGTCTGTTACTGGTAACACATATTCAAATAACTTAATTGCGAATACATCTGTCAATGCAGCAAGTCTATTTGTTTCAGGCAATACAGTATTGCAAGGCAAATCAAACACAACTAATGACCTTGGTATTGGCGGCAACTTGTATGTTCCATATACATTGAACATGACACCAACAACTTCCAGTGCAAACATTTATAGTTTGACTGCAAGTTCACTGACTGTTTTGGGTAATTTTATCCAACAAGGTCCAACAATTTACCAATCTGGAACATTTACTCTATACGGTGCATCTGCAATTACAGCAGGAAATTACGCACAATTTACAGTTAACAGATATCCTGGTGCAAATGCGGCCATTCGTTGGAATGAATCTGCAAAATATTGGGACATTCTAAACGTAAATGATTCTGGCGCATCACAATATTCGCAAATTATGACTGCGAATATGATTAGTTCTAACACTACTTCTACAAGTACAACTAACGTTCCAACTTTATTAATAACAACCAACATCTATGCAAGAGCAAATAGTTCTATTGCATCGATTACTGGTACAGATTCCATTTCAATATCTGCAACAAATCCTGCTGGTGTATTAACTATTGCAGGTGCCAATGGTGTTACTGCAACAGGTTCTGGTTCTACACTTACAATTTCTACACCACAAGACCTAAGAACTACTGCAAATCCAACATTTGCATCAGCAACAATTGCTGGTCAGTTGAACGTTACTGGTAACTTGAACGTATCTGGTACTGCCACATATGCAAACACTACAGTATTCCAGGCAACCGGTTCATTACTTGAACTTGCAGCAAATAACGTAACTGATTCAATTGACATTGGTTTCTATGGCCAATATGGTGCTACATCAAATTATGGCGGTCTTGCAAGAAAATCAGGTGGTTCAAACTTCTATTTGTTCCAAGGTATTACAACAAAACCAGGTACAACAATTGGTTCAATTGCTCCTGCAAACTATGGAACATTATACGCTAACATTGCAGCAGGTTCTATTACTGCATCACAACCAATTGGTGTTGGTTCTGGTGGTACTGGTGTAGGAACATTAACTGGTTTTGTTTATGGTAACGGCACAGGAGTAATGACTGCTTCTACATCAATACCTGTGGCTAACATTACTGGTTTAGCAACATCCGCGACAACTGATACAACTAACGCAAGTAACATTACCTCAGGAACATTGGCCGCTGGTAGATTAGCAACTTCTGGTGCAACAGCAGGAACGTATGGTGGTGCATCAACAGTCCCAGTTCACA
>Ga0214206_1000146_pt1 | contig 19864 bp, 24 predicted proteins | sample TroBogEpilimnion_26_FD_153044 | JGI IMG/M metagenome (GOLD analysis project Ga0214206, IMG submission 153044) | Freshwater microbial communities from Trout Bog Lake, WI - 07JUL2009 epilimnion | ecosystem: Environmental > Aquatic > Freshwater > Lake > Epilimnion/Euphotic zone | place: Trout Bog...
ATTGGATACTGCCTTTGCTGTTTCTTTGGCTGAGTCTGGTGGAAGAGCTATGGCCCATAACTCCGATGCTTCAACAGGCGATGATTCTTACGGGCTATTTCAGATAAATATGATTAATACAGCCGCTTCGGATCCTAATATGGGTAAGAAGAGACTTGCTCTTTATCATCTACAGCGTAATGAAGATCTTTATAATCCTACTACAAATGCTCATGTAGCCTACTTAGATTCTAATAAAGGAACTTGGTGGTCAAACTGGTCTACCTATAAGAGCGGAGCTTTTGTACAATATCTAGACGATGCTGCTAAAGCAGGTAAATTAGCTGGGATTCCATCTTACGATATTGGTACTACTAGAGTACCTGCTGACCAACTTGCGTTAGTTCACAAAGATGAAATGATCGTGCCTGCTGACACTGCCAATAAGATTCGTAATGGTTCGGGTACCTCCGGAAGTGTGAATATTAATGTGGATATGAAGGTTAACATTGCTAATGCAGACCCATATCAAGCACAAAAGTTATTTGGAGAATTTAAAGATATGATTTCTAAAGAATTACGTTTGAAGGGTATGGGTACATTCTAATGGCTGATACATACTACTATAAAGTCAGTTTTAGCATTCTTGATAGTATTACTGGAATAAAGTACTATCCTGCCGGGTCATCCTTTACTCTTTCTGCTTCTGAAGAGGCCATGTACCATATAGAAATTTATAAAAACAACACACGTGTGCAGGCACTAACAAGCACCACCTTAGGTGACAATACAGCTGCAATGACAAAAGTAGCCGGGGCACTTGTTAGTGGTGTTCCACTGCCTCCGTATAAAACATCTAATATTCAAGGCACTACTACATGGAATGCAGTACAACAAGGTAACTCTGCTGCTAACTGGTTATCGTATGTTCAATTAAGTACACTTGGTCCTGCATTAGTTAAGCCGTTAAATCCACCACCTGCAAATCTGGTACAGTATCAAGATAGCAGCGGAGTTTGGCACAATATCCCACAAGCCCCAGGAAATGTTACGCCAACTGTATCCTTTAGTATATCTGCTTCTGTAGCACCTAAGACTCCTACAGGCACAGCGTTAACTTCTGATCTAAAACTCCAAAACCCGTCTAATGTATTTAATACACTAACTGGACAAACTGCAGTCTTTACGTATCCGCAAAATACTACTTTTGTAAGTAAATGCGCCGGGGCAACTACAGCGTATTGGATATCCCCATTAATTATTCCTGTTATTACACCTGCAACTACCATTTTAGGTCAAAGACAGTGGGATGGAAAAACCTATAGTTATGAAATTAGATTTTATAATAAAGACGGGTCTGCAGGAGATCATACAGTAAAGTTTACTAATTTAAAAGATTTTACTATTCATACGCTTTTCTACAGTACTGGAGCGAACTGCCCTGTTAATACAGTAGCTGCTACTAATCCAAACCCTAATCCAAACCCTAGTTCTAACTCAACTAGAAATGGTACCATAGGAAATGGTAGTATTACCTTTAATCCACCCAACAATATTAAGACTCGTTCAGACCCATATGGTATTAAATCTGCAGGAAAAACCTCAAGTCCTAATGCTATAGCTAAGTTGGGGTACATTTATCAGGATAACAGTACTGCTCAAGCAATCAACACAGATGCTAGTGGGGGCTTTAATACTCTATGGGGATTTAAGTTTACCTATAACCCCACTACTTTTAACTATGGTACACAGTCATCATCTAATCTAGATGTTACTACATTTGCTAAAGATCCAGCAAACCTTATTGGTGGCAATACTGTAATAAACTTAGAATTATACTTAAATCGGATAGCGGATTTTCAAGATCTAACAACTGGTACTAAGGCTGCAGATGTTCAAGAGCTTTATCCAGTACTGGATTCAAAGTTCACAGGTGTAGATGATAATGCTGTATCTGGTATTTTATCTAGAGGTACGGAATACGATCTAGAATTTTTATATAGAGTTGTAAATGGTAACCCTAGACAAAACAATGTTTTGGGTGATAGTACCTCAGCTACAGATATGTCAGCAGACTTTGGGTACATAACTGGTGTTCCCTTTAAGCTTCATTTAAATGACAATTTAGTTTACTTCTGTTCTATTCAAACCCTAAATGTTACCCATGTAATGTTTACTCCTAGTATGGTTCCTATGTTATCTGTAGTATCTCTCTCTCTAATGAGATACCCAGGAGTTAATGGGGCAGAGGCAGCAACTGTTTCAAACCTTATCTCTGCCTCTAACACAGTTAACCAATCTCTTACAACTCCTCCTAAGAAGAAGGCGTAATAGTATGATTACTCGTTCATCTAGATACTACGATGGCCCACTATATCAAGCACCTCATAAATACACTGGGACTTACAATATTGTGGTTGATCGTAAGTGGCCAGCATCTACGCTAGTTAGATATATAGAGTACACCTGGTCGTATGGAGATTCGCTAGCGCTTATTTCTAACAGGTATCTTAAGGATCCCCGCCTTTGGTGGAAAATCCTTGAAGCTAACCCAAATATTATAGATCCATTTGCGATCTCACCGGGACAAGTGATACGGGTACCTTATGGCGCTTAGTCCAGGAGATACTCTAGATACACAGTTATCCCTAGCGAATGATTCATCGTTTGCTGCGGAATTTCCATTAGCACCAACTTTTGAGCTAATCTTAATTGGTGCCGATTTAACTATGGTTCCAGGAGAACATGAGCAGCTAGTATTGAACTATAAGGGTAACCCATATCTAGCTGACTCTGTAATTGCTGGTGGGGACCCAGTTCATTTTAAGTATAGGCAGGGCGTTGAAGTAGCTGATTTCTATGGATACGTTACCGACGTGCATCAGGTAAACGGGGCTAGAGAAAACCATACTGATATAGTTTGTGTTGGGGCATCATATGTAATGAAGAACACAGTACAGGCTATATATAAGAATCTTACTGCAGATCAGATAGTAACCAAGATATGTGCTAAGTATGGATTTGATGCGCTAACCCAACATCATCCTCGGGTACGCCCTAACATTACGCAGGCCGGACAAACTGACTGGCAGCTTATGAGAAGCCTAGCTATGCAGACTGGATTTGCCCTGCTTGCTAATAATACAGTCTTAACCTTTATGTCTAAAGACAAAATCTATGCAGACAAGAAGCCGACTGCACCATACTTTAACTATATCAATAATACTGTAACAGGTGTTATACCTAAAGTAATGCGCTTGTATGGCACTATCTTAGAGTTTGTACCTATTATTTCAGATGAGTCTCCAGAGTCTGGAGTACGCGTAGATCGTATCATTACCGGACGTCACATATTAAATGGTACACTGATCCAGTCAACTTATCCTTATTCACTATTTGGAAATGCACAGTCTGGTGCCGTAATTCCTGGGGAGGTCTACTATGAGTAACTTCACAAAGGTAGCTCCTGGCGCTACTCCTAAAGCTAAATTTGTACGCCATAGTGTAGGAGAAGTAGTAAATACTATTACTGAGGCACGTCAAGTTGCTGCAGATATTAGTAACGAGCATAAGTATATTCATAGAGCTATGGTTAAAGTTGTGGGCACCCCTAATATCCGACCCTATGACCCTATATATCTAGACGGACTTCCTAACGGCATGTCCGGTTATTGGACAGTACTTTCTGTGCAGCATGTATTCGGTGCACATGATTTGTTGTACTATTTAAACTTAGAAGTAGGAACAGACACACTAGGGGATGTAAATCCTAATGCTGCCTATACATCTACTAATAGAAACATAGTTTCAGAACTTGCAAATCAATCTATAGTGCCCGGCCAGACAAAGCTGATTAATACAGCCTTAGCTATTAATGGTACGACTACACCTAAATCTCCGTCTGTCTCACCTCTAGTTACTACCCCCGGTGTAGCTGGAGTGGCTGGTACAAACCACAGCAACGGCGCTACCACAGTCCCAGCTACAACAGATCCATTCATACTTTCAACTCCTAATTTTGCTGGGGTTAAACGGGCTGTATCTTGGTCCTCTACCGGATCTGTAACCCCTCTGATTAAATCTGGTGCTACTAGTGCTGTTAAAATTCCAGCAGCACCTATGGGGCCTATACTGCAATGATAACAGTTACCGATGTCGGGATCTCCCGTCCATTTAATAATGGAAGTGCACTTGTAAACGTAAGTGCTATTGCAAGTGGGTCTTCCCCTATTGTTTCATACACCGTAACACCGTCTCCTGCAACGAGTCCAGTTACATTTACAAGTACTACCCCTACAGTTACAGTTACAGGGCTATTATCTAATACAGCGTATACATACTCAGTAACTGCAACTAATAGTACAACTACATCTTCTCCATCTGTATCATCGGCGGTAACTGCAACCACAGTTCCTGCTGCACCCACAGCTGGCACCCCAACAATAGTTAGCACTACGGTAGTATCTTTGCCAGTAACTTCTGGAGCTACAGGTGGTTCTGCGATAACCTCTTACATTGTCAGCTCTTCCCCTGCAGTGGCAGACCTTGCTACCTATTCTGGGCTTACTTCTCCTCTTACAGTAACTGGAACGTTTGCAACGGGCACAGCGTACACATTTACAATACAGGCGGTTAACGCAAATGGCACGTCACTTGCTAGTACTGCCTCTTCAGCTGTAACCCCAAATCCTACTATTGTAGTAGTTACCCCGGTAGCTTCTGGGGCACCTACAGTCGGTACTGCAACTGTAGTTAACCCACTATCTATTTCTTTAGCATTTACCGCCCCTACCTCAACTGGCACTTCCCCAATTACAGGGTATACTGTAGCCGCTACACCTGCTGTGGGAAATATAATTACATCGGCTGGAACTACATCTCCAGTCACTGTGATAGGAAGTTTTGCTGCCGGTACGGCGTATACATTTAAAATCTCAGCAGTTAGCGCAGCAGGTACTGGAACAGCCAGTGCGGCATCTAACTCAATTACTCCATCGCCTATAGTACCGGTAGATCTATATACGACTGGATTCTTTTTAGGAGGACTATAATGTCTCATTACAGTGAGCATGAACATGGGCTAGACCCACAAGGAAGGCGCGTACTTCCCGGAATATATTCGGCCACAGTAGTAGCTGTGAATGACCCACTAAAGAAGAATCGTATTAAAGTAACAGTTCATCAAACTACTGGTGGAGAAATCACTAACTGGGCTGAAGCATGTCTACCAGTTACTTCAAACGCTATTCACCCAAATCACAAGGCCCATACTGCGGCAGACGTTGCGGCCATGCTAACTACGACCTCAGTAGTTATTAATGGCTCTGATCCTCAGGGGGGCAGCGTTAGCGCTAGAGTACCCGCCCTAACAATAGTACCCAAGAATTCCAATACTTTAAGTCATCCACATGTGACTTCAACAGATACCCAGGAAACTGATACGGTGGATGAGCATACAGCCCACAGAACTATCCCTAAAATGGGACAATTAGTATGGGTAATGTTCGTAGCCGGGGACCCTAATAACATCGTCTGGATTGGAGTACAAAGTTGAGTGTAGCGATAAACTACCCCTTTACCCTCCTATCAGACGGTACGACTCAGGTTACTGAGGACTATGCCAAAATCTATTTGGATAGACTTTTAACCCTAATCTCTACAAATATCGGGCAACGCCCTATGCTCCCAGCATACGGTACGGATATTTTTATGGCGCTTTTTGAAAACGATAATAGGGTAGATGCAGCTATTCAAACCGCTATTAGATCTGCGGTGAATATCTGGATTCCAGAGATATCAATAAATAGTATTGAGGTCGGGCTTCCAGATCAAAACGGCATAGCAACAGTAACTATTGAGGTACTTCTTCCTAACAACACTATTACATCTTTAAATGTTAGCAGCGCATTGATCTATGCAGACGGAACGGTAGAAAAGAGATAACATGGCCAACCAATATCAAATTGACTACACGTCTAGAGACTATGATTCTATTAAGCAAGACTTGATAAACATCATTAACTTTACTACCAATAACAACTGGGACCTAACAAACCAGTCGGATCTGGGAGCTATTCTTATTGAGGCATTTGCTTATATGGGGGACATGCTGTCCTACTACATTGACCGTGCTGCTAATGAGACTTCTGTCACAACAGCAACTCGTCAAGATACTCTATTAGCATTTGCTAATCTATACGGCTATAAGCCTTCTGGTCCTACCCCTGCACTAGTAGATGTTAGCTTTACTAATAACGCTAACTATAGTATTGATATTCCAACCGGTACTCAAGTTCTTGCTCCGGTTCGTGGCAACCCATACTTTGAAGTTTACTTTGAAACTCTTACAAGTGTACTTGGAGTATTGCCTGGACAGACAATAACAATCACCGCACAAGAAGGTAAGACCGTAAATACGGATCGCCCTGATCTTATTGACCCATCCACTAGTCGTGCTCTTCCTACTATCCTAGGAAATTCAGACGGTACTGCGTACCAAGAGTATGCGCTATTTGATACCAACGCTGTAGACAGTACTTTAAAAGTTTATGTTGGGCAAGGGGCAGCCTTCTCTCCATGGTCTTATGTAACGTCTCTTTTAGATCATAGTCCTACAGAAACTGTTTTTACCACAAAAAGAACTTCTACTGGAGCTACAACCGTAGCCTTTGGTGATGGTGTAAATGGGGCTATCCCACCGGCTAATAGCACAATTAGCGCGATCTACGCAGTCAGTGTCGGAGCAAACGGAAACATCGCACCAGGTGCTATCGTAGAAACTACATTTATTCCCGGCAATACAGATGTTGAAGCCCGCATGTATTTGTCTCCTACTAACAATTCATCTGCCTATGGTGGAGGAGATCCAGATACACTAGACCAGCTACGTTCTAAGATCATAGCTGCAATCTCATCAAAGCGTAGAGCGATTACTCTTAATGACTATGAAAACTTGGCCGTACTTGTTCCACAGGTAGGAAAAGTCAACGCCTCGTCTACCGTGTACAGCTCAGTCATTCTTAATATGCAGACACTTAATGATGGAAGTACTACACCAGGTATTAGTATTATTACAGGAACAACTACCCCAACTACTACTTGGAATAATGTGGCGGCACAGGTAAGCGCAGCACTAGCTGATAAGGTGCCTGCTGGCACAACAGTTACAGTAAGCCCACCTACTTACGTGCCTCTATATGTATCATTGGTTGTAACAGCAGAGTCTACGTACAATAACGCAGATATTAGGCTTGCAGTGTACAAGGCCTTGCTTGGATCAAACGGCCTGTTTAACTACGACAACAATACTTTTGGTAGGTATCTAACTCAGTCTAGTGTTATTGGATTATTAGTAGGTATTCCTGGAGTATCTGACGTTTCCTTTAGTGGTACGAATGGATTTAATATTACAGGCTCTGGAACTAATTCCAGCATTCAGCTAACTGCAGCACAGATTGCCTATTTAATTCCTGGCAACCTAACCTTAACTGTTACCGGGGGTATCGGAGTATGATCACTATAGTAAAGATAGGTAGGACTATATAATGGCTTTTTATCCTAATAGTGTTAGGCAGTTTGCTACTAAGGTAGACCTGGTTAATACAGTCATGGCTGACCACGTCAACGCTCTTCAAGATGAAGTGACAGCTGTTGAAACTACCTTAAGTACAGGCATACTGACTCCTAATTACGGTGGGTCTTTTACACTAACACCTACTATTGTCACACTTAATGACCGCCTCAATAATATTGAAGCTGGACTAGTTAATGGAGTAGCTTCGGCTCCCTATGTAAGTACTAATGGCGCAAGTGTTCTTGTATCTAATGGAGTACTTGGAGTTGGGCTTAAAGCACAGACTGGCACCTCAGATCTAGTAAATGCCTACAACCAAGCGACATCTGATATTAACTTTAGACTTGATTACAATGGGTATCCGTATGTTGGGTCGAACAAAGTGTTGTGGGTAAACAGTACTGAGTACAATTCTTTGGTAGCACTTATTACTGCTAATACACAGAGTATCGCTAACGCACTGAATACCTCTAACTTTCACCCATTTTTAACAGCAGGGATGTAACCTTTCATGGCAGTTTATGCATACGATAAATACGGAAATTTTCTGTATGGTGCTAGGGATAACACAAGCCCCTACTACCAGTCTAAAATCAATGCTGAACTTGTGGAGTACAACACTGTCCGTATTAGCTGGGAACAAGTAGTTCCAGACCCTACAGATCAAAACCCTACCTATTGGGCTTTAGTTAAAACCTTAACTGGTATGCCTGACTCTCCCTATGAGGGCAAAATTGTTACCGGTGGCGCTATAACACAGGCAAATACAGGAACAGTTGTTGATACCACAAACTCTGTCTCTTATAATACGGAATGGTATGAGACTTTTACAAAGGATACAAATGTAGAAGTTAATTACTCTTTATGGGTTTACAGCCCAGCAACAGGCCCTGCTTTAGATCAATCTTCTAAGTGGATTAATTGCGGCGATTCCAATACCGTAGTAGTTGAGACTACAGCAACAGTAGACACTGTATCTAAATGGCTACCACGAGCATGGCAAAACTCAATTAACGGCGTAGGAGATGCTGTTGGCGAATACGAGTTTGAAGACCTACTTACTGTATTGCACGCCTACTCTTTAGAGTATGACTCTTTGCGTATTAAGAATAACCTTTTAGAGCTTAGCAATACACCTAGATACATTACCTCTTCATTAGCAAGAGCTAGACAATTAGATTTTGGATTTGATTACGAGAGTGCCCTAGGAGATCCTTATTATAGGTCTCTTACCTATTCTGGTGATAAGGTAAACAGTCTTAAAGGAACTATTCAGGGACTGTCTGAATACATTGTAGCTCTAACTCATATGGATAATAAAATTGAGATTGGGCATAACCTTTTTCTAGACTATAATGACTCCTCTTTTGAAGAGAGCTTAGGCCAATGGACAGCTAAAAAGCTGACAGCAGCCGGAAGCACAACTGGTACTTTAATTAGTCAAGTTCTGTATTCTGCTACAACACACCTAGCTCCACAGGCCTCATCAAACGCCGCTATTATTACAGATACAAGCTCTGACGCAGGATCTATTCCTCGTAAATTGGGAGCTATGAAGGTAGTTATATCTTCTGGAACAGGTGCGTTGCTAGCCCCAACAAATTCCACATTTAGTCTAGATGCAATTCAAACTACAGTTCTTGATGTTACTACCCTTATTCCAGTTAAAGCTGGGCTATCTTATGTATTTACTGGCTGGGCTATTGGTGACCCATCTACCTACTCAACAGTAACTCCGTATATTGCTTGGTATGACTATACAGGAAAATGGATTAGGGATACCACAGCTAACTCAGTTGCTATGGGTGCCCCTAAAGTAGTAACTTCTGCTTGGCAGGAATTTAATTCTGGTTCAGATATGGGTGTTGCAGGAACTACTATGGGTGTTAAAGCACCGCTTCATACTGCCTTTGCGTTACCTATGGTAAAGATTACCGGTGTGGGAACAACCTATTTAGATATGTTCCAACTTGCTGAGCATCACTACTCTATTGAATACCAGGATGCACGGCAGATTAACGTCTATCTTAGGGGACAAGAAGAAAATCTTATTCCTAATCCTAGCTTTGAAAATTACACTACTAGTGGCTGGTTTGCTAATAATGCTAACTTAGATGTAATAGCCGGTGGAGTATTAACCGGTAGTTCTAACAGCGGCACATTAGCGCTGTCTATTACAGCAACTTCTAATGCTAGCCTAGTTACAACTGATACTATGACTAATGTTTATGGTACATCTGTACCCCTTTATATCGGACCAGAGCAGCAGTACACGGGCCCGATTGTGTACTCTGACTGGATCCCAGTTGATCCTAGTGTGTCCTATACATTTACAATGCATCCTAATAACCCACCTAGTGCACCCTTTACAGATTTCGTTGGACGTATTGGTATTGAGTACTCTAGTCTTCCTTCTGAAGATAAGCAAAATACCATTACAAGTTACCCAGGGCTTAATGCGTACTTTTACGGTAGCACTACCTATCTAGTAACTGAGCAGGTTACATCTGCTTACTATAATGATTTAGTTCAAGAGATCTACTTCACCTTTACAAATGGAGCACCAACTAATATACAACTTGGTGACTATGTTTCTGTAAAAGGGCTCCTTAGCTACCCAGAAATGAACGTAAGTGGGTTTCCGCTACTATCAAAGATTGACTACGTAACAAGTGAAACGATCTACTATATCAATTTAGGTTACAACCTAATTAGTACACCTGATGGGTCTCAAGATACCTCTAACGCTATTCTATGTTTGATGTATTATGATACAACTACCTCCCAATATGAAGATCTAGTTAGTTTTGCAAATATTACTGAAAAGTATATAGACTTTTCTAGCCACACTGCTGCACCAAATACTACACCAGCTGCAGTAACGGCAGTAGCACCTCCTTACTCAAAGGATGCGGGTATGCCGTACGCACGGGTTTACCTTATGCCTGATCTTGAAACAGGTGAGTCTTGCACAGTAGATGGTCTTAGATTTTCTCCAACTTTGCTCATAGATCAGTACACACAGCAATCTTCATACGCAAATCTTGGAGCAATTGCACCAACACCTATTGGAGCTACAGGAATCAAGCCCCAAGGATCTAGTGGTGACCTGGTATCTTCTAATAATATTCGATATACAGACTATTTTGATGGAGATGGTAACTCTACCTCTGCTCTAAATGGTATTGACCCACTAACAGTTCAGTACTATGATCCTAGATTCTGTGTATGGGAAAGAAAGATCTGGTATAACTTTATCAGTAACCCCTATTTCATGATGAGTGATATGGGCTGGACTGCTCTTGCTAACACCACAGCTACCTACGATTCTGTAAATATGCTGGAAAACATTACGGTTGTAGACAACGGCTTAAATGGTGGAATCTTTACCCAGGTCGCCCTACCACATCCAGCTTTAGGTGGTGAAGATGTAGTAGTTACGATGACTATTCAAGGTATGGTATCAGGACAGTCCTTTAGTATTACCTCACCGGATATGTCTACGCCTCCGTATGGAAACAATACCTACTATTACAATAGTAATGCCCTTATTTATCAAAGCCATTCAGTACAAAAAATTTCTGCGGTATTCCAAGCAGTTACCGGAGCAATGACTGGGACAGTACAGCTCAACATAAACACTAACGGGCAAGGCAATGCCAATATCCAACTTCTAACTGCTAGTGCTGAATATGGTAGTACTGCTTCCGCGTCATTTATGCCTACTGACACTGGGGCATTTACATTAGCAAACCCTATGGATCCAACTATGAATCTATACGCGTCGTTTAGAGACAGTATCGGTGCAGGTATTAGCTCCTATATTCCAAACTGGCCTATTAAGTTTAACCGTCTTTTTGCAACAATTAAAAACTATATACCTAATGGCAGCACCTTCCGTCTAACTAGAGGCGTTCCAAATAGAGGCATAACAGATCTTACAGAGTCGTTAATATATTCTCCATCTTTTGAAAAGGATACTGGACTGTGGTCCGGAGAACAAGCCTCACTAGTTCGCATTCCGTATGCTGGTCGCTATCTTGATTTAATAACCCACGGAATTGCTTATGCTAGAGTATACGCAAATAATTTATCTAAATATGAGGATTATTTTGGCATAATTAGCGAGCCAATTCCTGTAGAAGTACTTAAGAGCTATTACGGCTCTGTAGCTGTACGTCCAGTTCCTGGCACAAATACTCAAGGATTCTACTCTCTTAAGGTAGATGCCTATAAGATAAATCCTAGTGGTGCGGACATTCTGCTTACTACCTTTAATAATAGGGCTGAGTTTAATACGACTCCGATACCTCCAGCTGGAACTGCGTTTACTATTAGCTCTACTGCTCCTAGTAACCCTGTTGCAGGAGATCGTTGGATTGACCCTAACTCTTCAACCCTTGCTCTTGAGTACACATGGACTCTCAATGACAATAGTACTGTTGGTCAATGGGTAGAAAACGATGAGAGTATTTACTATACCCCGGGCAATGAAGCTGCCTTTACTGGATATGCTACATTTGCTGCTACTCCTCCAAGTAGCCCACATCTTGGGGATAGGTGGTATGACACGGTCAATGATATTGGCTATGTCTGGTTTAGCGACGACAGTGTGGTCTACAACTGGGTTGAACTAGCCGTAGTTTACACACAAAATGATGTATACCTAGATGGATCTAATTCACCTATGTGGGCGTACATAAATGTCCTGATTAACAAGAACGATTTGCAACAAGTATCCTATATAGTTCCTGGGCAATCTACCCCAGCTGTTTCAGATGTGGACTATGTAAGAATTCGTGTAGAGTGCAGCCCTGATCAATACTACGTGGGTCAAGCCTTCGATGTTGACAGAGTAGTCTTTAGAGAGTAAACTAAAGACTATGGGCATCTTAGTAATCGCAGCATTAGCTACAGCATTTTCATTAACCGCTATTGAAAGCCTCCTCATTCCCTTAGGGAAATGGCGGGGGCTTTTTGCGCTTGTAGTATCTTCCATAGCACTTATAAATCTTGATGTCAAATGGAGCTACCTAGTTGTCTATTCTTTTGGAGCTACCTTTGTTGGACTTGTAATGTCCCTGCTAGTAGACCAACTTTTTGATGGATCTACGCGTAGAGATTTCCGTGACTTGCCAAGACGGGTAGACATACGCTAATATAGTAATCGAGGAGGGTTATATGTTAAAACCAATTGTTAACCCAGGATTATCACTAAGAGCAAGATCTTTATTCTACTACTTCCTTGAGAAGGGTAGACTTATGTCCGCAGATGAATTGTGGGCTAGTAAAGAATTCCCCGAAGGCAGAGATGCCATAGTAAACGCCTTGAATGAGCTAAAAGCCTTCAAGTACGTTCGTGCTGTCCGCACAAATGTCAATGGTCGCTGGGTTCACCAGCTCAAATTTACCGACTCGGCCCTTAAAATGTTGGGAAATACCGTGCCCGGATTTTCAGGGCATATGTATGTCTATAGAGATGCGTCTGTTAATACTAGTACTAGTACTAGTGACTTAACCACTAGTAGCAAGCATATAGATACAGTTACTAACGTAACTGTATCTATACCCGAGCAAGCTCGGGAAGAAGGAGAGAACATGCCTTGGAATCTTGATGGTGAAGAAGAAGCCCCAAAGAAGCGTGGGTTCACTGAGGACCTAGATGCTGGCGCTGTAGGAAAGCTTGAAGACCGTCAGAAGAAGCTGAACGCAAAGTACAAGCGCCAGACTAAGTCAGAGCATGCCGGCCGTAACCGCAAGGATGTGCCAGAGTCTGAATGGACTACTACGGACCTAATCGCAGAGTTCTACGCTCTAGCTGATGAAAAGGCTCCAGGAGTACCCGGCCAAGTTAACCAGGTTCGTATGGCCGGCTGGATTAACAAGCAGGTGGGACTTGGTACAGAGCGTGAAGTTATCCTAGGAGCAATCCGAATGTTCTTCGCAGATCCACGCATGTTGCATGACCTAGGTGTGGGCAAGCCACTCTACCAGCGGTTCTTTGGTTACTACCTGACAGTTCACGGGGTGGTGAGCAAGAAACCAACGGTTTACGAAGATGAAGACTTCTTAGCACACCAAGAGAAAATGTTACGACTACTGGGAGGCAATTAATGTACGATCTTAAAAGTCTGGCGCCAAGCCGTCGCTCCCAGATCATGATGGCCGGCCTTCCTATGAAAACCATCGGTATGGAGTTCTCGGATTTGGATCAAACCCCAGCCTTGGAGATCGTCAAGGCTTGGGTGAAGTCAGTCGTAGAGGGTAACGTCATTTTAGCGGCTGGAAAGCCCTCTTGTGGCGTAGGACTTCTCCTGGTGGGTACTCCAGGTCAAGGTAAGACTACAATGGCTTCTACGGCCCTTCAGGAGCTGATTAGGACCATTCCAGCGGATGCCTCTGGTGTACTGCCACGGCATATCGGCCGGTTTATGGATTACCCCAAGTATTTAAGGCTCCAGCAGAAGAAATGGGACGAGGATACCGAGGACGTTCATGACATCGGGTTCAAACTTGACAGCATACGGGGTGATCTTGGTAGTATGGATAATACGAGAGTATTCATCTTGGATGATCTCGGTAAGGAATACCGTACCCAGTCCGGTTGGTCAGAGAACCAGTTCGACGCTTTACTAAGATCAAGATTTAACGCAGGACTCCCAACCATTGTCACAACAAATGTGCCAAAACGTGATTGGGGAACTGTCTACGGGGAACCTATGGGCAGTTTCGTGAACGAAGCTTTTATTCCAGTTGTAGTATCGTCTAGTGAAGGGGACCGTCGAGTAAAGTGAGAGAGAAAACAATGAGCTGGCAAACTACGCAGTTATTTCTGTCCCCCAATGGAGTGTATGAAGTTGAGATCAATTTAGATACTCAAAAGTTACGTTGCACATGCGATGGCGCAAACACTCGCGGAGTATGCAAGCATACTGTCTTTGTGGCCAAGCGTATGGAGCTTAATGGTGGGGTATACCCAGTTGAGATTTCCAAGAGGGCTAAGATCGAAGATGCAACTGTGGCCAATCTAGACCCAGAAGCATTTAGAGAGTTCTTAGTTAAGTACGGCAAGATCGAAGTACTCTAACTATGCGCGGGGGCGATATATCAAACGAAGTACCAGCTCGCATCTTAGTTACTCTTGACTGTATATTAAAACGAGAAACAAAAGTAACTCGCGTTCTAGGTATTGCAGTTGCTAAAGATGAAGTTAACTATCACCGTTTATCCTTAGCTATGTTTTGGAGATTCGGTGAGAAATACGGGTACACCCTTGAGTTAGTTGGGTTTGGTCATTCACAAAGAGAAATGGATGAGGTTCTTGAGGACCTACATAATCTTGGGACAAACCCCTTTAGCTACGCCACTGCTTATCATGTGGTGGCTGACCTTGTAGCAGAGCTACCCTATAGGCCAGAAGTAAAGAACGTGATTGATGTACCCGACCGGGCATTGCGGTATGGGCACTGGTATTTAGACTTGGAGGCGCTAAACAATGGCAGCAGATAACGAAGAGCGGTTACTATCCCGTGCAATCCGTAGTAGAGAGTTAACCCCTGCATTAGAGGCAGGTGTAAACGAGGATTGGTTCTACGTAGACGAGAACCGTGCAATGTGGAAGTTCTTAGTAAACCACTGGACAAAGTACAAAGAGGTACCCAGTGCCGTTACTGTCAAAGATAACTTTCCTATGTACCGCTTGCTTGCGGTCGAGGACTCTATTGAGTATTTGATTGACCAGCTAGCCGAATACCGTCGTAGACAGAAGGCTATCGAGGTTGTTCAAACTGCTGCTGAGCTTATTGCAGAGGGCAATCACGACGAGGCTATTGCTGAGATGAGCAGCGGTCTTACAGCTATCTACGATGAGTCTCGTACCGAGTCTGAGGATGAAAACCTAAGTAAAGACGCACCACTTCGTTATGATGAGTACTTGGCAATTAAAACTCGTCCTAATGGTTTGCTAGGCATCTCCACCGGATTTAAGACCATTGATGATATCACAGCCGGAGTTATGAAGCAACAGCTCTGGACAATTATTGCTCCACCTAAGACCGGTAAATCTGTGCTTGCTATGCAGATGGCAATCCGAGCACAAGATGAGAATCTTAAGGTTTTGTTCCAGTCTTTTGAAATGACCGCACGTGAAATGAAGACTCGTTACGATGCTATGCGTGCACATATTTCACACGCTCGTCATATTCGCGGAGCATTGAATCCAGATGAAGAAAAGCGCTTGCTTGATCATCTAAAGACTGAGCGCACCGACTTTATTATGCCAGATGCAATCTCTGCTCGCACAGTCTCTGGATTGTCAGCAAAGATCGAGAAGTTTGAGCCGGATATCGTGTTTGTAGATGGTGTTTACCTTATGCATGACGAAGCAACAGGCGAGACTGAGACAGAGCGTGCACTTCGTAGTTTAACTCGTAGCTTAAAACGTACCGCTCAACGTTATGACTTGCCTGTTGTTATTAGCACGCAGTCTTTGCGTTCTAAAATGCGCGGGGGTAAAGTAACTTCCGATTCTATTGGTTACACATCATCGTTTGCACAAGACTCAGACATGATTCTAGCCCTACAGCGTCAGGATGAAGAAGATGATAGTTCTCGTCAACTATCTATCGTAGAAAGTCGTATTTCTGGTAAAGGAAGCACTGACTTGCTATGGGATTGGGAGGAGGGCCGCTTTGAAGAGTATGGAACCTTTGGTCAGCAAATCACCTTTTAATGGTACTCAGCTCTGCGCTGATGCTAATCCAGATATCTTCTTTCCAGAAACGTACACTTATCTACACAAGGATAAAATTGATGCTGCTAAGGCTACTTGTGGGGATTGTTGGATTAAGAATGAATGTTTAGGGTACGCATTATCTGACCCAAGCCTAGAGGGTATTTGGGGAGGCACAACGCCACTAGAGAGAAAGAGGTTACGAAAATTGACATTAACAAAGTAAAGCCTGACTACACGAAGTCAATGGATGTTCGCGGGGCACCAACAATGGTTTGCCCCTGTGGATGTTACGTTTGGAATCTAAAGGTATCTTGGGATGAAGAGGGTGTGGTAGCCGCTTACTTCGAGGATATGGAATGTATTGAGTGTGGAACACTAGCTACGGCCCCAATGCCGGGGGTTAATATGGGTCTGGAGGACTAATGTATCGTGAGGGCGATGTAGAGAGCGCATTGCTTCGTCTTGGTATCGAAGTAGAACAAAGACGAGATGAGCTGCTAGGGCTATGTCCAATGCACTTAGAGCGCACAGGAAAGCAGGATTCAAATCCATCCTGGTCCATTAATGCTGAAACAGGTGTGCACCACTGTTTCTCTTGTGGATATAAGGGAACCTTGCTTACTTTAGTTGCTGAGGTCAAGGACTTCAATACTCAGTGGGACCGGCTTGACTTTGACGCTGCTAAAGAGTGGCTTCGTAGCAATATTGAGATCAACTTTGAGTTGCTAGCAAAGCAACTCAACGAGGCTAAAGAGTCCTACGTTCCTGTACAGCGCCTTCTAGAGATGAGTGAGGCTAGATTAGCTATATTTGATTCTGTGCCTCCACAATGTGCGCTAGACGCTCGTAAACTAACTGCTTTGGCTTGTGAGACCTATGGAGTAAAATGGGACCCACGACAGAACGCGTGGATTACTCCTATTCGCCATCCAGAAACTAATAAGCTACTAGGATGGCAAGAGAAGGGTCAATTAAACCGGTACTTTAGAAACCGTCCTATGGGAGTAGAGAAGTCCCGCACATTATTCGGTCTAGATGTTTGGCAGGGCGGTACTATGATCGTAGTAGAGTCTCCTTTGGACGTTATACGCCTCTCATCATTGGGAATTAGCGGGGGCGTTTCAACTTTTGGTGCATCGGTAAGTTCTTTTCAAAAAGCAGAGATGCGTAAGGCTGAGAAGTTGCTTATTGCCTTCGATAATGCTAAAATAGATAGTGCGGGGCTAAAAGCTTCGCAAGAAATGCTGGAGTATTGTAGAAAGTATGGACTTGAGTGTAAATTCTTTAACTACGGAGAGAGTACGTATAAAGATATTGGAGATATGCCTGAGCACGAGATCCGTACAGGCATCTTACGTTCAAAACACATGGTGTATGGAGAGAGGGCTTTTAAATGATCATCGGACTATCAGGTTACGCACAGTCAGGCAAAGATACAGTAGCTAAGTGTTTGGTAGAGAATCATGGCTTTGTACGTGTTGCGTTTGCAGATCCTATTCGTGATCTACTGTACGAGATGAATCCTGTTCTTGATTTAGATTTAGTAAAGGAGGAGTTTACTAGGCTAAAGACTCTAGTGGATGCTGTTGGTTGGGATTCAGCAAAGCAGCATCCAGAAGTTCGTTACTTGCTTCAGGCATTAGGGGTGGGGGCTAGAACTATTATTGATGAAGATCTTTGGATTATTAAAGCCCTTCGTACTATGTCAGGAGACGGTAACTACGTTGTAACGGATGTTCGCTTTCAAAATGAGGCTGTAACACTTAAGTCCCCTTTTAGAGAAGGCAACGCACAGATATGGCGTGTAGAGCGTAATGGGGTAAAGGCAGTCAATGATCATGTATCAGAGCATGATCTAGATAACTGGGAGTTTGACGCCTATATTCATAACAACTCTACTATCGAAGATTTAGAGTTTGCAGTTAAGATGGCATTGAGGGCCCGAATATGACCCACGATGAAGTTATAGCGTGGATTGATGACAAGTTGGCAATTCTTACTGAGATTGAAAATACAACTTTAGTAATGCCGATGGAAGTTATCGCCCGCGCCTCTCTCCTGGCCAACCGAGATGTGTTGGAGAGGCACCATTACGACATTAACTTTGTAGATGGCGTTAGTGAAGTGTGTGGCGAGGATTACGACCCGTTTCCTTGCGATACTCGGAAAGACATAGCCCAACGATTAGACGAGGTAATGTAGGTGAACGCAACGAATTTATGTTTCTCATGTTGGCAGTTTCTATGCTTTACCAAAGATAAGCACACTTATACGCCTTGCGTTACTGAATGGTGTAAGTGTGATTGTAAGTCTTTATCCCTACAACAAAGTGAGGTGGAGAAGTGAGTAAGTGGCTTAGATACCGCCGTAAGTATTCTTATAACGATTTGTATGAAATGTATTTTGGTGGGGCACATGAAGGAGATAAAGGTCTAAAACGTGAGTACGACTTTATGCTTGAAGTTATGTCAGGTTGGAAAAGCGCTTATCAGATGGCTCTTGAATACAACAAGAAACTAAAAGCCGAGATTGCAGAGTTGAAAGGCGAGGTGGAGAAGTGAGTAATTGGCAAGAGCCTGAGTTTTCAATCAGCGAAGAATCTAAAGATGCGTGGAAGATTCTAAAGCACCATACCGAGGTTGCCTCAGACCGCATTTATGAGGAACTGCCAGATATTATTCAGCACGCCTTTGAAGAAGGCATTGCTTATGCCCGCGAGCAGGTAGCGCGGGAGATTGAGGCGAAGTGTATTTCCGCAGAACATCAAGGAAATCACAATGGTATGGGCGCATTAACCTCCGACCCTTCAATAGTTTATTACCCCGAAACATTTTCTGTTTGTGGCAGATGCTCGGTAGCCGCCGCTATCGCTAGGGGGGAGAAGTGAACCTAGACGAATTAATTTGGCAATGCGGAGATTGCGGTAATACCTACGAATACTCAGTTAAGTATTGTGTTAATAACTTGCTCGATAAATTAGCAGCAGAGAAGGCTCACCATGACTTTATGGAAGAGCAATACGCGAATGAACCTAATCAAACAACTAAAGATGCTATTGAGGAAGCGAGGAAGATGAATGACCGCGATGAATTGCTGGCAAAGATAGACGATGAAGGCGAGTTTTACGTTCAATACTTGGAGTGTAAACCTGTCTTTATATCAGCCCTTCGTGCAGTAGTGGAGTTGCATAAGCCAGTTGAAGTTCCTCATAATGATTACGCTACTGGACTGGGTTGTTCTGCACCTAGTTGCCTTGATAAATATGCTGAACCCAGCCCTTACCCTTGCGAAACTATCCAAGCCATAGAGAAGGAGTTATAGTAGTTGTTTACAGGAACTCTTTTACCATATCAGGTTGAGGCCGTAGAGGCCATGGTAGACCGCAAGAAGATGCTAGTAGCCTACGACCTTGGCCTGGGTAAAACTGTTCTTACTATAGCTGCATTAGAAGAATTAAACTTAGAGGAACCTGGTATCGTTATTTGCTTATCCAGCCTTAAATACCAGTGGGCTGAGCAGATTAGAAAGTTTACCGATGCTGGAAACCCTTTGGTCATTGATGGAACCCCTAAGCAAAG
>Ga0214206_1000149_pt1 | contig 19621 bp, 17 predicted proteins | sample TroBogEpilimnion_26_FD_153044 | JGI IMG/M metagenome (GOLD analysis project Ga0214206, IMG submission 153044) | Freshwater microbial communities from Trout Bog Lake, WI - 07JUL2009 epilimnion | ecosystem: Environmental > Aquatic > Freshwater > Lake > Epilimnion/Euphotic zone | place: Trout Bog...
GGATACCCTTTGCGAGCTCAACGTGATCGAGCAGGCCGCGAACGTCTGCCAGAGCACCGTCATGCAGGACGCCTGGGCCCGCGGCCAGAAGGTCGAGGTCCACGCGTGGATCTACGGCCTGCGCGACGGCCTCATCAAGGACCTCGGCCTGAACGTCTCGTCGCTCGAGTCGCTCACGCCGGCCTATGGCAAGGTCCTCGCCCACTACCGGCGCCTGGGTGGAACCGCTGGGTGATAGGTCCGCTTGAGCGCTCGGTCGGGCGCGCCAGCGTGGTGGGATGATTTCCCAGGATCGTCCGCGCGAGCGGCTCGTGCGGCTCGGCCCGCGCGCCTTGCTGGACGCCGAGCTCATCGAGCTGCTCATCGGCACCGGCACCAAGGGCGCGCCGGCGCCGGTCGTCGCAGCGGCCTTGCTCGCCGAGGCGGGCTCGCTCGCCGCGTTGGCGACCTGGGATACGCATGACTTCGGCCGCGTGCACGGGTTGGGTCCGGCGAAGGCGGCCGAGCTCGCCTCCGCGATGGAGCTCGCCCGGCGGATCCGGGAGCGGGCGCACGATCCGGGCGAGAAGCTTGACGCGCCTGCTAAAGTCTGGGCCCGGCTCGAGCCGTTCGCGGCCGGCCTCACGGTGGAGAAGTGCTGGGTCCTTTGCCTGAATCGCCGCAACCGCCTGCTCGCCTTGCATGAGGTGAGCTCCGGTACGGCGACGAGCTCGCTCCTGCATCCGCGCGAGGTCTTCCGGCAGGCGCTCAAGCACGCCGCTTCGGCGGCGATCGTGGCCCATAATCACCCGAGCGGCGACCCCACGCCGAGTCCGGCCGATCGGGCTGTCACGCGGCAGCTGGCCGACGCCGGGCGGGTCGTGGGGGTCGAATTGCTCGACCATGTCGTGATCGGTCGGCCGGAAGCCGACCCGGGCGGCAAAGGCTGGTTCAGTTTCGGCGAGGCGGGCTTGATTTAGAGGAACTTACCCCTGAGTTTAGGGGTCAGAACCCCATGTCCCTTTCCCGGTCCATCAAGATCGCGGCCGCGCTCGTCGGCGTCGCCCTCCTGGCCTTCGCCGGCCGCCAAGGCCAGCGCTACTATAAGAAGAACCTCGCCGCCCCGCGGGACGGAGAGGTTGTCTACCGCGAGGACTGCATGCGTTGCCATGGACCCGTCGGCCAAGGCGTCGCCGGCAAGGCCGACGAGCCGCTCGTCGGAGAGAAGTCCGTCGCTTCCCTGGCCAAGTACATCGTCCGCGAGATGCCGGAGAACGATCCGGGTACGCTCTCGCTCGCCGACGCGACCGCTTCCGCCGAGTACATCCACAAAGCTTTCTATTCCGCCGAGGCGCGCGCCCGTAACCATCCGCCGCGCATCGAACTGGCCCACCTGACCGTCCGCCAGTACCGCGAGAGCATCGCCGACCTCCTCGGCTCCCTGCGCGGCACCACTTCCACGACGGAGTCCGGCGGCCTCGCCGGCGTCTACCGCGAACGCCCCGAACGCGACCCCAAGATGCCGGACCGCAACCGTCCGGAGACCACCTTCAAGCAGCAGGTCGACCCCGTGATCGACTTCGACTTCGGCGACAAGGCTCCCGAGAAGGGCACCTATGCCGCGCAGTTCAGCATCAACTGGAGCGGTTCGGTGCTGATCCCCGACACCGGCGAATACGAGTTCCGCGTCACTTCTCCGAACGGCGTGCGCCTCTACGTCAACCCGCCCGAGAACGGCAGCGAGAAGAACGCGCTCATCGACCTCTGGGTGAGCTCCGGCATGTCGCGCTCGGCCCAGGCCCCCATCTTCCTGCTCGGCGGCCGCAGCTACCCGCTGAAGCTCGAGTTCTTCAAGTTCAAGGACAAGACCGCCGGCCTGAAGCTCGAGTGGCGTCCGCCCGGCGGGGACTGGACGGTCATCCCGCGCACGAACCTTTCCCCGAAATTCTCTTCCTACGTCAACGTCATCTCCGTACCGCTGCCTCCGGATGACGGCAGCATCGGCTACGAACGCGGCGCCTCGGTGTCACGCGAGTGGACCGAAGCCGTCGCCAAGGGCGCGCTCCAGGTCTCCGCGATGATCGGACCGAACCTCTACGGTCTCGCCGGCACCAAGGCCGACGCCGCCGACCGCGCCGACAAGCTCAAGGCCTTCTCGTTGCGCTTCGCCCAGCTCGCCTATCGCCGCCCGCTCGCCGCCGAGCAGAAGGCCGATATCGAGAAGATCTACGCCGGCGGCGTCCCCGCGGAAGTCGCCGCCAAGCGCTCCTTCATCTTCACCCTTTCCAATCCCTACTTCCTCTATCCCGGCATCGGCGCGCAGGATGACTATGCCGTCGCCTCGCGCCTCGCGCTGTCGCTCTGGGACTCCGTGCCCGACGCCCAGCTGCTCCAAGCCGCCGCCTCCGGCCAGCTCAAGGCCGAAGCCCAGGTCCGTAAGCAGGCGCTTCGCATGATGAAGGATCCGCGCGCCAAGGCCAAGCTGCGCGACTTCCTCCACCACTGGCTGCACGTCGAGGAAGGTTCCGAGATCGCCAAGGACCAGAAGGAGTACCCGGGCTTCGACCAGGGCGTCGTGATGGACCTCCGCACCTCGCTCGATCTCTTCGCCGAAGACATCGTCTGGTCCGAGCAGTCCGACTACCGTCAGCTGCTCCTGGGCGACACCATCCTGATGAACGACCGGCTCGCGAAGTTCTACGGCCAGAAGATCGTGCCCGGCGCCGGCTTCCAGCCGGTGAAGATGGACGCCGACCAGCGTGCCGGCGTGCTCACGCACCCGTACGTGCTCGCGACCTTCTCCTACACCAAGTCCAGTTCGCCGATCCACCGCGGCGTCTTCGTGACGCGCAACATCCTCGGCCGCATGCTCAAGCCGCCGCCCATGGCCATCGCGTTCATGGACGACAAGTTCGACCCTTCGTTCACCATGCGCGAGAAGGTCACCGAACTGACCTCCAAGCCCGCCTGCCAATCGTGCCACGTCACGATCAACCCGCTCGGCTTCAGCTTCGAACGTTTCGACGCCGTCGGCCGCGTACGCGCCACCGACAACAAGAAGCCCGTGGACGCCGTCGCGGATTACACCACCGCCGACGGGACCGTGATCAAGCTCACCGGCGCCCGCGACGTCGCGACGCACGCCGCGGAAAGCCTCTCCGGACAGACGGGCTTCGTACGCAACCTCTTCCAGGCGCTGGTCAAGCAGCCGCCGACCGCGTACTCGCCCGAGCTCCTCGGCCAGCTGACCGAGAAGTTCCGCGCCGACAAGTTCCACGTCCGCAACCTCGCGGTCGAGGTCGCCGTCGTCGCGGCGCTCCGTCCGACCGTCGCCGCTCCCGCTCCTTCCAATCGCTAAGACCATGTCGCTCCAACATCGCAGGGATTTCCTTCGCAGCCTCGGCCTCTCGGCCGCGGCCTTGCCGCTGCTCGGCGGGCTCGCCTCGCTCGGCGCCGCCGAGCCGCCGCCCGGCCGCCGCCAGCGCGTCATCTTCGTCTTTTCCCCGAACGGCGTCGTCCCGCCGGCTTTCTGGCCCGACGAGGAAGGCGCGAACTTCAAGCTCAAGCCGATCATGAAGCCATTCGAGCCCTTCAAGGACCGGATGCTCACGCTCAAGGGCGTCAACAACCGCGTCCGCGGGGACGGCGATTCGCACATGCGCGGCATGAGCTGCCTCCTCACCGGCATCGAGCTCTTCCCCGGCAACATCATGGGCGGCGGCGGCGCGCCGGCCGGCTGGGCCAGCGGTCCGTCCATCGACCAGGTCATCCGCAACTACCTGCAGTCGAAGCCCGAGACCAAGACCCGCATGGGTTCGCTCGAGATCGGCGTGGCCGTCGGCAACCGCGCCGACCCTTGGACGCGCTGGAGCTATGCCGGCCCGAACCAGCCGGTCGCCCCGATTTCGAGCCCCTACGAACTCTTCGACAAGCTCTACGGCTCGATGAAGGAAGGCGAGAACCTCGGTTCCGTCCTCGACGGCCTCAAGGACGACATCTCCAAGGTCGCCAACGCGGTCGATAAGAGTGACCGCGGCCTCCTCGATCAGCACGCCACCGCCTTGCGCGAGCTCGAGCGCGGCCTCAAGGAAAGCCAGTCGCAGGCGGCCCTCAAGGTGCCGCATCCGCCGGAAGCGGGCGTGCCGCTCGACAACGACAGCATCCCGACCATCACGCGCCTGCAGACCGAGCTCCTCATCAGCGCGTTCCAGAACGACATGGCGCGCGTCTCGACCTTCCAGTTCACCAACTCCGTGGGCGGCGCCCGCATGAAGTGGATCGGCATCGACGAAAGTCACCACTCTCTGTCGCATGACCCGGACCTCAATACCGGCTCGGTCGAGAAGCTCATCAAGATCAACACCTGGTTCGCCGAGCAGATCGCCTTCCTGGCGAAGCGCCTGCAGGAGACCCCTGAGCCGAACGGCAAGGGCAACATGCTGGATAACACCACCATCGTCTGGACGAACGAGCTCGGCAAGGGCAACAGCCACACGCACGAGGACATCCCGTGGGTGCTCATCGGCGGAGGCCTCGGCTTCAAGAGCGGCCGCGCGCTGAAGTTCAAGAAGGAGGCCCACAACCGGCTCCTCATGTCCATCGCCAAGGGTTTCGGTCATCCCATGAAGACCTTCGGCAATCCGAGCCTCTGTGAGGGCGGGGAGTTGAAGCTCAGCTAAAGACTGAGCTCAAGGGGAGGCCGGAGACCGGAATGAATGCTGAGGGCATCAGAACCCCAGCTCATCATCCGGTCTCCGGTTTCCCTTTTGGTTTCAATCTAAGCAGGCGGATGCGATGACATCGCATCCCTGCCTGGCTTGATCTGTCATCCATCATCTTCCATCCGCCATCTCAAATCTGTCTCTCAAATAGGTCCCCCGCCTGTGCCGATTCCGATTGGAGCTCCACTTATTCCTGGATTTAGGTGGGCGGTACGTTGCCACGGCTCGGACGAGGCCGGTCGGGTCGCACCTCCCGTATATTATGTTCGTAGGGAAGGGAGGCTGCCGCGGGTGTCGAACACCGCAGGGGGTAGTCAATATGACGGAAATCTCACCGAAAAGCAAGCGGCTGGGCGGAACAGGAGTGATTTCCCCGTGTCGACGGCTACAACTGCCCCATGCGATACCCCTGCGCGATCCTCCTCCTGTGCCTCGGTCTTGTCGGCTGCCAGCAGCATCAAGCCCGCCCTGACATCGTCCCGGCCGATTACGTCGGCCTCCAGGCGCCGAAGACCGCTACGTTGCTCCTGCAGAAGGAAGACCGCCTGGCGATCTGCGGCGACTCCATCACCGAGCAGAAGAAGTACAGCCTGCTGATGGAGGCTTACATCGTCGCCGCGCGCTCGGACTTGCACGTCACCGTCCGCCAGTACGGCTGGAGCGGCGAGCAGGCCGGCGGCTTCCTCAAGCGTATGGACAACGATGTCCTCCGTTTCAAACCGACCATCGCCACCACGTGCTATGGCATGAATGATTTCCGCTACGTCCCGCAGGACGACGCCATCGCCGCGACCTATCGCCAGAACCAGACCGCCGTCGTCCGCAAGTTCAAGGAAGCCGGCGTGCGCGTCGTGCTCGGTTCGTCTGGTACCATCCACTCCGTCCCGCCGTGGGTCAAGTCGGCCAAGGGCACCTGGCAGACGCTCAACCTCGCGCTGCTGAATTTCCGCAACATCGATATCGAGGTCGCGCAGGCCGAGCAGGTCGCTTTCGCCGACGTCTATTGGCCTATGCTCGTGAAGGGCCATGAATCCCGGGCCAAGTATGGCGAAGGCTTCAAACTCGAGGGACCCGACGGCGTGCACCCCGGCTGGGCCGGCCACGTCATGATGGCGACCGCTTACCTCGAAGCCCTTGGACTGCGTGGCGACGTGGGCCAGATCAACGTCGACCTCACCGCCGGCAAGGCCACCGCCCGCGAAGGCCAGCGCATCATGAAGTTCGAGAACGGCGAGGTCTCGCTCCGTAGTTTCCGTCTGCCGTTCTCGTTCGAGCCCGGAGACGTTTCCAAGGACGATACCCTCGCCGCCGGCGTGGCGTTGGCGGATTTCCAGAAGAAGCTGAACCGCCTGACCCTCAAGGTCACCGGCGCTAAGACTGCCAAGGTGAAGGTCACCTGGGGCGTCGAGGCCAAGGTCTTCACCGCCGATCAGCTCGCCAAGGGCGTGAATCTCGCGGCCGAATTCCCGAAGAACCCCACCTCCGAGACCTTTGCCGCGATCTGGAAGGCCGTGGGCGAGAAGCAGGCCTACGAGACCAAGCAGATCAAGACCCTCTTCCGCAGCAAGGAAGCCAAGGCTGACATGGAAGCCGTCGTGAAGAGCTCCCAGGTCGAGTTCGACCGCCTGGCCGCCGCCGTGAAGGCCGCCGTCAAGCCCGTCAACTCGATGATCAAGCTCGAAGAGGTGCGCTGAGCGACCTCCGCCAATGAAACGGGCCGCACTTTCGTGCGGCCCGGGCTATGGCTAGCCAACAACGATGGGTTATTCGGCCGTGACGTTCTCGGCGACGCCGACGCCGAGGGTCATGCCGCCGACGACCTGGACCTTCTCCATGATCGTCTTCTGGAGTTCCTCGAGGACCTTCGGGTTCTTGATGAGGTAGTCCTTGGCGGCTTCGCGGCCCTGGCCGATGAGCTGGCCGTTATAGGCGATCCAGGCGCCCTTCTTCTCGAGGATCTTGTGTTCGATGCCGAGGTCGAGGACGGAGCCGGAGCGGGAGATGCCTTCGGTGTACATGATGTCGAACTCGCACTCCGTGAAGGGAGGGGCGACCTTGTTCTTCACGACCTTCACCTTGGTGCGGTTGCCGATGACCTTGCCGGAAGGCTCCTTGATCTGGCCGATGCGACGGATGTCGATGCGGACGGAGGAGAAGAACTTCAGGGCGCGGCCGCCGGGGGTGGTCTCGGGGCTGCCGAACATCACGCCGATCTTTTCGCGGATCTGATTGGTGAAGATCACCACGCAGTTGGTGCGGCTGATGGCGGCCGTGAGGCGGCGCATGGCCTGGCTCATCATGCGGGCCTGGACGCCGACGGTGGAGTCGCCCATCTGGCCGTCGAGTTCCTGCTTGGACACGAGGGCGGCGACGGAGTCGATGACGATGACGTCGACGGCGCCGGAGCGGATGAGGGTCTCGGCGATGTTGAGGGCGTCTTCGCCCGATTCGGGCTGGGAGACCAGGAGGTTGTCGAGGTCGACGCCGACCACCTTGGAGTAGCGGGGGTCGAGGGCGTGTTCGACGTCGACGAAGACGGCGTTGCCGCCCTGGCGCTGGATCTCGGCGATGATGGAGAGACAGAGGGTCGTCTTACCGGAGGATTCCGGGCCGAAGATCTCGACGATGCGGCCGCGGGGGAGGCCGCCGACGCCCAAGGCGAGGTCGATGGCGACCGAGCCGGTGGACACGGTCGAGACCTGCATCTTGGTCGCGTCTCCCATGCGCATCAGGGTGCCGTCGCCATACTGCTTGTTGATGGCGGAGAGAGCCAGATCGAGGGTCTTCTTCTCGGCTGCCTGGTTGGCAGATTTTTCCTTAGCGGTGGGTTCGGATTTGGCGGACATAACGTTGGGTATGCGGAATGGAAATTGCCCGCCCGAGCGAGCGGTGCAAGCAAAATGAACAAATGTTCACTACTTCTTTCCACCCCCCTTCGGGTGGGGGTTAGAAGCTAAATCTAACCCCCATCGGTTTAAGGCACTAAATAGGCGTTTAATCGGGGTTGAGGCCTCCAAAACCCTATTTATCCCGTTTACTATTTATCAGCCTATCGCTCAATAGTTTACGCATCATTATAATAAAACAGGCCTTCGGATAACATCCCCATAACATCCCCGCGAATGTTTTCCAGCGCGCGCGATCGTAGGGCGGGGAGGCCAGGCGTTAATAGCCACTAACTAAAATCCGTAAGTCGTTGTTGTTAAACAGTATAAAAACGAAAAGTCGGCCCGTTAAAAACCTCGGCGGTGTCGGGCCACGCGTTGAAAGGGGGTGTTCAAGGAGACTCCTGACGGGGGGGGTAGGGGGCAGGGGCGGGCTAAGTGCGTTCCCCAAGTCCTTGTCAATCGACCTAACGGCCTTCCCTCAAAGGCCGATTAGAGGCGCGCGGAGGGGTCGCCAAGGCGTTTTCTTTTACCGCGAGGGGATGACAGCGACCGAGGGCTAAGCCCCCTTTCGGTCTTTGAGGTGTCTCACCCGCCAGCCCCGAGGCCGTTGCATAACGATCGCGGAAGCAATCGGGTCGTCGGGCCGTAGCTTGCCGAGGCCGTCGAGCGATACGACCGAGACGCGCCCTGACATTTGCACGACGCGAACACGCCAGGCGTTGCGCTTACGACGACGCGACGACCGCGCCTTGCTGGAAGTTGTTTTCACCAAGCCAACAAGCCGAAGCCGTTGGGCGCATACAAGCCGAGGCCGTTAGGGGTTATCGCTAAGGGGTTGTTCTTATCTCCCCGCCCGATCGCGTTATGCCCAAGCCGAAGTCGGGCGCAACCTGTCGGGGTTAAATTGGACGGCCTGTTAAGCCCTGCCTCTTGTCTCGGGGTCTTGGCCTTCCTGCATCTCCCCTCCTAAGCCCTGTCTCTTGTATCGGGTTCGCTTTACCTATGACTACTCCCGCCACCTCCCCCCGCGCTCCCTTGTGGTCGCTTGGTCGGTGCGGTTAGTAGTCAGTAAGATACTACGCCCGCGACAGTCTCCCCGCGACAGTCTCGGAGGGGTGGCGCGGGGCTTCCGCGATCGGTGCAAGCTATTGAAGGCCGAGGGTCGGGCTTAGGCGCGAGGGAGGGCCAGGCCTTAGGCGGATAGGTTGCCAATGCCCGCAGGGTTAGGTTGCCCGAGCGCGCAGAAGATAGCGGGCAGACGCTCACCAATTCCAAACGAAGCAAAAGAAATGACCACTACCTCCCCCTCCCTCCTCAATCGCGACCAACTCGCGGTCGCCCTCGGTGTCCACAAGACAACGATTACCCGACTAACCGCCCTCGGACGCATCCCCTTTGTGTCCATCGGTCGTCGCGGTAAGCGATACGACCGCGAGGCCGTAGTCGTGGCCCTCAACTCCAATCCGATTGCCTCGACGCTTTCGGTCGCTGGAAGGGGGGAGGTCAAGTGAGCTTCGGTAGTCGCTGGAAGGGTGGGGACAAAGTGAGGCGCAAGTCGAAGGTGGCTAAGGCCAAGGCCGAGGAGCTACGCGAAGCCGTTTACGATCGCGTAAAGGAGTGGCCTGAAAGAATGGACTACGCTCAGCTTGACGAACTCGCCTTGGCTCTCGGGTGCGAGTTGTTTGCGGACGCCCTGCCTCTTTTCACTTTTAAGGACAGCCCCGAGGCGTCGGACTATCATTTACTTGCCCTCCTCGCCAAGACCAAGGCCAAGGACTTCGTTAAGGCGCGGGGCTTCGTCTTACCTTATGACGGGGCAAACGACTATCGGAACACGACCAAGGTAAGCGCGGAAGTCGTCGCCCGCTGGAAGTCGGAGAAGGCCGAACGCATAAAGTCGGAAAATGCGAAGTCGAAAGCCGAGACGGAACTTTGGTGGGCCAACCTTGCCCCGAACCTCAAAGCGTCCTTGGGGGAAGCTTGGCGGTCTAATCCGCGTAAGCGTTTCGACTCGGTGTAATGAGCGACGCCCCCGAGACTCCTAAGCGTAAGGCCTGGCGTAAGCGAAGCCCCAAGCAAGTCGCCTTCCTTGAACGCAAGGCCGAGCGCGACAAGGCCAAGGCGGAAAGGGATCGTGTCGAGCGCGCGGACGCTTGGTGGCTTAACACCTTTCACCCCGAACTCGCCAAGGCCAAGCGTTTGAAGGGCGTCGAGAATAACAAGACGGCCTCGGCTTGGCGTCGCCAAATGTTCGTCGAGTCTTTCGCGGATTGGCCTTCTGTGCTTCCCGCTGGCGAGATGGGCAAACGGATACGCGATTGGCTACGCGACCCCTCTCGGTCGTGGCTTAACCCTAAGACGGGCGATCGTCGTTGGAAGTGGCGGGGGTGCGAAAAGAACTTCGTCAAGGAGGAGGCCTCGGTGCGAAAGAAGCTATCCAAGCTCGGGGTTTTCCGCTTCAACTTCCGTCTCGGGTTTTGGTTCAAGTGCGGGTCGGTCGAGGAAGCCGTCCAAGAGGCGAAGGCGGTCGAGGAAGCCGAGAAGCTTGTGAAGGCCGAACGACGGGCGCGCGAGGAAGCCGAACAAGCCGAGGCGGAAAAGCGACGACTCGAATGGGTCGCCCAGCGCGATCGCGAACGCCTGGCCAAGCAAGAGGCCGAGCAAGCCGAAAGGGTTAAGCGGTCGAAGCCGTTCGGGGCGGGCTGGTATGACGCTATCCCCGACGAACTCCGCCCGACTGTCGTTTTCCTTTGGCGCGTTCAATCGCTCGACGAAGTCCCGACTTGGAGGGTCGAGTGCTACAAGACCAACCCCGAGGGGTGGCATAAAGAATGGCAGGCGAGTCGCGAGAAACAGGCGAAGGCGGTCGAGGGGTGGTTTGCCTCGGGCAAGGACGCGGAGCAACGCGCCAAGGCCTACTGTGAAGCGATAAGCGGGGTCGCTTAGTCCTCGGGGTTGTTCGGGTCGCGCGTCGAGGTGAAGCCGTCGAAGTCGTCGTCGAGGCCCTTGGACTTCGCCCGCCTTGCGTTTTCTTCCTCCTCCTTGGCGTTGGTCTTTTCCCATTTAGCTAAATGCGCCTTCGCCTCCGCCCTTATGGTCGAGGGGTCGCGGAAGCCCTTCACGCCTGGCCTTGCGGGGTCGGTGTCGAACCATCGCTTAGCATCGGCCTCTTTGACGCGCGATTGCTGGTAGATGCGTTTGAAGATGTGCGCGCTATTGCCCATCTCCTCCGCGACTTGGTGGGCGTTCTTAACGATCGCGTTGCGGTAGGACAGGGCCGAGACGCGAAGGGAGTTGCGCTCCCACCTTATCCCCTGCGCCTTAACACGCGCCCTAAGCACCCCGACGGCCTTGGACAGTTGCTTGTTTCGGTTGAAGTCCTCCAAGTCCGCTTTCTTGGTCGTGCCTTCGGCTGACTTGAAAGGGAAAATGTAGGCCTGTCCGTCGCGATCGCGTCGGCTTTCGAGGTATCGGGCGAAGGCGGGCGGGATAGGCGTCGAGCGGTCGAGGCCTGTCTTGGTCTTAGTCCCGACAAGGTAAAGTGTCCCGTCCTCAATGTCGTTCCATTGTAGGCGGGCCACCTCAGCGACGCGCACCCCGCACAAGGCCTGTAAGCCGACAGCGGGTAGTAGTTTGCTGGGGGTGCTTGCGAAGATGGTCGCCAAGTCCGTAGGCGAAAGAAGTCGGCTTGCCTTGGCGGGGTTGTCGTCGTTTTCGAGTCCGCTTGCGGGGTTGTCGTGGCGCATCTCCGCTTTGACCGCCCAAGAGAAGAATGTGGCTATGTAGTTTCGGAAGTTGTTCCGCGACGCGGGGGCTAAGGTCTTGGACGCGAATAGGCGTTCAAGGGTGGCGGTTATCCGAGTCCGCTTAATCGTCGCGACAGGGTCGCCACCGAACTCCGCGACCAAGGGGGCGAGGTGAAAGACCATCGACTTGCGGTAGGCCATCGACTTCCCCTTGCTGGCGAGGTGGGCCAAGTATTTCTCGACGGCCTGGCCTACGCTCAGCGAGGTTGAGGCCAGCCCCGAGTCGCGAATGAAGGCCTCGACCGCTTGTGTCAGAGTTATCGGCCTCCCCTTGTCGGTAAGGCGGGCGAGCTTCCTATGACAAGCCAAGGCCTCGGCTTTTAGATCGTCGCTCAGCGCAAGCGCGTCCTCCCCGAACTTGGTAATGTCCCGACCCTTGGAGTCGCAAAAGGCGGAGGCCTTCTCGAAGGTGGGGAAGAACTTCCGCCTGCGCCTTACCTCGCCCCCTTCCTCCGCGTCGTAGTAAACCGCCCACCTCTTGTCGGGGCGTAGCTTAACGGAGGCCTTGAAGCGTTGTCTCCGAGGGATGAGAAGGCGGGCGGGGCGGGGCATCGGGGCGGGCGTTGTGCAAGACCCTTGATAGCCCCGAGGGAAAAGGTGTCGATAACATCCCCATAACATCCCCGCGAAGTCAGAAAACCCCAATAAATAAGGGTTATTTCAGGGTGAATGTTAGAAGCTAAACAGATCCCCCAGCCAGTCCCAGAAACCTTCTTCTTTCTTAGGCTTTACCGTAGTTTTGGGCGCAGCCTTGATGGTGGGAAGCTGGGCGGTCCGGAGGGCTTTCGCGGCTTCGAGCTGCCTCAGTTTCACGAGGCCTTCGGACATCAGGTCGGCCGCGAGGCTATCCCGGAGGCGCTGCTCCGGCTTGGCGCCGGCGGGGCTCTGGCACCCGAGGACGACGGCGATGACACGCAGATCCTTGTCCTTGGCCGTGGTCACCATCGAGGCGTGGGCGGCGACGGTCCAGCCGGTCTTCAAGCCGTCGCACCCCTGGAATGATCCGAGAAGGTGGTTGTGGTTGAGGAGCTCCATCGGCTTGCCGGGCCGGCGGAAGACATACTGCTTCGTGCCGGTGAACTTGAGGAGCTCGGGGAACTGGCAGAGGGCGACGGCGAGCTTGGCGAGGTCGCGGGCGGTCGTGGTGTCGTGGGGGCCGGCGCCGTAGGTCAGGCCGTTGGGGGTCACGAAGGTGGTGCGGTTCATGCCGAGTTCGGCGGCGCGGCGGTTCATGCGGGCGACGAAGGCGGGGACGCTGCCTTCGCGGTCGATCGCCAAGGCCAGGGCGACGTCGTTGGCCGACTGCAGCATCAGGGCGTAGAGCATCTCCTCGACCGTGAAGCTTTCGCCGGGGGCCAGCCCGACACTGCTTCCGCCCGCTCGGGTGGCCTCGCGGGTGACCGCGACCCGGCTGCGCATCGTCAGCTTGTTCGCCCGGATGTCCTCGAGCACGAGCAAGGTCGTCATCAGTTTCGTGACGCTCGCCGGGTGGCCCGGGTAGTCGGCCTTCTCCTGCGAGAGCACCGCGCCCGTCGCGGCGTCGACGCAGATCATGCCGTCGACGGTCATGCCGGCGGCGGAGTAACGCGGGTTGACGGCCGCCTCGGCCGGGAACGACAGGCTCAGGAGGAGGGCGGCGATCGCGGCGAAGCGCACGCGCGATTGGTTGACGGACCGCGCCTGTGGGCAAGACCGATTTGCGTTAATATCATTTCGGGCCAACCTCCGGTCATGCGAGTCTACCTGCTGCGTCATGCCGAAGCCGTCCCGGGCACGCCCGACGCCTCGCGCGACCTCACCTCGCACGGGCAGCGGCAGGTCGCCTTGCTGGCCAAGGGCGCGGGCGCGGTGCCGCTCGGCGAAGTCCTCGCCATCGAGCATAGCCCGCTCGTGCGCGCGGTACGCACGGCCCAGCTGCTGCGCCTCGCCACCGGCACTTCGCTGCCCCTCAAGGTGCTGGGCGGACTGGAGCCCGAGCATGATCCGCGCAAGACGGCCGAGCTGCTGGGCAAGTCGCGACGCAGCCGCCTGCTGGTCGGGCACAATCCGCATCTCGCCGAACTGGCCGCCTTGCTGCTCGGCCTGGCCGACGGCGGCGCGGCCATCCGTTTCCGCAAGGCCGGGCTGATGGCGTTGGAGCGGACGGAGAAGCCGACGCGGCTCCGGCCATACGGATCCTGGAGCCTGCTCTGGATGATCCCGCCGGACCTCGCGAAATGACACGCCCCGTTCTTGACTGAACGCAGCCTCGCCCCGACCCTGCCAACGTGCTCGAAACCCGCCGCCATCGCCTGATCTGGGTCGCCGTGGGCGGCGCGCATCTCGCGGCCCTCGGGGCCGTCTGGCTCGGCGGTTCCGTCGGCGTCAGCGAATCGGCCCGCGAAGGCGGCCTGGTGATGGTGAACCTGGTCTCCGAGCCGATCGCCTTGCCGGGTGAAGCCAAGGGCGGCGTCGCGCTCGGCGCCGGCCAACCGGTCGCGATCCCGCTGCCCGTCGCCGTCGTCCCGTCTTCCGTGTCGCCCGTCGCCGTCGCGTTGACGTCTTCGCCGGCGGCCGCTTCCCCGGCTCCGGCCGTCGCCGCGACCAAGGGCGAAGTGCTCGCCGCCGTCCCCGCGCCCGTCGCGGAGCGGTTCGTGCCGCCTTGCTTCCGTTTCCGTCAGGAGCCGACCTATCCCGAGCGCGCCCGTCGCGCCGGCGCCGAGGGCGTCGTAGGCGTCCGACTCGTGCTGACGGCGGATGGCGCGATCCGTTCGGTCGAGCTGACACAGAGCTCGGGCAGCCGTCTGCTCGACGAAGCCGCGTTGGCGGCCGCGCGGGCGTCGACGTTCGCGCCGGCTTCCCGTAACGGCGCGGCGGTCGAGGCCGAAGCCGTCGCAAGCTACCGTTTCGAGCTGCGCTGAATCACTTCGCCGCCGGGACGCGTTCCCAGGCCTTCACCCAGTCGATCTCGAAGGTGTTCTTCGAGACGTCCTTGAGTCCGTAGCCTTCCTTCGGGCGTTCGCCGTTCCAGCCTTTGAGGTTGGACTCGCTGGTGAGCAGGAGGAATTCCGGCGCCTTGGTGCCGGGGCACTTCGCGTCGGTCCACACGACCTTGCCGTCGAACGTGAAGCGATAGCCGGAGTCGTCCCACTCCACGCCATAGTCATGCCACTCGCCGCCCACGTTCGCGGGATGCTGCGTCGAGCTGGCCTTCTTTTCGGTCGGCGACTTGTAAGGGCCCCAATGCAGGACGGACTGGTAGCCGCCTTTCTTCAGGCCGGTCGTCTCCAGGATGTCGATCTCGACGCCGTCGGTCACGGCGCCGGCGGCCGTCCCGGACTTGCCGTAGGTCTGCGACTGGGCCCAGAAGGCGATCTGCGTGCCCGGCTGGACGGAGAAGCGGCAACGCGCCTCGGTCTTGCCCTGCGCGACGGCGAACTTCTTGCGCGTCGTGAGGAAGCCGCAGTAAGTCGTGCCGTCGACGTCGGTCCAGGTCGTGATCTTCAGCACGCCGTCCTTCACGTCGACCGCCTTCGGAGAGTTGAGGGATTCGCGGCGCTTGCCGGTCTCGACGTTCCAGGTCTTCGCGTCGAGCTCCGTGCCGTCGAAGTTATCTTCGAGCACGAGCTTGAAGGCGGGTTCGGCGGCGAAGGCGGCGGCGCCGAAGAGACAGAGGAGGGTGCGCATGTTACTTGATGACGATGAAGCGGGAATCCGAACCGGAGAGCAAGGCGCCGAAGCGGGACCAGTCGCCGTCCTGCAGGCTTCGGTCCATGATGAGCGTGGTGTCGGCGAGGCCGCCGCCGGGCGCGCAGCGTACGGACCAGAGCGGCTTGCTGCTCGTCGGCAGCATCGCGAAGCGGATGTCGCCGACCAGGATGGCGCCGGGCTGGACGTCATAGGTGTTCCAGCCGCCGGTGAAGCGCGAGAAGTCGGCGATGAGGTGCGCGCCTTCGGAGTAGGGCGGGGGATTGCCCGCGGAGTCGGCCGACCATGCCGCGCGGCTCTCGCCGACCACCAGGCGCGTGTCGGTGAAGGGCAGGTTGCGGACCGCGGCGACCTGCCAGCGTCCGTCGTTGAGCCAGATCGCCCGCCAGACGAAGAGGTTCGAGATCGTCGGCTTCAGCGCAAGGCGAGCGGGCTCGATGTTCCTTTGGGCGAGCCAGGTGCGGAGGCTGCGTTCGGCGCGCGCGTGCTGCCAGACGCCGAGGGAGGCGTAGGCCGCGAACCAGAGCAGGGCATACGTCGCGAGGCGCGGCGAATGCCGGCGCCAGGCCATGATCGCGAGGACCAGCAAGGGCAGGGTGGCGAAGAGGTCGACGATCGGCAGGCAGTCCCAGGCGTAACGCGCTTCCGTGAAGGGCCAGAGCAGCATCGTACCGTAGCTCGTGCAACCGTCGCAGAGCAGGTGCGTCAGCGCGCCGACGAGCCCCGGCAGGAATAGTTCGCGCCAGCCGACGTTATGCCGGCGCCGGAAGAAGAGCGTGGTGACCCAGGCGCTGAGCAAGGCCCAGACGGGCATGAACGCGAAGCTGTGGGTGAAGTGGCGGTGCCAGCGGAAGGCCTCGAGCGGATCGTCGGCCGAGCGGAGGAAGACATCGAGGTCCGGTGCTTCGGCGGCGAGCAGGGCGGCGACGGCGGCGGCGGAGATCGACCCGCCGCGGCGGTGTACGGCGATGCCGGCGGCGATGCCGAGGGCGGCGTGCGTGACATTATCCATGGGGTCAACTTACGGACCTCGGCCCGGGAAGGAAGGCGGACTTTCGCTTTTCGGCCTTCCTGGCGCCAATTGGCTGGAACCCCCGGGCTTTCCTTACGTCTAATAGGACACCCCATGAGACTACTCTTCTCCGCTTTGGCGCTGTGCGCCGCCGTCCTCGGCCGCGCCGCAGACAAGGAATATCCGTTGGTCGACGCCCAGGAAGTCCGCGCCCGCGGCGGACTCCCGAATTTCTTCCTCAAGGCCCAGACGACCGGCGCCGAGGTCAAGGTCGGCTACCTCGGCGGCTCGATCACCGCCCAGAACGGCTGGCGCGTGCAGACCCTCGCCCATTTCAAGAAGGCCTACCCGCAGTCGACCTTCACCGAGATCAACGCCGCCATCGGCGGCACCGGCTCGGGCCTCGGCGCGTTCCGCGTGCAGCAGGACGTGCTCTCCAAGGGGCCCGACCTGCTCTTCGTCGAGTTCGCCGTGAACGACGGCGGAGCCGAGCCGCGTGACATCATCCGTTGGATGGAAGGCATCGTCCGCCAGACCTGGAAGGCGAACCCGAAGACCGACATCTGCTTCGTCTATACGCTCACCGAAGCGCTTTCCCCTGCGATGCTCGAGGGCAAGCTGCAGCGCTCCGCGAGCGCGATGGAGAAGGTCGCCGATTTCTACGGCATCCCGTCGATCACCCTCGGCATGGAAGTCGCGAAGCTGGCCAAGTCCGGCAAGCTGCTCTGGCGCGCGCCCTGGCCCAAGACCGACGAAGAAAAGAAGGCCGTGGGCGACAAGTTCGTCTTCGCCCCGGATGGCGTGCACCCGCACGAATGGTCGGGCCACGTGCTGTACACCCAGGCCATCGTCCGTTCGCTGCCGGCGCTCGCGATCGCCAACAACGCCCCGACGGCTCACGTGAGCAACCTCGCCCTCGACCCGGCGAACTTCGAGCGCGCGACGTTGGTGCCGATCACCGCCGCCAAGCTGTCGGCCGGCCTCGTCCCGGCCGACATGGCGACCGACGCCTTCGCCAAGAACTGGTCCAAGCGCCTGCCGGCGATGGTCCGGCTCACGCAGCCCGGACAGGCCATTGAATTCAAGTTCAAGGGCACGCACTGCGAGGCGTACGACGTCATCGGGCCGGCCGGCGGCAAGGTCGCCGTCACGCTCGACGGCGGCAAGCCATCCGTCGTCCAGCGCATCGACGCGTATTGCACCTACGACCGGCTGAGCACCTTCGTCATCGCCCGCGACCTGCCTGATGCCGTCCACACCGTCCGCCTCGAGCTTCTGGCCGACCCGATCGACAAGGCCGCCGTCCTGGCGAAGAACAAGAACAAGATCGATAAGCCCGAACGCTTCGCGCCCCTCGAGTTCCGCCCCGGCGGCCTGCTCCTCGTCGGCGAGCTCGTCCCTTAAAAGGCCTCGTTTGCACGCCCAGCCTTGACCGCACCCTGACCCCCTCCAAAACTCCGACCCTCCCCAATCACCCACACACCCATGCGTTTCGGCCTCAATACGTTCCTCTACGCCTCTCCGTTCACCAACGAGAGCGTCTCCATGTTCAAGAAGCTCAAGAACTGGGGCTTCGACTCCGTCGAGATCGCGATCGAAGATCCTTCGCACGTCGACCCGAAGTTCCTGAAGGCCGCCGCCGCCAAGGCTGGCATCGCCATCGGCTCCATCTGCGCCGCGATGGGCCCCGGCCGCGACCTCCGCGGTTCCGCCAAGGACCAGGCCAACGGCCGCAAGTACATCATGTCCCTGATCGACCAGGCCGCCGAGATGGGCTGCCCGCGCATCATCGGCCCGCTCTACTCCGTCGTCGGCCTCATCGGCGCCCATGACGACAAGACCAAGGCCAAGCACTTCAAGCTCGTCGTCAAGAACCTCAAGGCCATCGGCAAGCATGCCCAGAAGAAGGGCGTCGAACTCGACATCGAGCCGTTGAACCGTTTCGAGACCGACTTCCTCAACACCTGCGACCAGGGCCTGCGTCTCGTCAAGGCCGTCAACCTCCCGAACGTGAAGCTCCATCTCGACACGTTCCACATGAACATCGAGGAGAAGAACCAGGCCGCCGCCATCCTCAAGGCCGGTAAGCACCTCGGCCACTTCCACGCCTGCGGCACCGACCGCGGCACCCCGGGCAACGACTCGCTCGACTGGAAGCCCATCGTCGCCGCCCTCAAGAAGATCGGCTACAAGAACGAGGTCGTCATCGAATCCTTCACCACCGACGTCAAGGTGATCGCCCGAGCCGCCGCCATCTGGCGCGCCATGGAGCCCCGCCGCGACGACATCGCCGTCAAAGGCCTGCAGAACCTGCACCGCCTCTTCGGCAAGAAGAAGTAATCTCCTCCGCACCCTCCCCATGAAGCTCATCACCCCCTTCCTCGCCCTCGCCGCGCTCTGCGCGTCGGTCTCCGCCGAGGACAAGAATCTCTTCAACGGCAAGGATCTCACGGGCTGGAAAGGCCTGGATTTCTGGTCCGTCAAGGACGGCGTCATCACCGGCCAGACCACCAAGGAGCACCCGACCAAGGGCAACACGTTCCTCGTCTGGGACGGCGAAGTCGCCGATTTCGAACTGACCTTCCAGTACAAGATCGTCGACGAGAACGGCAAGGGCGAGGGCTTCGGCAACTCCGGCGTCCAGTATCGCTCCAAGGTCGTCGACCAGAAGGGTTTCGTCGTCGCCGGCTACCAGGCCGACTTCGAATGCGGTAAGACCTACTCGGGCATCCTCTATGAGGAAAAGCAGCGCGGCATCCTCGCCAAGCGCGGCGAGAAGGTCGTCATCCGTGAAGGCAAGGACGAGAAGCACCCCAAGATCGAGGTCACGGGCTCGCTCGGCAAGACCGAGGAGATCCAGGCCAAGATCAAGTCGGCGGACTGGAACGAGTACCGCATCGTCGCCAAGGGCGGCCACCTGCAGCACTTCATCAACGGCGTCCAGACCGTCGACGTCACCGACGAGACCGCCGTCGGCGCCAAGAAGGGCGTCCTCGCCCTCCAGCTCCACGCCGGCAAGCCGATGATGGTCCAGTTCAAGGACCTCGTCCTGAATGACGTCAAGTAAGCCGTCATGAAGAAGTCCTTCCTCAGCCTCCTCCTGCTCTCGGCCGCGTTCGTCTCGGCCGCGGACAAGAAGAACGTCCTCCTCATCGCCGGTCGTCCGAGCCACGGACCCGGCGAGCACGAGCATAACGCCGGCATCCAGCTCCTCGCCTCCGGCCTGAAGCAGGGCGCGGCCGACCTCGTCAACGTCGACGTCGCCCTCAACGGCGAGTGGCCGTCCGACGAGCGCGTCGCCAAGGCCGACACGATCGTGATCTACTCCGACGGCGGCGCCGGCCATCCGGCACTCCCGCACCTCGACCAGCTCGCCAAGAAGATGGCCGCCGGTTGCGGCTTCGTCTGCCTCCACTACGCCGTCGAGCCCGCTTATGAGAGCGCCGGCTGGCTGAGCGTGGACGGCAAGCCCGTGAGCCCGCCTCCTGCCGGACGTTCCTCCAAGGGTAAGGGCGCCCTCGAGTTCAA
>Ga0214206_1000151_pt1 | contig 19551 bp, 26 predicted proteins | sample TroBogEpilimnion_26_FD_153044 | JGI IMG/M metagenome (GOLD analysis project Ga0214206, IMG submission 153044) | Freshwater microbial communities from Trout Bog Lake, WI - 07JUL2009 epilimnion | ecosystem: Environmental > Aquatic > Freshwater > Lake > Epilimnion/Euphotic zone | place: Trout Bog...
ACTTTGTTGATTCCAAAACCACCCGTAACCTGAATCCATGTGTAATCTGTAGGATTGGTGCTTTCTGTGGATGTATCGTCATTGCGAAGACCAAAATACAACCGCCCATATGGGTTGTCAGAAAAGTTCAATCCAGCAGGTGTGTCTGCATATTTGATGTCCAAATACCGGTATTGGTATTGGATGATGTCGCCTACACTGTTTGAAATAAATCCCGTGGTGGGATTGTTGGAAACAGTGTATGAATTGGCTGGCGTGCCATTGTTTAAATTGGCAAGCAAATAGTTAATTGCTCCCGCTATTTCGGAAGAACTAGGATCGCCGTCTAAAGCAAAGGTCATTAGAACGCATCCTCAACCACTGTTGCTTGCCAGTTCAACGCCGTCAGGTTCCATGTATCTGTAGCGTCATTGGATTCAACTTTAACGGAAACAGTGCGAACATTGTTTTGCTGAGTAGTTACCCAAGGGTTGTCAGTAGCAATAGATACGACACCTGTTTGACCATAGGTAGGCGTTTGAGCAGTTGAGTTAGCCCCGCCAACAGTGATGTTCATGGTTCCGCTACCAGACACTTCAGGCAATAAACGATGGGTGTAAACCTTGGAACTGTACGGCACTGGTCCTTTTTCGGTTTGCAGAACAATGTTATCCCGTTGGAACAAAGTAGGAATTGACCCGCCATTGATAAAAGAATTGCCTATACCGGTCTGAATGATCTTTTGGTTAGTAACCCCACCCGTAAGATACGAAACCGTCCTAGAGGCGTATTTAAAGGCTCCATTGACGTACTTAGGTGCTTCACATGCATTGCAAGCATTGGCTACATCTTTGGGGGCGTTCCACACTTGCAGGTCATAGCGCCAAGACAGCATTTTGTTGCACCAGCCTGTGGAATTTTGGTCAGGGTAGTAAATTTCAATTTGGTTCTTTTGCGTATTGTTGACCATGAAAAGGCGGTCCGAATACGTTGTGTTTAGATTACGAAAAAAGTAATCACGAACCTTTTGATTGCCCAATGGATTGAAATTGGAGCCATCAAAAATCCAAATGTCTCGGCTATCAATGCCATACACATTGGCATCAGTATTGGACCAGCAGTTGTTGTTTATTAGTCCACGGCCTTGGTTAAACAAGCGCACACCAAAAATTGGAGCAGTGCTGTTTTGGTAAGACAAGGGAGCAAAGATTACGGTATCCCAATACGAGCAAACATAAAAGTTGGCTCCCAAGAAAAACCCATCAACAATAGGACCACGCAAAGGAATTTCTTGTTCATTGGCAATGTTGGTTAGCGTTGGTTGCCAAGTAGCAGGAACGCCCGTATTGGCAAAAGCTTGTGACCACCGCACCGTGGTGGGATAGTTCACGGTAGTGCCGCTAGAGATAAAGTCTTTGGTCAGGTTTCCAGCAATCAGAATGTTGCCAACATTGGGGGAGCAGAAGTTACGCACAAATTCAGCACGAACTGCGCTTACATTGCTTTCATAGTTCCAGATGTAGTTATCAGGAGCAGATCCATACAAGTAAATTTCTGTAGCCGTAGGCAAAAAATACATTGGTGAACGAAGCGCATCATTGATAAAAAACACATTGCCAACCCATGAGGTGGTGATGTTTACATCATCAGAATAGCCGCTTAAAGCCACATTGGGATTGGCTCCCACACCGGGCGTGATGTTGGTAATACCACTAGCAGTAACGGCATACCATTTGCCAGCATTGGTAGCAACAATGTAAGTCCAAATGGCTCCACGAAAGCCGCCATCTACAAACACAGGATTGCCGGGTACTTGGCTAAGAATGGCTTCTTCGCCAGAAATCTTTTTGATGCCTCGAACATCGGCTTCCACATTTAAACCAGCGTTGTACTCATTTGCTCCAAGTGCGTTTGACGGCACATCGGGTGTAAACGACATGTTTAAAAATGGAGTCCGAAGACGGGCGTAATCAGCCATTTTTTATTCCTGTTTGATCCACGACAAAGATGCTTCGTCCCAAGTGTAATTCCCGTCAATAGGCATAGCAGTTGGAGCATCCCACAAGCAGGTATTTTCGTTCAGCGTCCAGCTTGCGTAGGGCTTGGGAGGAATAAAAGCATCGCGGCTACGGTCATAATTGAACCCGATACCTGCATAATTTTTACGCAGTGGAGTGCCGCCGTTTGCATGAACGCCTCCGTGGGTGTTGTAGCTGGTCTGAATCCACTCGCCGGGGCTTGTGTCCACGAACGTTTGAAAAAACTCGGGTTCAGCCACAATGACTTGAACCACTTTGCCGTCTGTTACTTTTGCAAAATGTGCCATGTTTTTAAGCCGTATATGTGCCGCTAGATGTAAAGGTGTGAATTGTGTTTCCACCAGAAGATGTTACCGTGCCACCTGTACCACGTTGAGAGCCAGCGTAGCTAATGATGACAACGCCTGAGCCGCCATTGCCTCCCGTTGTGCCTCCGCTGTTAGCACCACCGCCACCGCCACCGCCAGTATTTGCTGTTCCGGAAACTCCATTTGCGCCGCCAAATACACCGCCAGTACCACCGCCGCCTGTACCGCCAGCGCCATTTGTAGTTCCGTTAATTCCACCTGCGCCGCCGCCACCTGCATAGTAAACAGAAGAACCGGAAATAGATGACGTAAGACCAACCCCGCCTGCGCCAGATGTGCTGCTTGTTCCAGCAGTACCAACTGCACCAGCACCACCGCCACCGCCAGTACCAAAATTAGCGCTGCCAAAACTTGCGCCACCGGCATTTCCTTGACCAGCCGTTCCTGCGCCACCGGCAAAACCAGGCGCGCCAGCACCTCCACCACCGCCTGAACCGCCAGCCGTACCAGCGGATGCGCTTGAACCACTAGCACCACCAGCTATTGCCGTAATGCCAGCAAAAACGGAATTATTGCCACTTGTTCCTACAGTAATACTTCCAGTTCCACCGGCTCCAACAGTAACCGCATATGCTGTTCCAACAGCTAAGGTTAATGCATTTCCAGTCAACATACCACCTGCACCGCCACCGCCGCTTGCTATTCCTGCGCCGCCACCGCCAGCTACAACTAAATAATTAACTGTATATCCGGTTAAAAGTGACGCCCAATATGTTCCGTTGTATTCTTCAACCGCTGTTTTTGTGCTGTTAAAACGAATCATCCCAGTTACAGCAGTAGGTTGTTGTGCTGTAGTGCCAACAGGCAATGTCAATGCACCTGTGCTATTTAACGTGACATTTTGGCTTGTGTCTATGGTGACCGCAGTCGTTCCTGTTGTTTGCAGGGCAAGAATACCCGAGGCATCTGCGGTTTGGACTAAACCGCCTGATCCTGAATTGCTGGCGTTGATTGTTGTGGTCATGGCTTGAGGGCTTTCAATTCATCAAGAGTCGTAGCCGCATCAGCCAGTTTGGTGATGTCCCGTAGTCGCTGCTTCTCAGCCACAATTGCGGAAATGTCTGCATTGGATTCCAATGCCCGTTGAAATACTACGTCCTGTGCAGCAAGCAAAGGCTCACGCTCTTGGCGCAAACGGGTTTTGGTGATGACCTTGGCCTTGTCCATGTTGATGGTAATCATGCTGGGTACTCCCATGCATTAAAAAATGTATGGTCTTCTGGTAAATCAGAGTAATTGACAATCTTGTAAGGTTTACCCGCAGGGACATCTTTGGATGCAATTTCTTCAATTGTCAAACCACATTCTGGCGCGGGGATAATTAAAGCTACACTGCCATTGTCATTTGGGTAAATAATTGCTTGGTTCATAATTAGTCTTTAACGGAAAATAGTGACTGAGGTAAACTCACTATCAAGAGCCGTTCCCTGTTGTTGTACTGAAGTAAACCGATAACTACTTGTCGCAATTGTGGTAGGTTTGTAGCCCATTGCGGCATGTCCTCCACGGTCAGCCGTTATCATGGGAGCGTAATTTGTATCTACCAAAGCCGTAGTAAAGTTAATAGTGAAGTCACCTGTACCATTTTTTGTTACTGAGGACACATTGCCTGAACCCCGAATTGTAGAGGGACTTGATGTTGTACCGTTAAAGTTTACCCAAACACGGCAACCATATGCAGTAGCAGCGGAACCATAGCCTGAGTTAAAAGATAATACGCCGCTGGAGTCGATACGCGCTTGCGCTACTTGGTTTGTATAAAACGTTAAACCGCCAAACCCAGATAGTGTGGAGGTAGATGTGCTAGTGATATACCCTACCCCATAATTGGGAATGGCATTTAGCCCCGAAGGTGTAAACGTAGAACCGTCAGTGCTTACTGCAAACCCTGTTGTGGCTCTTCCCTGTCCCGTTACATCTAGTTTGTAAGAAGGCGAAACAGTACCAACCCCCACATTCTGGCTTGTATCTACGGTGACTGCCACCGTGCCGTTGTTGGTGGCAAGTTGTAGTGCGCCAGATGTGTCGGCTGTAGCCACCAGCGCTGTGCTGGATGTGGTTCCTGCGGAAATGCTTGATGCCATGTTTAATCCTTACATTACCAGCCAGCGTTGACCGCTGGAAATTGTGACCGCTTGCCCAGATGCAACCGTAACCGGTCCGACACTATGGGCGTTATATCCGGTAGCAATTGTGTAACTAGAAGCTATGGTAGTTGCATTTACAAAAATGCCGTTATTAGCTGCAATTTCTGCCGCTTGAAATTCGCCTGTAGAAGGCTTGTAAAGCAGTTTGGCATTGCTTGTGTAGACAGTAGATGCTGTTCCCGTAGTGGCAGCAGCAAACAAAGGATATTCAAAACTAGCAGTGGATGTGTCGTTGCTTAATGATGTGCCGCCAGCAGTTGCTGCCCATGATGCTGTGGTTCCATTGGAAGTCAGCACATAACCATTAGAACCAATGCCCAATCGTGTAGCGCTATTTGTTCCACTTCCAAGAATCAAATCACCGGCAGTTGTGATGGGTGACAATGCGTTAAACGCCGCAGAAGCCGTTGTAGCGCCCGTTCCACCGTTAGCTATAGCTACTGTGCCGGTGACATTGGAAGCCGTTCCTGTGGTGTTTTGATTGAGTGTAGGAATATCCGCTGCAACAATTGCTCGGAACGTGGGAGCGCCAGCACTTCCGTTGGGTGCAGCTAAGACATAGTTAGCTGTTTTGGATGCGTAAGGATTTTGAGTATCGCCATAACTAGCAGCAAGGCTAATTGCAGGTGTAGAACCGCCACTTGAAACAACGGGCGCTGTGCCAGTTACGGATGTAACGCCACCAGTAGAAGCAGACCAAGTTGCAGTCGTGCCGTTGGATGTCAATACATAGCCACTAGTACCAATAGCCAAACGAGTCGCGCTGTTTGTACCATTGCCAATAATCAAATCGCCTGTACTTGTAATAGGCGACAACGCATTAAAACCAGCGGCAGCAGTAGATTGGCCTGTACCTCCACGGTTAATTGCAACAGCCACACCATTCCATGTGGCTGAAGTTATAGAGCCGGGGTAATCCAATGTATTGGTAGACCAAGATACATTAGCTGGTGCAAGGTTATGCACATCCCATGATCCAGCAGCAATTGAATTGCTTAACAAGCTTACATCAACCAAACCGCCTGATTGAATGGTGGCAATGGTAGTACCTGAATTATTTTTAACAACAATGGTTCCGCTGCTTTGATTATTGTTAAATGTGTAATTTACGCCATTTGGCAAAGTGGTGGCATCAGGCAATTGGTATGTTTGCCCACCTGAACCAGTAACTACATAATTGGGTACAGAAGCAACAGTCAGCGTTGTAGTTGTGCCAGCAGCAGCAACATTGGAATATCCTTCGCTGATAGAGTTGGCGCTAATGTTTACATTAGCATCACGCAAAACAACACTATTAGCCCCAGAAGAAGCTGTAACTCCAGTGCCGCCATTAGCCACCGGCAAAGCAGTGCCTGAATAACTAATTGCCAATGTCCCACTTGTTGTAATAGGACTGCCTGACACAGACAAAAAGCTAGGTACAGTTGCCGCCACGCTTGTGACAGAGCCAGACCCTTTGCTGTTGAAAGTTGTCCAATCAGCAGAAGTCAGATAACCGTTTGTAGAAGCAGTAGCTGCCGCCATGCTAATAGCAGGGGTAGCACCACCAGACGATACAACAGGGGCAGTACCGGTGACTGATGTAACAGTACCTTGTGGGTTTGCCGCAGTTGTGATGCTGGTTACACGCCCGTAGGTATCAATGGTCACTACGGGAATTAAAGTAGTAGAACCTGTGGTTCCTGCCGTAGCAATACCGCTAGTTAAATCAATTACAGGTGTTGCGCCACCAGTTGATGTAATTCGGCCTGTGGTTCCGCTGACAGAAGTTACTGTGCCTTGCGGATTGGCAGCAGTCGTAATGCTAGTCACCCGTCCATAGGTATCTACCGTGACAACAGGAACCAAGGCTGAAGATCCGGTAGTTCCGGGTGTCGTTATGCCGCTTGCCAAGTCGATAACAGGTGTAGTGCCGCCAGTGCTGGTAACACGGCCTGTAGTACCCGATACGGAAGTTACAGTGCCTGTTCCTTTGCTGTTGAAAGTGGTCCAATCTGCAGAACTTAAAAGGCCACGATTGGTAGCCGATGCGGTAGGCAAATTAAGCGTAATAACGGGCGTTGTAGTGGGATTGGCTACAGTCGAAGAAACATCAGTGCCGGTAGTTCCAAGTGTTAATGCCGAAACACTGGTAACAGAACCCGATGGCAAAGAAAATTGACCCGGCACAGACCAAGTAAGTGTTGCCGATGACTTTGAATTGACTAAAGCAATAGAAGCCCAAACTTTCAAAGTTGGCGCAACAGGAGGAGTGTTAGACCATCCTGTCGGAGGTATTCCTACATTGGTAGTAAAACTCCATGAGCCGCCTGTAGGCGTAGCAGGTGCAGTGGCTGATTCCTGAAAAATGAACCATTCAAAATATGTTCCGCCAAAGACGGTGTTGTTTCCATACAACCCTACGGATTCTGAACCAGATTGAGGGGCAACCGTTCCTGTGGAGGTGCTGCCGTAAAGACCGCCTGTAGCCATGTGCGCCTCTATTTAAACGAATAGCGATAATTGCGGGGTTGGAATTCGGAGGTGAGGTGTTGATCCCCGCCTTTCCATTTTCCACGAAAGTTTTGGTCTTCAATCAAACCATAAGAATCATCAAAGCGGGAAATCCATTTTTGGGATTCATCCACATTTTTGTTTTTGTCGTAATACGCCCACAAAGTACCGTATAGATAGCCTTCAGGAAATGAAGACAGAACTGCATTGTTTTGCACAATGGGATTCAAGGAATCATTGGTTGGGCTAAACAAAAACGGGAATGTCTGTTGATAGTAAGCCTTGATAATGGTATTTTCACCCGGATTGGGCGTAAACACATAATTAGGGCCAACTTCAGAAAAAGATGCGCGAATAACCCGTGGAACACCAAAAGGGCGAATGTATAACTGGTCAATCATCCTACGGCGAATGATTTCACGGTCACCAACACGGTCATACACAATCCAAGGCCCCAGATTGGTAGCACCTGCGGGTTGATTTTGTGGCTGCGTTTCTTGGAAAAACAAAATGGGCATGTTCATATCCGATGGGATAGGAGCCAAGCCTTGTGCATTAACAGTTAGAAACGATGGGTTAGTCAGCGAATACGGGTCTGTACGCAATGAGGGCAACTCAATGGTACGCATCTTCAACTCTGCCATCTGAACGCATGCCATGATTTCCACGCATGATTGAGTCGGCAACTTCAAAATTGCGGTAGGCAAAGAAGCGCCTAGCCAAATGCCATCAGGATCGTTGACGGTGATTGTGGTGCTATTGACGGCGGTTACAGCGGTGTAGGGGCCGGTAACAGTTGGACCAATAAAGTCGCCAACAAGCACTGTCCCAACAGCCGTAGAAGAGGTGGTAATCACGCCTGTCGTGCTGTTGAAAGCAGTGGCGTTGATGGAAAGTGCAGACGGTATGGCTCCAACCCATTGTGCCACCCTACTTACTAATGCGTTGGCAGATTGAATAAAGAGAGCCATGTTGTTCCTTACTTAGTCGGAATAATTGGATTATACGGCACGGGTATTTTGCCGCTTGGGTGAACTACAAAATCCGAATAGTATTCATTGACTATGGCATAGAACAAGATTTTGTCTTGTTTGTCTTGCTTAATTAACTCCCAAGGACGGTTATTAAACCACTTGGAACTGATTTCATGGGCAAAGCATTTGGGCAATTCCATCATGTGAGCAGTCCCAGCAAAAAATGGGTTATCAGTCCCATGTTCTTTGTAAAACTCACGCAATTCTTTGCACCGGCCTCGCACTGCTTCTACGTTCTTTTGATCGTATTGGACATAACGATTACCGTCAATAGCACCAACTTTGTAGTCAATGTTTGCGGTTTTAAAAGTTTGTGACCAAGTGCCTGACTTGACCTCATTAAACAATTTATCGTTATGGCGAAAAACGCCATCAATACCACCTTCAAGAATACCCTTTGTGTAGTATTCCTCGTTAACTTTTACGTCTTCGTTGTCGTCCATTGCTTTCTCCATGCTTTACCAAAGGAGGCTCATTGAACCCCCTTCAGAAAAGCCCCGGAGGGCTTTACATTACGTCAAGTAACGCTTTACTTGTGCGGTAGGACGGGGACCCGTCACAGCAGCACCGGTAGGCGAAATTGCAGCCAAAACAGCCACACCTGCGGGGTTACGCACAATCAGCGTACCTTCCATGATGTACTGGTCCAACGATGCGTCAGCAGAACTGAACACTTCGTTGTTCGGGCCGAGTTCACGCAACGAACCCCATTGAATAACGTCAGGGTTCAAGAACAGAGCGGAGGTGTTGTCAGCGCCGGTCTGGTCCATAACCCAAGAGTCATCGATCTGGTAGGTGTAGTTGAAGTCACCTTCGTAAGTACCAATCGTGTCGCCCTTGTCAGCAGGGTTAAAACGGTTGATCGAACGGCTGGTAGGCATCATGTCCGAGATGTGAGTACGCATGGAAGTGGGGACAACCATGTTGGTAATCTTGGCATTGAAGCGCTGTTCAGCGGTGGTCACCAATTGCTTGTACAGGTACGGGCTGAATTGCTGGAGAGTCACGCCACTTGCGAAAGTGAAGTAACCCAGACCGGCGTTAGACAGCAACGCATTGAAAGGCGTATTGGTGTCGGTTGCGGAAGTTGTATCAGTGCCGTCAGCAGTTGCAATGTTCAGCACGGAAGTGCCGTCAGTGTCATTGCCCGAACGAGTACCAGCAAAAGAGTACAGCGAACCAAAACGGCGACCGTTGTTGGGGCTGGAACCTTGAGTGGCAGATTGACCGCTGTACTTGATGGAAGCGCCGTCAGCACGAACCATTTGCAGTTCAACGTCAAACATGATCTCGGTCAATTGCTTGACTTCTTGATACGCTTGGGGATCACCACCAGCTTGTTCCACAGCGCGAGCAGTGCCAGTAGCACCAATCACGGTAGTGAAAATCTGGGTGTAGTTACCGCAGTTTGCACGGGTATTGCTATCAGCTTGGCTGGCAGCAACAGCAGCGCCTTCCAGCTTTGCATTCAAAGCGGGAACACGGTAGTAGTCAACGGGCCAGATGTGCAGAGTCGAATTGACTTTGCGCTTCTTGCTCATTGCCATGTTGGTTAGAGGGGTACGGTCTTTAACATAGTTAGAGACAGTCAAATCGAGGTCTTTGACCACGATGTCGGTGGTATACGAACCGTTACCGTTGCCAAGGTTGGCACTAGTGATAGTAGACATAAAAAACTCCTGTGTTAACGCCGCCGTTGTTTGTTGGCGGCAAGCATGGTTGCCAAAAGGTCACGCGCTGCATTTTTATCGCCGGTCTTTGCCTTACTTTGAAGCTTTTCCATCTCATTCTCGGGCGCGGTTTTAGCCTTTGCTACTGGTCTACTAGCTGCCGCCAATGAACCACCAGCATTTTTTACTTTTGGACCTTCACGGAATTTCATACCATCCCGCAATAGCCCCAAAAGGTATTCGTCACTGGATACCAAATCAATGTTTGGCACACCGGGGACAAATGACTGATTTGCCGCTTTCCATTCTTTACCAATCTTATCTCTAAGTTCGGTAAACAACGCCTTATTGCTTAACTCTTTGTCAGTAAAGGATTGTCGTGCTTGCTCCAAGGTTTCTTGGACACGGGCTTTCCGATACTCGTAAAAGCGTTCAACATTAGGCCGATTCGTCTTAATGAACTCGGACTTTTCCTGAATCAGTTGTGCGTTTTGGCGTATTGCAGCCTCAGCGCGACTACGTTCAGCAGGGTCTGTCGCAGATTGACGGATTTGCTCCCATTGCTGGTTATATTGCTGGAGGGTTACTAGTTCATCTGCTGCGGTTTGCAGTTGAGGAACAATAGTTAACTCAAGTCCTATTTGCAGTCCATCAATTTCATTCTTACGTTTCGATTCAAACTCTTCAAACTCGGCTCGGTCAGCTTTAAGTTTGCGAGCATTCTCATGGATAGCACTTCCTTGACCCAGAATAGCAGCCGCTTTTTCCGCTGTAAGTTCAATAAAGCCACCATCGGCATCTTTATTGGGAATACGCAGCGTTAAATTCGGATTCTCTTTCGCAAACTCAAGGAAATTAACTGCCTCGTTTACCCCATCGGGGGACTCAGCGTCATTTTCCGAATCTACGGCATCTGACTCATTTTCAATACTACCTTCAGGTTCGGCTACCTCATCAGGAGCCGCCTCGGGGGAAACTTTCGTTTCTTGTCCCGCTGGTGGTGGCGAACTGTTATCAGGCTGCGGACTGTTACGCTTGTTAGCGGCAATCATTGCAGCGATAGCATCGGCGGGATTCGCGCTACCAGTTTGCTCAGGGGCGGTCACATTTGTGATTACGTCTGACATAGTTTACTCTCTTTTGGTTAAGTGTTGGTTTTAATTGCCACTCTCCCAAGATATTCAGTCTTCTCAATGAAGCTAATGAAATCTCGGACTCCAGCAACATCATGTGCATTATCAATACGCTCTGGATCACTACGGCAATCTTCTAGCCGCTCCAGTAAGTGAAACCTATACAGGTTAAACAGCAGTGCAAAGTCCTCATTACGCATAAGGCGGGAAGCTGATTCCCCATTTTCAATAACTAGAGTTCTCCGATTTACATTTGCCTCCTTCTTACTATCCTCAACCCGTGTTCTACGGTTAAAAAATTCCCGAATATGCAATACCAAGCTTTTCATTACCAATCCTTAATCCATTTCAACTGCTTTTAGTTTACCAGCCTTTGCAGCCATTGCTGTAAATGCGTCATCCACGGCAATATCTTTAGTTTGTGCTGCCAGCAATCCTGACCGAGCCATTGTTTCTTGCGTCTTGGCTTTATTCAAATCAGTTTTGGATTGGATTTCCAAATCGGTTGCCGGTGGTGGTTTTTGCGCTTTGGCTTGCATTATCTTGGCAGCTTCATCCAAGGTAGGCAAGTAAGCATCTACATCCTTAACTCCCAACACGCGCAGAGTATCTTCATATGGCCTACGGACTTTGGCAAACAACTCGGGTACGCTTGGGTCCAATTGCATCATAGATTGAGCAAATGCTTGTTGAGCTTGACCAATCAGTTGTTGACGGGTAAGGCGGTTTTCATCGGACATAAAGCCCAAAGCCAAGTCAATGTTAATTAGTTTGCGGTCAATGAACTCATAATTGTTCATGGAAACGGCATCCATAAATGGCTTGCCTTGAGCGCAGACATTGGCTAGTTGCTGGATGTTGTAATCGTCCGCATACTGAATCAAAGTTTTCCACACGATGTAAATCACATCACGCAATCCAATGGCACAGTTCTTGACCATTTCATCTTGGATAAGCTGGTTAGGACCCATAGCCAGTTGCAACTTGAATCCGCTATTGCCATCCTTCATTACTTCAGGATTCATTACGTCACTTGGGCTGGTCATGCCAATCATTGCCATCTTGTCAGCTTCAAAACGCTGCATAGACGATTGAACGTAGGCAAGATTACCCTGCATGGGCTGGAATTCAAAAACGTGCTTATTCGCGTCAAATTTGCGATCCAAAATAAACATGGCAGACACGCCACGTTGGATTTCTTCCGCATCAATGAATTCAGGGTTTACGCCAATCCGAGGCGTAGATGCTTGCATGGCAAATGCCATTTCAGCACGAGCAATCGAGGTGGCGTATTCCTGCATCGGAACAAGGCGTTCCGCAAGGGAGTATCCAAAGAAGTTGCCGGTAATTGGCTTGGGACACATGCTTGCCAAAGGAATGAAATCCACTTCTTTGACATACAGCACATAAGAACCTGAGAAGCAAACTTCTACGATTTCTTCTTCGCCATCACCATCCACATCTTTACGCAACCAAGCGGTAGTCAACATGATGACTCGGCTGTACCGATCTGCACCTGCGGATGCTATTACGCCTTGTCCGGGGACGGGCGTAGAGTCACGGGCATGCAGGGCTAGGTCATTCTCCAATGCACCAGCTTGGTACGCTCCAGCAGGGCCGTAGGCAGCATGGTCTGCAAGTTTTTCAATGTCCACATAAGGAAATTGCGCCTTGCACTCATGGATTGTCATGGGGTCATAGAAGCCCACAAAGTCTTGGTCTTGAATGCCAGAAATGGTGGGATTGCAGACAAAATAATGTTGTGCAACGTGTTTAATGCGGACGGATGTAGAAAAACCCGTCATCTTGTATTGAGCGCGGTAAATGGTATGGGTATTCAGTGAGTCGCTGATGTTTTCCATTTGATTTTCTTGCTGGTCTTGGCCCATAGCGTCTTGGGCTGCACCAGAAAGGTCCACATCAATTTTCCGCATGTTTTGGCGTTTGACAGTCAGACCTTTGTCTGCCGCCATAGTTTCAAACACACGCAATTGGTCTTTTGTGCCTTCAACTTCTTTGTATTGAGTAATAGGTTCACGCACAGGTGATACCATCACAATACCGTTTTTGTGCAAGAGAGAATCTTGCGCCCAATCCCGAATGATTTGGTAAGAATCGTTCTTACTGTTAATCATGTACTTGACCATTTCAGTGGCTTGGACAGATTGTTCGCTATCCAATTCACTGAATCGCTCAAACTCAAAATTAACTTTTCCGTTTGGCATCAAGCACTTAGTGATGATTGCCGTTGCGTAATCTACACCGGGATTAACTACAGGGTGAATGTAATCAATGCCACGAATTGGCTCTGTGGAGTTACTGACCGCAATATTGAGGTAATGGTAATCCGATAGTCGATTGAAGGTGTTTTTTGCTTGGGTCAATCGTAGGTAATCGACCATTTTCAAGTAAACCTCATGGGCCACTTGGAAGACAATGCCTTTATTACCGGCAGGTGCCTCAATGTACTCTACGATTATGTTCTGTTTATCAAGCATGTTAAATCCTTTGAACCTTGCCTTCAACCGTGGATGGTCTGCGATATTGGAATGTGTTGGCTCGGCTTACCATTGATTCGCCATGACCTTGAATTAGCGCCAAAATGCCAATCCGCGCAGAATCAATGTGATCGTCAGGATCAGAAAAGCGTCCAGCATCGTCAATAGCATAGTTCCTTGCCTCATCCAAAAATTCGGTGCATGACTCGTTTATCATAAACGTCCCACGCTCCATTCCCATTCGCATTATATTGATTCCGTAAGACTTGTGGTTTGTTACTTTGCCTTGGTCATTTACAGGGTTCAATATAGCGCCCGGAATGCAGTTTAGGCCATAACTGTCTTCAAACACTTCGCGGACAGATTGTTCTGTCAAAGTATACCGCCCTGCTTGGGATGCATCATGCGGCAGAGCAATTGGCACGTTTTTTGATTCTCGGTCCATCAAAAAATGGACATATTCATCAGGGGTTTCGCCTTTGGCAATCTTGATTTGCTTGTTTAGGTAGATGATTTCTTCTGCCGGATCGCGGAACAAAAAGCTGATAACGGTGGGGTCATTCTTGATACCCAAGTCAAAAGAAATCAGTCTTTCCAAGGCAGGATTTTCTTTGAGGTTAATGTCGGTGGACTTATAGGTAGGCCAGTTCAGCATGGGGAATACAACCCCCTTGCCAACCAAAGGAATACCATTCATGCGGCATTCCCGTTCCCACGGCATAAAGTCGCGGCTTAATTGATCCCGTTCTTTTTGGGAGAAAAACTCTTCATCCCATTCATTCTTAAACGGTACGTCATCCCAAGTCACACGGACATGGGTGTACCCGTCAATTTTGTCCCAGAACTTGCGGACAAGTCCTGACATACCTTTGAGCGGCGTAAACGAACACAATACTTGTCCATTACGTTGGGCTGTGCGGACAACAAGTTCGGAGAATGTTTCATCTGGTGGCTGTTCGTCCAAGACAACCAAGTCAAGTTCAAAACCTTGCAGGTGACGCACTTGTTGCGTGTAGTTAGAAAAGTAGAGTTTTGATTTGCCGCCAGATTCATGCCAAATTTCAATTGCCAGAACATTGGCTCCATCGGTCCGCATAGACTTTTCATCAATGCATTCCCGTGGGATAGAGCCTGTCCCAAGTTTGTACGCTTGCTTGATGTCATCACATCCAAGCAGTTTGTTTTGCAGGGTTTTTGATACCTGCTCCCATGATTCACCCGATGCCATAGCAATGATGGGTTTGTCCCATTTCATGCCTTTCCAATTCTTTGGATACCTGCCGGTCAGGTGGTAGGCAGTCTCATAGGTGGACGCAATGGTTTTACCAGCACGGTTGGCTGCAATCATTCCACGGCGGGAATGGGTTGCGCCTGTCTCAAAGAACTCCTGCTGGTACTTGAACGGCCTGAACCATTTCAAAGCATTGAACTGCATGTCCTTTGCAATGACATCCCGTGCTGAACGCATTTTCTTCAGTTGTTCAGGAGATAGGTGCTTGATAGCACTCTTGCCTCCTGCCAGCTTAATTAAATGCTTGAGCGCCCTATCCTTGTAAATGGGCTGGATGTAATCACTGGATTCACTTTTTGCCATACAAGTCGCGGATGTCCAAAAGGATTTGGGCAGCGGACGCTAGGTAGTAGACATCTTGAGGGCTAAGGGCGTGTTCATGCTGCAAGTCCTTTTGCAGCCACTCAAGAGCCTTACGCGCACAAACCTCGGATTGCGCCGGTAGCTTTTGGCGAAAGAGGTTTGTAGGCTCTTCCATTACGCCCAAGGGTCCGTGACGTTTTTCTGCGTAAAGTTAACTAGGTCACGGTCAATCAAGGGCCAGATACCGCCGCCTTTTTCTCCGCTGCAATACGCAAACAATTTACGGCCTTGTTCGGTATAGGTTCCATCGGCACGGCGCATCAAAGTCTCGGAGGTACGAGGGTCCAGCCAGCTATATTTTTCTGGCTGTTCTTGTCCAAACTTATTGATGCGTTTACCAATAGCCATCTTCTCCAATGGACCCATCACCTGAAAAGTGATTACGCCATTGTCGTATTTGCGGAAGTTAATCTGCACCTTCCGGTCAGACTGTGGGTCTGTCGGGTGAGGCATGTTGGTAGCACCAAAGAAGTGGATGCGTGATTCTTCGGACGGCAATTCAGTTGACCGGGGTGGCAACTGCTTAATCTCGTCTTCAGGAATCAGTTCCTTTTTGTCCAAGTAAGGATTCAAGTCCGTCATGTAATCAGACGGAATCTTCTTACCTTCCAGCGCGTTTTTTGCGACTTGGTATTGGTCTTCTTTTGGCTTGCCAACGAAGTCTAGCGAAATTTGAGTTTTGTCGTAAACAAATTGCGCCAGTTCTTTTGCAGTAGGCAGGTCTGCTTTCAGTGCCTCAATGTCATATGCCATGCTATACCTTTCAAATTTTTGCGGGTAGTTTCGGAGTGGTGAACTTTGGCTTTGCTTTCACATTGATGTTATTCAAATGTGGGTCAGACAAAGGGTTTTGATTAAAAACATTGCGGACCGAATTAGCCAGAACAGCCTTATCTTTGTGGCTTTCTGCATACTCTTCCAATTTGTCGTTGATGCCTTTGGTAAGACCCTTGGTCATACGCGCACCGCCAGAAATGATTTTGCCGTATCCAGACATAAGTTACCCCAAGTAGTTTTTAGTGGACTTGTCCATGTAGCCATCATTTTTGATGGTTCCACAGTAATCAGCGTGGGTGCTGACCATAACCTTTTGCTTGCGACCAGCAGTCGCACCGGCACTGGTGTTGTCAGTTGCACGAGAATACTCAGGAACGCCTTGGCTACCTTTGGGAGTAGTTACGCCGTGCTTGGTTCCAGTTACAGCGGTAACACCAGAGAAATGGCTTGCAGCCATTTTGCCAATATTGCCTTTGCGGTTAGGCGCTTGGACGGATTGAAAATTAGTGGTCATTTTTTGCCTTTCGGGTTGCGTTTCTCTTCAGATTCACGTTTCATGGAATAGGCAATAGCCACAGCTTGATCTTGCGGTTTGCCAGCTTTCATCTCTGTCTTGATGTTTTTAGACATCGTTTTTTTGGAAGTACCTTTTTTCAATGGCATGGGATTTCCTTAAGTAATACCAGTTTAATTCTAATCACTTTTTGGCGGTCTTGGCAGATTCTTTAAAAGCCTTGGCAGTAGGAGCGCCTTTGGAGCCGGGTTTCCGCATTTTCTCTACCTTCTCGCCTTCAGCTTTCTCGCGTTTAATCCGCTCCTGTTTTTTATGGATGTTGGCATAAAGTCCGGGTTTCATCAGCAGTTCCAATTCTTCAAAGATGCCTTGGCGCGTTCTGCGGGACCTTTGGCATGTTTAACAACTCCCTCCATACGGGCGCAAAAGGACGCTTTCCGTCCTGCGTCCTTTTTGGTCTTCGGATGCGGGGCAGGTGCTTTTAAGTTACTACCGTTCTTGGCATTGTAGGCAGCACGGCCCTTGGCGGTTATTCCAGCGCCTTTGTCGGTAGGGTTATATGTCTTACCCTTACCGGTGGTCTTGTGAGCGATTGGCTTGTCGTGTTTCATACTTTACGGATTGCCTGTAGGAAGTCATCCAGCGCCTCATCAGCGGATGCTTCCTCATCCTTACTGATGCTCTGCACATGCTCAATCGAAATGATGGGAGCGCGGCTAGACTCGAATGGAGCCAGTTTATCAGCAATTCTAGCTTTGTCCTTGATGTCTATCTCATCGGACTGCATGGCATCAATCAAAACCTCCATAGCCGTCTTCAGTGGGGATAGACCTTTGGCAATTCTTTCCTCGTTCAGCTTATTGAACAAAGCGCCATATTCGGTAACCCGGTTAACAATGGATTTAGGTCTGCCAGCGGGATTATGGGTTTCTTGTATTTTGGGGAGTATTTCTCCCGTAGCCAACTTCATGGCTTTCTTTTGGGCATACCTAGCCCGAGCATCTGCCCGTTTAGCTTCAGAAGAAACTATAGAACCTTCAGGTCTTATTTCATCAAACATTTCATACCCTCTTCAGTACGCATCCAAGCATATGACCCATTAACAGTAAATCCACGTTTTTTGTGAATCTTCATAAAACCTTCGTTTTCAGCCCGAATACTGGTTGAACAGATAACTGGTATTCCACACATATTAGCCCACAGTATATGTTGGTCAATCATTTGGTGTATTAACTTCACACGGGTCTTAGCCGGTAGGGTTAAATCAACATGGTGGAATTTGGCATTGGAAATTTCTTCCGAAGCATAAGTAGTATACCCACCACGGTCAAACCAACAGAACCCCAACAAGCGTTCATCAGGCGTTCGACAGACTGCCAAGAACTCTCGGTACTTGTCAAACAATTGAACAGTCGCCGCAATGGTGACATTCTTGGTAAATACCGCCTTGTCCCGCTTCAGGATGCCGTCTGCCTCTTCCCCGAAGAAGGTATCAGCCATCCATACGATGTCAGCAGCATCCGACAAAGGATGAGCAAGAGTCCATTCCATGACAACTCCTATAAAAGTTCTATGGGAAAAATTTTATACCAGAAACGGCTATTGCACTAGTTGTTGGGGAAAAAGTTTTTGTAGAAATTTTGGGAATGGGTGACCGGGCCCCCCTATTACCACCCTGCAGCAGGGCTACCCCCCTCCTCCATCCATAGTGTGGGGGGGGTGTTTGGTCTAGCGATGGGGGGGGATGGAAATGGGAGAGCATAGGGGCCCGGTCTCTTTCCGGGTTTGGTGATGTTGATCGCGCTATGGTTTGGCGCATGTCTCGCGCTGGCAATGCCTATTGTTTGTGTGTCTCTCCCTATGTAATTACCTACTACAAGGGCAGACAATGGCCCGAAGTTTCTTTCTTTTTTCTTTTCGTTCAGGCACTGGCAAGCATGTCACGATTGCCCCTATTCGGTGCATCACCTTAAATCTACTTGATTGAGTTATATCAAGTGCCAGCCCATTCATGCACTTTCAATCCGTACAGCATAGGGTAAACCCTATTAGGGTTTTATTAGGGTTTCTACCTATGTTTTTTATTGAAAAAACCCCGATAATTCATTCACCAACGCGATCAAGCATTGGGCAATGTTCAACACTAAAGGAATTCAACATGAGCACTCGCACCATTGACACCATTAGCTACATTTTCATGTACGCCTCTATTTCTTTCACCTTGTCTACACTGGCGCGCGCTGTAGCACTTAACCTGTTCGCATAAGGAAATGACCATGAGCAATCCGATTGACTATCAAGTACGCACAGAGTGCAGCGACAGCACAGCCATCTACACTGATGAATGGGACAATGGCATTTCTCTGTCTGTAATGGTGCGCGGAGGGTCCGCTCGCGCTACTCTTACCCGTGATCAAGCGCATGCATTGATTGAGGCCATTCAATTTGCATTATCTGCCAATGGGGTGACAGCATGATAATTACGCTTGCATATGCAAAACGACTTATTAAAGCCGGGAAAGCCACCATTGTGGCCACATGTTATGACAATGGTTTGGAATATTTGGTAATTAATCGACATGATTTACAGCGCACAGATCATGCGGAGGTGACCGAATGAAATACCTAGTTTCTTTTCTGCAATGCTTTGCAATTGCATTTGTATTATCTTTTCCCTTGATTATGTATTTTTATAATATGTAATTGTTTTCTTTTGTCCAAATTAATGTAATTCAATAGGATTTATCATGGTAAAAATTAGCAACACGTCAAAGCTTGATGCACGTTCATGGTCCCTTCAAGCGATAGACACTTGCCCCGGATCATGGGCAGAACCCGGGGTTTTAGTAGACGCATGCCGGGGATGCTACGCCACCACAGGCAACTATAACTATCCGAACGTAATCGCGCCCCGTTTGCACAATCGGGAGGATTGGCAGCGTTTAGAGTGGGCTGACGATATGGTGGCAGAGTTAGATTCTGATCGTTATTTTAGATGGTTCGATTCGGGTGATGCTTACAGTGTTGCATTGGCAGAGAAAATTCTCGAAGTGATGGTTCGGACCCCGTGGTGCAAGCATTGGTTTCCCACACGCATGCATAAATTCCCTAAATTTCGCGCCGTATTCCAGCAAATGCAGCGTTTGGATAACGTGATGGTCCGATTCTCAGCCGATAGCGTAGACGGTAGTTACACACCGGGCTTGCATGGTTCGGTCATAGGACCCGATGCAGAAAGCTTTGCA
>Ga0214206_1000152_pt1 | contig 19468 bp, 17 predicted proteins | sample TroBogEpilimnion_26_FD_153044 | JGI IMG/M metagenome (GOLD analysis project Ga0214206, IMG submission 153044) | Freshwater microbial communities from Trout Bog Lake, WI - 07JUL2009 epilimnion | ecosystem: Environmental > Aquatic > Freshwater > Lake > Epilimnion/Euphotic zone | place: Trout Bog...
ACCGCGGCTGACCAAGGGTGGTCAGCCCTACCTAAAGACCAGCTATGTCGTGACGCGGTCCCGACCCTACCCAAGGCACTTAGAGCGAGAAACTTTCCCCGCAGGAGCAGCTGGCCTTGGCGTTGGGGTTCGAGAACTTGAAACCGCCGCCGATCATCTTGTCAGAGTAGTCGAGTTGCGTGCCTCGGAGATACAAGGCCGACTTCGGATCGACCAGGACTTCGACACCCTCCGAACGGACCAGGATATCGGCCGGCTTGGCCTCGCCCACGAAACGCATCTTATAGGAAAGCCCGTTGCAACCTCCGCCGGAGATCGCGACCCGCAGGAAACCGCCTTGGGCCTCGCGGGCCGCCAGCGCACGGACCTTCACCCCGGCCGGAGCCGTCAGGCGGATCAGGCGCTCGTCGGCGACGCGCGGGCTGGCGGCTGCGGTGGTGGTATCCATCTTCCCCCAAAATGGCGTCGAACTCCCGCAAAGACAAGCCACCTCGCCGATTAGGCGCCCGCCCTGCAGGAAAACAGGCTTGCCCGCCTCCCTCCCCGGAGGGATATGATGCCTTCCCGGGTAACGGTCGCGTAGCTCAGTTGGTTAGAGCGCAGCATTCACATTGCTGAAGTCACAGGTTCAAGTCCTGTCGCGACCACCACCCGGGATCCCGATGCTCCTCCTCCCCTGCGGGTTTCTATTAGTTTATAATATTAGAGGTCAGATTGTAATTAGGTGTTCCCAGCAAACTGTCGCCTAATTATTGATGGCTTCTTCGATGATGTCTCCTGCGGGATGCGTCCGTCGTCTCCACCTTTATCCTCTTCTCCGTCCTTCGCCTCAGATGTCCGAGTCTTCGAAACTGCCTGATAACTTCTCCGAACTCCTCGCCCACCTCCGCGAACGCCAGGAGAAGCGCGGCAACTGCACGATGAAGGACCGCGCCGAGCTCTGGCTGCGCTTCGGCGGCGAGCAGCTGGACATCAGCCCCCCGAATTTCCACCACGCCTTGGCGACCTGGCTGGCCAACGCCGGCTTGGTCCACAAGGACAAGGCCGACGATGTCGCCGCGGTGCTCTACTGCCTCGGCGTCACGAATTCCAACAACCTCTTCCAGAAGGTGAACCAGGGTAAGCTCGTGACGATGGGCATCGGCAAGAACGGCCGACGCAACGCCAAGAGCAAGAAGTAGGCCGGCACCTCAGGCGCAGTCCTGGGCGTCGACGTCGATGACGTCGATGACGTCCTCGTCGCCGAGGATCTTCGCGCGGAGCGGCAGCAGGGCCGCGAGGAGCGACTTCACGCCGGCGACGAGATACCAGACGTGCACGCGGTGCTGGTCCTGGACCTTCTCGAACGGACACGGCGCCGGGCCGCGGATCTCGCAGAGGCCGGGATGCAGACGCTCGAGTTCCTTGACCCAGGCGTCGGCGACGAAGTTGACCTTCTCGGCGTTGCGGCCGCGGAAGACATGCCGGATCAGGTGACGGTCCGGCGGGTAGCCGAACTCGGCGCGTTTCTCGAGCTCGGCCGCGGCGAAGCCGTGGAAGTCGAGCCGCTTGGCGAACTGGATCGGATCGGAGGCCGGCTGGAAGCTCTGGACGACGACCACGCCCTCGAGGTCGCCACGGCCCGCGCGGCCGGCGACCTGGGTCAGCAGCTGGAAGGTCCGCTCGGCGGCGCGGAAGTCGGGCAGTTGCAGCGAAAGGTCGGCGTCGATGATGCCCACCAAGGTCACCCGCGGGAAGTCGAGCCCCTTGGCGATCATCTGCGTACCGAGGAGCATGTCATATTTCCCGGCACGGAAATCCGAGAGGACCTTCCGGAAAAGGTCCTTCTTGCCCATCGTATCTGCGTCGATGCGGGCCACGCGGGCGCGGGGGAAGAGCTGGGCGATGGTCTCCTCGACCTTCTGGGTGCCGTACCCCTTCCAGCGGACCTTCGGGGAGCGGCAGCTCGGACAGAGCACCGGGGCGCGCTCCTGGTGGTTGCATAGGTGGCAGCGGGCCGTGTCGTCGGTCCGGTGGAGCGTCAGCGAGACGCTGCAACGCTTGCACTGCACGGCCTCGCCGCAATCCGGGCAGACGAGCGAACGCGAGTGGCCGCGCCGGTTCAGGAAGAGGATGGATTGCTCGCGGCGTTCGAGACGGGCGCGGATGCCATCGGTGAGCTCGCGCGAGAGGATGTGCTGCCCCTTGGCGTGCAGGACCTCGCGACGCATGTCCACGATGCGGAAAGCCGGCATCGGACGGTCGTCGACACGCTTAGCCATCACGTCCAAGGCGTAGCGGCCGGCCGAGGCGTTCTTCCAGGTCTCCAGCGAAGGCGTCGCCGAACCCAGGACGCAGGCCGCGCCGAGGACCGAAGCGCGCATCACCGCGACATCGCGGCCGTGGTACATCGGCGTCTCACCCTGCTTGAAGGAAGGCTCGTGCTCCTCGTCGACCACGATCAGCCGCAGGTTCGGCAGCGGGGCGAAGACCGCCGAACGGGCGCCGACCACCACCCTCGCCTGCCCCAGCGACATCGCCATCCAGGCGTCAAAACGTTCGCCGGCGGAAAGATGGCTGTGCCAGACGACCACCTTGGCGCCGAGGTCGGCGAGGCGGGAACGGAGGCGGCCGACCGTCTGCGGCGTCAGCGCGACTTCGGGGACGAGGAAGATCGCCGAGCCGCCCTCGGCCACGACCTTACGGATGAGCGCCACGTAGACCTCAGTCTTGCCGGAGCCGGTGACGCCGTGGAGCAGGTGCGCCCGGAAGGCCTTGGAATCGAGGGTCTTCGTCACGGAATCGACCGCGGCGACCTGCTCGGGATTCAGCGTGTGTCCGGCCGAGGCGATGGTCTCCCCTTCGGCGTAAGGATCGTTGTACGCCACGCGCCAGAGGACGCTGGCGTCTTCCTTGACCGTACCGGCCTTGATAAGGGCGTCCACGGCCTGCTGGGCGACGCCGAGGCCTTCGACCATCTTGGCGCGGTCGGCGGGCTCCTTCTGGCCCGAAAGGTAATCGATGACCTGCGCCTGACGCGGGGCCTTCTTGCGGAGCTTCGCAAGCGCCTCGGCTTCGGGCGGCGCGATGAGCGTGAGCAGGCGACGCAGCACCGGTCGGACGCCTTTGCGGACCGCGGCGGGCAGGACGGTCTCCAGGACGGAGTTCAGCCCGCAACCGTAGTAGCTCGCCATCCATTCGGCCAGCTTGCAGCAATCCGGCGTCATCACCGGTTGCTCGTGTTCGAGCGAGATCACGCTGCGCAAGCGCGCGGAGGGCGGCGGCTCGGCCGGATATTTCCAGACCACGCCGATGCTCGTGCGGCCGCCCAGCGGCACGCGGACCAGCTGCCCGACCTGCAGGACGTCCTTCAGCGCCGCGGGCACGGAGTACGAGTAGGCCCGGGCCCCGCCGTCAAACGGGACCACCTCGGCGACGCCGGGTTCGATTTCTCCGAAGAGATCGGGCACAGGGGATAGCCTCGCCGAGGCGAAGCGGGGATTCAAGCGAGGGTTACCGACCGGACCCTCATTTGCCTTCCGGCTTCTCGCCCTTGACCAGCGGGCTGGCCGGAATGGCGACCTTGGCCGGCTCGTCCGGGTGCGTCGGGTCGAAAGGAATGACCGAAGCCGACAGGAAAGACGCCAGCTCCGGGACGCCGCTCCGGATGCCCTCGACCGCGCAACGGGCCATCTCGTAGGCCCCATAGGCGCTGAAGTGTGTGTCGTCGCGAAGCGGCGCCGTCTGGCCGGGGAAGGTGTTCGCCGGGTAATGGAGGAGCGCCAGCTTGCTCGGCTCGACGCCGAGGGCCTGATACACCTGCTTCGAGGTCGCGTTGAGGTCGATCAACGGGACGGCCAGTTCCTTGGCGACGCGGCGGACGGCTTCCGGGAAGTCGCCCAAGGATTCGAAGACCTTGCCCTGTTCGCCGAAGCGACGTCGGGCCACGGCGGTGATCAGCACCGGCTTGGCGCCCTTGGCGCGGATCGCGGCGACATAGTCGCGGAGGCTGTTGGAATAAGTCGTGAAGGCGCCGACGCCCTCCCCTTTCTCCTTCTGATCGTTATGGCCGAACTGGATCAGCACGAAGTCGCCGGCGCGGAGCTGGGCGAGGATCTTGTCGAAGCGGTGTTCGCCCTTGAAGGAACGGAGCGCCCGGCCGGATTCGGCGTGATTGGCGACCGCGGCCTTCGGGCCGAAGAACAGCGGCAGCGCCTGCCCCCAGCCGACGTACGGTTCGTGGTTCTGGTCGCAGACCGTCGAGTCGCCGGCGAGGAAGATGCGGATCACCGACGGATCCGCCGCCTGCACCGAGACCACGCGGGCACGGCCGGCGGTGCCGAGGAATTCGAGGGACAACGCATCATCCCAGGTCGGCATGCCCGACGTATTGCCTTTGATCGCCACGCGACCTCCGGCGTATTCCGGGCGGCGGACGTCGACGAGGAAGGTGCGGGTCTCCGTGCGGCCTTTCAGCACCGTGACGTTGAGGGCCATCAGCCGACGGGCCTCGGCCTTGAGCGTCGTGACCGAGTCGACATCGGTCGCGCCGAACTCGACCGTCACCTGATAGATGCCTTCCGGGCGAGGCTCGCGATAGGCAGCGGAGGGATGCTCGACCGAACCGACGAACACGAAGCCATCCGCCGCGGTGGCGGCAAGGGCCAGACAACAGCAGACGAGGCGGAGCATAAGGAGAGGCCGATCAGGCGTGGACGTCCTTGGCCGGAACACCCGAATGGGCCGCGATGCGGGCGCACATGAGGGCCCAGAAACAACCGATGCAATTGGCCACGACCAGCTGAAGGTCGGTGGGCATGCTGTAGAAGATGAGCGTACCGGGGAACCAGACGAAATAGTTCGTCAGCAGGTTGGGGAGGACCAGGCGGCGATACCAACCCGACCCCATCGCGGCACGCAGGCGGGCGGTATCCCAGCCGCAATCCTTCCAGAGGTGGGAGATGGCGTTGAACGGCGCGCCGATGAAGATCGTGAAGCCCGCCATGTCCACCGTCACCTTGAGCAGCACGGTGCGAAGATTGGCCTCACTCCCGAACCAATCGGCCTGCAGGTGGTAGAAACAGGTGATCAGCATGCCCATCGACCCCCACCAGACCATGCTATGGATGAGGTCGCCGAGAGGGTGGGCCGGACGTAGCCCGCGGAAGATCATCCGGAAGCCCCAGGGAATGAGCCCCGAGGTGATCGCCGTGCAGATCGCGGCGAAGGCCAGCGGGTTGGCCTTGTTGACGTCACCGATGCGATTGAGCGCGGTGGCGACGGCAGGCACATGGTAATAAGCGACGACCAGGCCGGCCGCGGCCAGCATGATGATCGCCAAAGGCAGCGCGTTATCGCGGGCCGCCTTGATGCCGGCGGTCAGCGGCGAAGCGTCAGGCTCGTTCATGCGAGGAACTTGCGGAGCAGCTGGTCGATGAGGACCGGGTTGGCCTTGCCCTGCGTGCGCTTCATGATCGGACCCTTGAGCGCATTGATGGCCTTCTCGTTGCCGGCGCGGTATTCGGCGATGGACTTGGCGACGGCGGGGTCGGCGATGACTTCCTGGACGATCTTCTCGAGCTCGCCGGTGTCGCTGTTCTGGCGAAGGCCCTTGGCGTCGACGATGGCGGCGGCGTCCTTGCCCGACTTGAACATCTCGGCGAAGACTTCCTTGGCCTGCTGCTTGGAGATCACGCCGTCGTCGGTCAGCTTCACCAGGCCGGCGAGCTGCGCGGGCTTGATGGGGCAGGACGCGAGCGACAGCGGAGCGGGAGCGGCTTCGTCGAACGCGCCGGCGGCGCCCGCCGAGGCGGCGAGGTCGCGGAGCAGGTCGTTGGCGACGAGGTTGGCGATGCCCGACGGGTTGGCGGGGTGGGCGGCCACGGCGGCCTCGAACCATTCGGCGAGGGCGCGGTCGTTCACGAGCACCGAGGCGGCGGTGTAAGGCAGGCCGAGCTTCTCGACGTAGCGGCGCTGGCGGTCGTAGAGGTTTTCCGGGACCTGCTTGGCGAGGCGCGTGACGGTCTCGCGCGAGATCTTCAGGGTCGGGATGTCAGGATCCGGGAAGTAGCGGTAATCATGAGCGTCTTCCTTGTCGCGGAGGACGTAGCCACGGGCGAGTTCGGCGTTCCAACCGCGGGTCTCCTGCGTGATCGAACGGCCAGCCTCGAGTTCGCGGATCTGGCGGGCGGTCTCGTAGATCACGGTGTCGCGGACGCTCGAGATCGAGTTGAGGTTCTTGGTCTCGGTACGGGTGCCGAGCTTCGCGTCGCCGCGACGGCGGATGGAGACGTTGCAGTCGCAACGCAGCTGGCCTTTCTCCATGTCGCAATCGGCCACGCCGGCCTGGGTGAGCATCGCGACGAGCGAGCGCAGGAAGGCTTCGGCTTCGGCGGAAGAACGGAGGTCCGGCTCGGTGACGATCTCGAGGAGCGGCACGCCAGCGCGGTTATAATCGACCAGCGAGCCGCTGCCTGCGTGGCTGAGTTTGCCCACGTCCTCCTCGAGGTGCGCGTGGTGGATGCGGATGAACTTGTGCTCGCCCATCACGTTGCGCGAGGCGCCCGGGAGCTCGATCTCGACCTGACCGCCGACGACGACCGGGAAGTCCTTCTGGGTGAGCTGATAGTTCTTCGGATTATCCGGGTAGAAATAGTTCTTACGGTCCCAGGCGCAGCGCTCCGGGATCTCGGCGCCCACGACGAGCCCGAAGAGGATGGATTTCTCGACCGCCTCGCGGTTCACCACGGGCAGCGTGCCGGGGAGGCCGAGGACCACGGGGTCGACCTGCTCGTTGGGCTCCTTGCCGAAGCCCCAGGGGGACGAGGCGAAGACCTTGGCGCGGGTGTGCAGCTGCACGTGGACCTCCAGTCCGATGACGACTTCCCAATCAGAAGGTGCGTTGCTCATAGGGCGGCTTGCTGGTGGGCGTAACCATGGGCGGCCTCGAAGAGGCGGCCCGCGGCGAGGAGTTTGGCTTCAGAGAGCGGCGCTCCGACGAGGTGGAAACCGACCGGAAGATGGCCGGACTTGCCGCAGGGGACCGAGATCGCCGGAAGGCCGGCGAGGTTCGCAGGAATCGTGAAGATGTCCTCGAGGTAGAGCTGCAGCGGATCCGAAGCCTTCTCGCCTACCTTGAAGGCGGGCGTCGGCACGGTCGGGGTGAGCAGCACGTCGACGCCGGCGAGGGCGGCGAGGTACTCGGCGCGGATCTTCGCGCGGGCGCGGAGGGCGCGGACGTAATACGCGTCGGCGTAACCGGCGCTGAGCACGAACGTGCCGAGCAGGATGCGGCGCTTCACTTCGGGGCCGAAGCCTTCGGAGCGACTCGCCGTCATCATCTCGACCGGGGTACCGGCGACCGCGGAGCGATGGCCGTAGCGGACGCCGTCATAGCGGCCAAGGTTCGAGGAAGCCTCGGCGGTCGCGACGACATAGTAGGTCGGCACGGCGAGGTCGGCGGAGGGCAGCTCGACCTCGGAGATGGCGCAACCCTGGGCACGATAGAATTCGACGGCGGCGTTCACCGCGGCGGCGACCTCGGGGGCGACGCCCTTGCCGAGGAAACCCTTCGGGATGCCGATACGGAGCTTCTTGGCGTCACCGGCCGGCATGAGCGCGCGGTCGGATGGGCCGAAGCAGGTCATGTCACGCGCATCGGCGGAGGCCAGCGCGTTGAGCAGGAGCTCGCAGTCTTCGACGCTGCGGGCCATCGGGCCGATCTGATCGAGCGACGAGGCGAAGGCGACGAGACCGAAGCGGGAGATCAGACCGTAGGTGGGCTTGAGGCCGACCACGCCGCAGTGCGAGGCGGGCTGGCGGATCGAACCGCCGGTATCGGAACCGAGCGAGAGCGGCACGAGGCCGGCCGCGAGGGCCGCGGCGCTGCCGCCGGAAGAACCGCCCGGGATGCGGGCGAGGTCCCAGGGATTGAAGGTCTTGCGAATCGCCGAGTTCTCCGTGGAGGAGCCCATCGCGAACTCGTCCATGTTCAGGCGACCGTAGAGGATCGCGCCGGCGGCGCGGAGGCGTTCGGCGACGTGGGAGTCGTAAGGCGAGACCAGCGGCGCGAGCATCTTGCTCGAGCACGTGAGCGGCTGGCCCTTGACCGCGATGTTGTCCTTGATCGCGACCGGGATGCCTTCGAGCGGGCCCCTGCCCTGCCCGGCCTTGCGGCGGGCGTCGGAAGCGTCGGCCTGCGCGAGGACGTCGGCCTGGTCGAGGTGCGTGAAGGCGCCGACCTTGTCGTTCACCGCCTGGTAGCGGACGATCAGGGCTTCGCAGAGGGCGCGGGACGTGAGCGTGCCGGCCGCGAGACGGCGGCCGAGCTCGGCGGCGGAAAGCGTATGGAGCGCGTCGGCCATGGCTTAGGATTCGTCGTCCACGACGCGCGGGACGGAGATCTGCCCGTCGCGCGAGGCGGGGGCGATGCGGGTGACGGCTTCGGCGCCGAGGACCGGACCCGGTTCGTCGGAGCGGAGCGCGGCTTCGTCGACGACGCGGGCGTCGTCGATCGTCGCGGGCAGGTCGGCTTTCGCCAGCGCCTGGAAGTGACCCAAGATCTGGCTGAGCTGCGACGAGTAGAGCGCCTTCTCTTCGGCCGTGAGGCTGAGGCGGGCGAGCTTCGCGAGGTGGTCGATGTCGAAACCTTCGGCCATGGGAATCAGCGGCGGACGGTCCAGCCGGCGCCCTTCTCGAGCGTGGCGATGACGACGCCGAGGGCTTGGTTGGTTTCTTCGTCAGTGAGGGTGCGGGCCGCATGGCGCCAGCGGATCTCGAAGGCGAGGCTGCGGTGGCCTTCGGGCAGGCCCGGGCCGGTGAAGACGTCGAAGCAGTTGACCGACTCCAGCGCGAACTCCTTGCCGGCGGCCTTGGAAGCGCCCTGGCGGACGCGGCTTTCGACTTCGGCGGCGGCGACGCCGACCGGGACGATGACCGCGACGTCCTTGGTGACGGGCGGGAAGGACGAGAACGCCTCGAAGCGCGGGACCTTGCGGGCTTCGGCGAAGGCCGTGCGCGGGAAGCAGACTTCGCCGGCGATGACGGAGCTCTTCAGGCCGAGGGAGCGCGTCCAGCGGAGGTCGAGGACGCCGCAGGCGCCTTCGGCGGCGCGACCGCGGTCGACGAGGGCGGCGGCGTGGTCGGCCTGCCAGAGACCGCCGGTGGCGGCGGCGAAGGAAAGACGGACGGAGGCGACGCCGGCGAGGGCGGCGGCGTCCTGCAGGAGACGCTTCGCGCGGAGGGCGTCGAAGGCCTCACGCGACTTCCACGAACGTGTCACCGGTTCGGCGACGATCGCGAAAGCGACGGAGAGGAATTCGCGCACCGTGCCGTCGGCCTGCGGACGGAAGACCATGCCGACCTCGAAGAGGCCGCGCGGGTCGGCGTGGACCGAAAGGTTGAGCGCGAGGGCGCCGGCGAGTCCGGGGACGAGCGAAGCGCGGAGGTGCGTCTGCTCGGCCGTCAGCGGGTTGTCCATCGCGACGAGGGCGGCCTTGTCGGCGCCCAGCGTGCGTTCGAGTTCCGCGGCGTCGCGAAGCGAGTAGTGGCAGCACTCCGTGAAACCGGCGCCGACGAGACGGGCCGAGACTTCGCGGGTGAAGACGGACGTCAGCGCGTCTTCGTCACCCGGAAGCGGGGCAATCGGACGGCCAGCGGGCACCTTGTCGGTGCCGTGGATGCGGATGAATTCTTCGACGAGGTCGATCGGACGGGTCACGTCGGAACGGAAGGAAGGCACCAGCACCGAAAAGCCGGCGGCGGAAGCCTTCACCGTGAAACCGAGGCGGGCGAAGGCGGCGGAGACGTCGGCATCGGCGACGGGCGTGCCGAGCTTCGCGGCGACATAGCCGGCGGGGAGTTCGATGGTGACGTCGGCGCGCGGAGGCTGGCCGACGGCGACGGCGGGACCGGCCACCTGGGCGCCGGCGAGTTCGATGAGGAGGTCCGTGGCGAGACGCGAGGCGAGCTCGACGCCGGCCGGATCCACGTCGCGGGCGAAGCGGTGGGAAGAATCGGTCGACACGCCGATGCGGCGGGCGACGCGGCGGATCTCGCCGGGGCGGAACCAGGCGGCCTCGAGGAGGACGTCGGTCGTGGAGTCGGTCACGCCGGAATCGACACCACCCATCACGCCGGCGACGACGAGCGGGCGCTGGGCGTCGGCGATGACGCAGACGCCGGGCTCGAGCTTCACCTTCTTGCCGTCGAGCAGGACGATCTCTTCGCCTTCGCGGGCCGGGCGGGCTTCGATGCCTTCGGAGACCTTCTTCGCGTCGAACGCATGGAGCGGCTGGCCGAGTTCGAGCAGCACCCAGTTCGTGATATCGACCACGTTATTGATCGGACGGAGACCGGCGGCCTCGAGGTCGCGGCGGAGCCATTCCGGGCTAGGGCCGACCTTCACGTTCTTCAGCGTGCGGAGCGTGTAGTAAGGGCAGAACTCGGAGGACGAGCGGACGAACTTCACCGCGTCGGCGGCGGAAGGCGCGGCGGCGAGGCCGGCGGCCGTCTTCACCGTGAGCGGCTTGAGCGTCAGGCCGAGCGCGGCGGCGAGGTCGCGGGCGACGCCGCGGATGCCGAGGCAGTCACCGCGGTTCGGCGTGACCGAGATCTCGAGCACCGTATCCGGCGCACCGAAAAGGGAATTCAGCGGCGTGCCGAGGGCCGGCTGGCGCGGCGTCAGGATGAGGAGGCCGTCCTCGCCTTTGCCGAGGCCGAGTTCCTCGGAGGAGCACATCATGCCCGCCGAGTCGACGTCGCGAAGCTTCGAGACATTGATCTCGAAACCGCCCGGCATCACCGTGCCCGGGAGAGCGACCGGGACGCGGTCGCCGGCCTTGAAGTTCTTCGCACCGCAGACGATCTGCCGGATGGAGCCGTCGCCCACGTCGACCTGACAGACGCTGAGGCGGTCGGCCTTCGGGTGCTTCTCGAAGGACTTGATCTCGCCGACCACCACGAGGGGTAGCGGGGCGAGGCCGAAAGTCGTGACCGACTCCACCTCGAGGCCGAGCATCGGAAGGACTTCCGCGACGCGCTCGGCGGTGACGCCGGCGAGGTCGAGGTGACGGGAGAGGGCTTGGAAAGAGACTTTCATGGCTTAGGCGAACTGGCGCAGGAAGCGCGTGTCGTTGTTGTAGAAGTGGCGGATGTCGTCGATGCCGTGGACCAGCATCGCGATGCGTTCGAGGCCGAGTCCGAAGGCGAGGCCCGACCATTCGTTCGGGTCGAGGCCGCAGAGCCCGAGGACCTTCGGGTCGACGAGGCCGCAGCCCATGATCTCAAGCCAGCGGTCGGAGAGACGGCCCAGGTTGGGCGAGCGGAGGTCCATCTCGAAGGACGGTTCCGTGAACGGGAAGAACGACGGGCGCAGGCGGATCTCGGCGTCGGCGCCGAACGTCTCCTTCACGAAGAAGTCGAGCACGCCGCGCAGGTCGGCGAGCGTCACGTTACGGTCGATCCAGAGCCCTTCGACCTGGTGGAAGTTGGCGGAGTGCGTCGCATCGACGGCGTCGCGGCGGAAGCAGCGGCCGGGGGCGACGATGCGGAACGGCGGCTTGCGCGAGAGCATCGTGCGGACCTGGACGCTGGACGTATGCGTGCGGAGGAGGATCGCCTCGTCGGCCTTGCGGGGCGCGTCGGCGGAGCGGAACGCCTTCGGCATGTAGAGCGTGTCCTGCATGTCGCGGGCCGGGTGGTCGGCCGGCGTGTTGAGGGCGTCGAAGCAATGCCACTCCGTCTCGACCTCGGGGCCTTCGGCGACGACGAAGCCCAGCTTGCGGAAGGAAGCCAGGATGCGCTCGCGGGTGCGGGAGAGCGGATGGAGCGAGCCCGCCGGAGCGTCGGGGCTCGGGAGGGTCGGGTCGACGGACGCGCCGAGGGCGGCGGCGATCTCGGCGTTCTCGACCTTGACGAGGAGCGCGGCGAGGAGTTCCTCGACGGACTTCTTGGCCTCGTTGATGAGCTTGCCCACGACCGGGCGTTCTTCCTTCGAGAGGGTGGCCATCCCCTTCATCACCTGGGTCAGGGAGCCGTTGGGGCCGACGACGCGCGCCTTGAAGGCTTCGAGCTCGGCGCGGGTGGCGACGGCGGCGGCTTCCTGGGTGGCGGCGGCGACGAGTTGGGCGAGCTGCTGCTGCATGGGTTGATTTGTGCGGCGGCGGGGAAAGTCGGCAAGCGAAAGCACCTTAAAACAAAGAAGCCCCGGAGGGCCGGGGCTTCGTGAAAGGACGCTAAAGTCGTCTTAGGCGAGAGCGGCCTGGGCCTTCTTGACGATCGCTTCGAAAGCGGGGGCGTCATGGATGGCCAGTTCGCTGAGGTTCTTACGGTCCATCGTGATGTTGGCCTTCTTCAGGCCAGCGATCAGACGGCTGTAGGAGATGCCGAGGGGGCGGCAGGCGGCGTTGAGACGCACGATCCACAGCTGACGGAACGTCGACTTGTTCTTGCGGCGGTCGCGATAAGCGAACTTCTGCGCGCGCTGAACGGCCTCGAGGGCGTAGACGTACAGACGGGATTTGTTTCCGAAGTAGCCCTTGGCGGCTTTGATCGCGCGCTTCTTTCGGGCCTTGGTGGCCGGGCCATTGGTTGCTCTAGGCATGTTGGTATTTGGTTTTGGTTTTGGTTAGATGGCCTCGGGGTCGCCTTAATGAACACCCGTTCGGCCAAAAAGTGGATCGCCGGCTTAGGCGAAGGGCATGCAGGCCAGCATCTTCTTCTCGAAGCCGGAGTCGACGCGCTTGGACTTGTTGGCGCGGCGGCGCTGCTTGCGGGACTTGGAGCTCAGCAGGTGGCGGGCGTTCGGGGAACGGCGCATCACTTTGCCGGTACCGGTCACCTTGAAGCGCTTGGAGACTGACTTGCGGGTCTTTTGCATGGCGGAAAGGGTCGGAACAAAGGGCGTACCGGGGGACTTGTAAAGGGGAAAGGTCTGCCAGAGCAGATAAGTCCGCACTTTCTGCAAGGGGACGGATCGGGCCGGCCGTTTGACATTCTTGCCCAAGCCCGCTCCCATACCCTGCACCTAACACCCAAAACCATGCTTTCCCTCGGAAAAAAGCCTAAACTGACCTTCAAAGTAGACGCCCTGGTGGACGGGAAGGCCGTCAATGGCCCGTTTGCCGACCTCCTGGACGGACCGACCATCGTTTCGGTCTACATGCGCAACAACACCTCCGCCTGCGACAAGCAGGCCGCCGAGATGGAAAAAAATGAGAAAGCCATTGTCAAACAAGGGTTTAGGTTGATTGCCGTCTCCCGGGACACCTGCGCATCCCACACCAAGTACGCCACCAAGCACGGGTACAAGTTCACCCTGGTCTCGGACCCGGAGGATCTCTTTTCCAAGGCCCTGGACGCCATCGTCGAGAAATCCATGTACGGAAAGAAGTACCTCGGTCCGCTCCGGGCCGCCTACCTCTTCGACGGCGATGGCAAACTGGTGGGCGTCGTCCCCAAGGTCGAGGCCGCCGAACACGGCAAGCAGCTGCTCGAAGCGATCGCCGCCGCGAAGTAAGCCGACGGCGAGCGAGCGCGGCGGGGATAATCGGTGCTTGAACCATCGCCGACAAACGGGGAGTTTATCGGCAAGACACCTCCGCAGTACCTAATGCCTTCGCCCTATCGTCCTAACAGTCCCCGCCCGAAGAACAACAACGCGGGACAGAATCGCGGCAACTTCCGCAAAGAAGACAAAGGGCCTAAGCGCAACGACCGCATCCGGGCGACCGAAGTGCGCGTCATCTCCCCCAAGGGCGAGATGATGGGCGTCATGCCCACGCAGCAGGCGCTCGACCTCGCCCGCGAATTCGGCGTCGACCTCATCGAGATCGCCGCGACCGCGGTGCCGCCCGTCTGCAAGCTGCAGGAATACGGCAAGTACCTCTACGAAGAAGCCAAGAAGCACAAGCACCAGAAGACCGCTTCGAAGGTGAAGGAGATCAAGCTCCGCCCGCGCATCGACAACCATGACCTCTTCATCAAGGTCCGCCGCGCCGAGAACTTCCTCTTCCACGGCCACAAGGTGAAGCTCCTGCTCCAGTACCGCTACCGCGAGCTCGAGCATCCCGAGATCGGCATCGCCACCATCACCAAGGCCATCGAAGCGCTGATGCACATCAGCACGCGCGACAACGAGCCCAAGCGCAGCGGGCGCGCCATCGTCGTCGGCCTCACCCCTGTCCAGCAGAACAAGCGCAAGCTCGTGCACAACGAAGCCCCGGGCGAAGAAGACGGCGAAGACGACTCCGAAGTGGACAACGGCGAGAACGACGCGGAATAAGATCGTGCGGCGCTTCGCGGCGATACTCCTGCTGCTCGGCGTTTGCGCGACGCTTGCCGCCGCCTCGACCGACTACTACCTCGGCGAATCCATGCGCCAGCTCGGCCTGCGCGACGCACCCCGCCAGGCGAGCGACGGCCGCAGTTCCGAACGCTACGTGACGCGCGGCGGTCTCTCCCTCTACGCGGAGTACAGCAAGGAGTTCATCCTCGTCGACGGCGTGAAGGTCATGCTCGAGGATCCCGTCGGCTCGCAGCGCGGGCACCTCACCCTCTCCAAGCTGGACTACGAGAAAGTCTTCGTGCCGCTCTTCTGGGAAGCCCCGACCGCCGGCGTCCGTCGCATCGTCATCGACCCCGGCCATGGCGGCAAGGACACCGGCAAGATCAACGGACCTTACAAATACAACGAGAAGGCCGCGACGCTCGACACCGCCGCACGCCTCAAACTCGTGCTCGAGAAACAGGGCTTCGAGGTCGTCTTCACCCGGACCAAGGACGTGTTCATCGAGCTCGAGGACCGGCCGGCCGTGGCCGCCGCCGCCAAGGCCGACCTCTTCATCAGCCTCCATTACAATGCCGGCCCCGCCGGAGACACCGCCAGCAGCGGCATCGAGACCTACTGCCTGACCCCCGCCGGCCAGAAGTCGACCAACGCCGGCAAGGCCAAGTCGACCACCGGCGCCGAGGCCGGCAACCGCTTCGACCAGGCGAACATGCTGCTCGCCTGGGGCATCCAGCGCCGCCTCCTGGCCGGCACCGGCTCCGAGGACCGGGGTGTCCGCCGCGCCCGCTTCGCCGTGCTGCGCCCCTTGACCTGCCCCGGCGTCCTCATCGAGGGCGGATTCATCTCCAGTCGCAAGGAAGGCGCCCAGATCGCCGACGCCGCCTACCGCCAGAGGATCGCTGAATCCGTGGCCGCCGGCATCGTGGATTACGTGGTCCGGGGCCGCCCGGCCCCGAAAGCCGCCAAATAAGCCAGGCCCAGCGGAACTCCCGGCTCCTTTTGGGGCAAATTCCGCTTGCCAATCGCCCGGTCGGACGGTTCGTTTGACCTTCCTTTCGGCCCGTCGGCATGTGTCTGCGGAATCTCCGGAGGGAAAAACCAAAAAACCAACCAAACCCTGGAAACGTCCTCCGCGACGACCAGGACAAACAGTCAAAACAACATGAGCCTAATGGAAAAACTGCTCGCCGATTCTAATTTCGGCGCGCTCAAAGCACACTCCGTCATCTCCGCCACGGTGACCGAGATCCGCGACGACAAGTTCGTCGTCGTCGACATCAACGGCAAGTCCGAGGGTTTCATCCCCCAGGGCGAATTCCCCGACATGGCCGAAGTCCAGGTCGGCATGCAGCTCGAGGTCTACCTCGAGAAGCTTGAGAACAAGGACGGTACCCCGACCGTCTCCTACGATCGCGCCCTCCAGATCCGTAAGTGGGAAAGCATCGAAGCCAATTGCCAGGAAGGCTCCATCGTCCAGGGCCGCGTCAAGTCCATCGTCAAGGGAGGCCTCATCGTCTCCGTCGGCGTCGACGCGTTCATGCCTTCCTCCCAGATCGACGTCAATCCCCCCAAGAACCTCGAACAGTTCGTGGGCCAGACCTTCGACTTCAAGATCATCAAGATCAACAAGGAGAAGAAGAACCTCGTCGTCTCCCGTCGCGAACTCATCGAAGAACAGCGCGGAGAAAGCCGTCGCAAGCTCCTCGAGGAGGTCAAGCCCGGCGTCGTCCGTCGCGGCGTCGTCAAGAACATCACCGACTACGGCGCGTTCGTGGACCTCGACGGTCTCGACGGCCTGCTGCACGTGACCGACATGTCCTGGGGCCGCATCGGCCACCCGAGCGAAGTCGTCAAGGTCGGCGAAGAAATCACCGTCATGGTCGTCGAAGTCGACCGCGAGCGCGAACGCGTCTCCCTCGGCCTCAAGCAGACCCAGCCCAATCCTTGGGAAGGCATCGAGAAGCGCTACCCCGTCGGCCAGAAGGTCCACGGCAAGGTCGTCAACCTCGTGGCTTACGGCGCGTTCATCGAGATCGAGGGCGGCGTCGAAGGCCTCGTCCACGTCTCCGAGCTCTCCTGGACCAAGCGCGTCCAGAAGCCGTCTGACATCCTCAAGGTCGGCCAGGAAGTCGACGCGGTCATCCTCAACTTCAACAAGGAAGAACAGAAGATCTCCCTCGGCATCCGCCAGCTCGAGACCAATCCGTGGGAAAAGGTCCGCCACAACTACCCGGTGGGCGCTCGCGTCCGCGGCAAGGTGCGCAACCTCACCAACTACGGCGCGTTCGTCGAACTGGAAGATGGCATCGACGGCATGGTGCATGTGTCCGACATGAGCTGGACCCGCCGCATCAACAACCCGGCCGAAGTCATGAAGAAGGGCGACGACGTGGAAGCCATCGTGCTCGACGTCGACGTCGACCAGCAGCGCATCTCCCTGGGCGTCAAGCAGACCCAGACCGATCCGTGGTCCGAAATCGACCGCAAGTACCGCATCGGCGACCTCGTCACCGGCAAGGTCTCCAAGATCGCGAACTTCGGCGCCTTCATCGAGCTCTCCGACGAGATCGACGGCCTCGTGCACGTCTCCCAGCTCGCCGAACAGCGCGTTGAGAACGTCAAGGACGTCGTCAAGGTCGGCCAGGACGTCACCGCTCGCGTCATCAAGATCGACAAGGAAGACCGTCGCATCGGTCTCTCGATCAAGGCCGCGAACTACGACGCCGAACGCCTCCAGGCCGAGATCAGCAGCTACGACCGCATCAAGGGCCCGTCCACCGGCGGCGCCCCGGCCCCCTCGGCCGGCGGTTCGTCCTCCTCGTCGTCGGGCAGCGGAGACTTCAACAGTCTCGGCGACCTCCTCGACAAGGCCGGCAACTAAGCCGTCCTTCGCAGGAAGCAGAACAGACCCCGGGCAACCGGGGTCTTTTTTTGTGCCCATCGGCCGCCATCCGTCGTAATATCCGCGTATGGTTCCGTTCCAGGGATACGGCCGGCTTACGCGCAGCACGACGCTGGCGCTGCTGGCCGCCTTGGTCATCCTCGTGGCGGAGTGGGCCAGCCTGCTACCGGCCAACGCCATGCTGGCGATCCGGACCGGTTGCCAGATCTACGTGCTCCTGCGCGTCATGCGCGCCCGCATCTCTCCCGCCTACCTGCTGCTCTGGGGGCCGCTGGCCTGGCTCTTCCCGCTCGCCACAGCCCTGGTCGTCTACCTCTTCGGCGGCCGGAAGCATTCCTCGCTGGCGGACGCGAAGAAGGAAGTGAACCGCGTCGCCTGGCGGCTCAGCGACGAGCCGGACTTCGGCGGCAACCGCTTCCGCCTCCTCGGCGACCGGCAAGGCCGCGATACCTTCGACGAATTGCGCCGCCAGATCCTGGGCGCCAAGCGCCGGATCAGCCTCTCGACATATATCCTGAGCAATGATGACGTCGGCCGCGAGATCGTCAGCCTGCTGACGGCCCGGGCCAAAGAAGGCATCGAGGTCCGCCTGCTCGTCGACGCCATCGGCAGCTTCGGCATCCCGCTGCGCCTCTGCCGGCCGCTCCGTCGGGCCGGCGGACAGGTCGCACGCTTCAATCCGGCCCTGCCCATGCAGGGCAAAGGTTCCGCCAACTGGCGTAATCACCGCAAGATCGCGGTCTTCGACGGCGCGGCCGCGATCATCGGTGGCCAGAACCTCGGTTCACGTTACATGGGCGAGCGGCCTTCCAATCGCCGCTTCCGCGACTGCTCCTTCCTGATCGAAGGGCCGACGGCGGCCGCTATCGAGCGGGTCTTCATCGCCGACTGGTGCCAGGCCACGGACGAAGCCCCGATGCGGTTCGCCGCCCTGCTCCGCGAACGTTCGCCTCACGTCGGACCGGCGCGGATCGAAGTCGTCTCCTCCGGGCCCGACTGCGAAGGGGATCCGCTCTGGGAGACGTACGAGGGGCTTTTCTCCAACTGCAAGAAGTCGATCACCGTCGTCACGCCATACTTCGTCCCCGACCGCACCCTCTTCACCCTGCTCGTGACCGCCGCGCACGCCGGGCGCCATGTGAAGATCATGGTGCCGCGCCGTTCCGACCACCGCCTGCTCGACCTCGCGCGACGGTGGCACCTGCGCACGCTCCGCGAGGCCGGCGCGGAAATCCTCTTCTTCAAGCCCGACATGCTGCACGCCAAGCTCGTGATCGTCGACGACGAGCATCTCGTGATCGGCTCGGCGAACCTCGACATGCGCTCGTTGTTCTGGAATTACGAGATCGGCGCGGTCGTCCGCGACGACGTCGCCATCGCGGAAGTCAAGGCACTGATCTTCGGCTGGGAAACCGAATCCACGCGTTACACCGAAGACCTTTACCGACGGACCCGCACCCTGAGCGGTCGCGCGATCGAGGCGGTGTCGAAGGTGATCGCCCCGCTGCTCTGATCAGCCCAGGAAGGCGTGCAGGCGGACCGCCAGCCCGGTGTCGGGCAGCAGGAAGCCGTCATGGCCGGCATCCGTCACGACCTCGTGATAGGCGGCGTTGACGCCGACGGCGGTGGCGGCGGCGAGGAGCATGCGCAGCTCGCTCGTCGGGTAGAGCCAGTCGCTGGAGAAACCGATCGCGAGCACGTCCGGGCCGTCCTGCGTGAACAAGGTCCCGGAGGAGGCGCGGGCGGTCATGTCGAAGCGGTCGACCGCGCGGGTGATGCGCAGCCAGCTGTTGGCGTCGAAACGCTGGACGAACGCCTTCCCTTGGTGCTCAAGGTAGCTCTCGACCTGCCAATGGACGGGGTCGCCGGCGCCGGCGCCGGGCACTTTGGCGCGGCCGAACTTCTGCTCGAAGGAAGCCGAGGAAAGGTAGCTGATGTGCGCCAGCATGCGACCCACGGCCAGACCGGAGTCCGGTCCTTCGCCGGGGGCGTAATGACCGCCGCGGAAATTCGGGTCGCGCTCCACGCAGGCGCGGGAGACGGCGTTGAGGGCGATCGCCATCGGGGACTGGCTGAGGCCGGCGGCGAGCACGGCGATGCGGCCGACTTCGGCCGGATAATCCGCGCACCAGATCAACGCCTGCATGCCGCCCATCGAGCCGCCGACGACGGCATGGAGCTTAGAGATGCCGAGATGGCGTACGACGAGGCGCTGGGCGCGGACGATGTCGCCGAGGGTGATCTCAGGAAAATAGCCGCCGTAGGGCTTGCCGGTCCGGGGGTCGGTCGAGAGCGGGCCG
>Ga0214206_1000154_pt1 | contig 19423 bp, 29 predicted proteins | sample TroBogEpilimnion_26_FD_153044 | JGI IMG/M metagenome (GOLD analysis project Ga0214206, IMG submission 153044) | Freshwater microbial communities from Trout Bog Lake, WI - 07JUL2009 epilimnion | ecosystem: Environmental > Aquatic > Freshwater > Lake > Epilimnion/Euphotic zone | place: Trout Bog...
ACATATGCACATTTGGATGATGGCACAACCATTCGTAATCGCAGCGGCGCAAACCATTCAGCACTGGGTGTCCAAAAAGACTTGGGGTTAATCATGGAACGCAAAGAGCAGTTCTACACAGTTTAAAGGGGATAAAATGCCTAGCTATGAAGAACAATTAATAAACGATGCGCAAGCAAAATACCCTTTCTTAAAACGACACAATCCAGTAGTCATAACTAATCCTTCTGATACTGGTAACTATGCAGAAACATGGCCTATTGGGGAGCCCGGCGACGAGAAATACCCAAGGCCGAACAGAATCCCCATACATCAATTAGGTGTTGAAGTGTATAGACCCGATCAATTTTCCGCAGATGATTTAGCCGGAGAAGTCTTACATGCGGACCCAGTGGCCAACAATATACGTCAATCATTGATGCGTTCATGGGCCCCCAAACAACTTTCTATTCTTAGGCACCAAGCCGGGGATTATCAAGCTACTTTGGATAGTGGGGGTTCAGAAGCGGATGCAGTTCGCAACGCGACAGACTCTGCGATGAGAGGGTATGTGACCAATCAATGGCCAGATGACGCAAACAGTGCAATGAACTATGATGCTAATCAGTTAAAAATGTTGGACTCCTTACGTAGTTACATGACTACAGACTCAGAAAAAAAGTCTAAAGGCGGAATGATTGACAAGCCTTTGCAGGGCGGAAACAAAACAATTTAAGGAATAAACATGGCAATCGACAAAGCAATGTATCAAGCTCCTGCTGGACTGCCCAGTTTGGATAATCCAGACGTTGAGATTGAGATTGTTGATCCTGAAGAGGTTGACATCAAGGTTGGCGACATGGAAGTCCACATGGGCGGGGAAAATACGGAAGACTTTGATGCCAACTTGGCTGAATACATTCCTGAATCAATCCTGTTGCAAATTGGCTCTGAACTGTTGGATGACTACCAGACCGACATTGATTCTCGTAAAGATTGGATTCAAACCTACGTGGATGGCTTGGAACTTCTTGGCCTGAAGATTGAAGAACGCACAGAACCTTGGGAAGGTGCTTGCGGGGTGTATCACCCAGTGCTGGCCGAGGCGGTGATTAAGTTTCAATCTGAAACAATCATGGAAACTTTCCCGGCTGCGGGTCCCGTCAAGGGCGAGATCGTTGGCAAAGAAACCCAAGAGAAGAAAGACGCTTGTGAGCGTGTCGTGGAAGACATGAACCACGAGCTGGTGGACGTGATGCAAGAGTACCGTCCAGAACATGAGCGTATGTTGTGGGGTGTGGGGTTATCAGGTAACGGCTTTAAAAAGATTTACGTTGATCCACGACTTGACCGTCAAGTCTCGATGTACATCCCAGCGGAGGATTTGGTTGTTCCTTATGGCTCAGCCAATTTGGAAACGGCAGAACGTATTACGCACGTGATGCGTAAAACAGAAAATGAAGTCAAGCGTCTGCAGTATGAGGGTTTTTACCGAGACGTTAATCTTGGAACGCCAGACAACACGCTGGATGAGATTGAAAAGAAGATTGCCGAAAAACTTGGCTTTCGCGCAACCACAGATGACCGCCACAAGATCTTAGAGATCCATGTTAACTTAGACATTCCCGGCTTTGAGCATATTGACAAGGACGGCGAACCCACCGGCATTGCATTGCCTTACGTGGTGACAATTGATAAGTCCTCCAGCACGGTTTTGGCAGTACGCCGAAACTGGAAAGAAAACGACAAGACGCACCAAAAACGCCAGCATTTTGTCCATTATGGATATATTCCCGGCTTTGGTTTTTACCATTTTGGGTTGATTCACTTGATTGGTGCGTTTGCTAAATCTGGTACGTCTATCCTGCGCCAGTTGGTGGATGCTGGCTCGTTGGCCAACTTACCCGGCGGTTTTAAAACTCGTGGTCTTCGGGTCAAGGGTGACGACACACCGATTGCACCGGGCGAATTCAGGGACGTAGATGTCCCAAGCGGCACGATGAAAGACAACATCATGCCCTTGCCTTACAAAGAACCCAGCCAAACATTGATTGTTTTGCTAAACCAAATCGTTGAAGAAGGCCGTCGTTTTGCTTCTTCTGGCGACTTGAAGGCTTCGGACATGTCCAGCCAATCCCCCGTGGGAACAACGCTGGCCATTTTGGAACGCACATTGAAAGTGATGTCTGCCATTCAGGCACGTATTCACTACTCAATGAAGCAAGAGTTCCGTCTTTTGAAGAACATCATTGCCGAGTATGCGCCTGCAGACTACGACTATGAACCGTTTACAGGAACTCGTAAAGCCCGTAAATCTGACTATGAGATGGTCAACATCATTCCAGTCAGTGATCCAAATGCGGCAACGATGAGCCAAAAAGTGGTTCAATATCAGGCAGTTTTGCAGCTGAGCCAAACAGCGCCACAGCTCTACAACTTGCCTTACCTACACCGCCAGATGTTGGAAGTCATTGGGATTAAGAACTTGGAAAAACTGGTTCCCCTGCCAGAGGATCAATCTCCCGTGGATCCAGTAACTGAGAACGTAAATGCTTTAAAAAACAAACCTTTAAAAGCGTTTTTGCATCAAGACCATCAAGCCCACATACAAATTCACTTGTCGGCTTTAAATGATCCAAAGATCAAACAAGTCATTGGCCAAAACCCTCAGGCTCCGATGATGATGCAAGCGTTGCAGGCACACATCACTGAGCACGTTGGCATGGAATACATGCGTCAGATGCAGCTGTCCATGGGCATCAACATTCCTTACTCGGACAACGACGACAACGAAATCAAGTTGACGCCAGAGCAAGAGATGATGATTACCCGTCTGGCCGTGCCTGCGGCGCAGAATTTGCTCAATCAAAATCAAACGGCCATGGCTGCACAGCAAGCCCAGCAAGCGGCGCAAGATCCAATTGTCCAAATGCAAATGAAAGAACTCCAGCTCAAAGCGCAAGAGATCGACATCAAGCAAAAGAAAATGCAAATGGATGCAGCGGCCAAAGCAGACCAGCTGGAGATCGAAAAACAACGCATTGCGGCACAAAAAGAAATTGCCGGTATGCAAGTTGGCGCAAAGATCAAAACAGACAAAGAGAAGTTAAAAGCCAGTCAGCAATTAGAAGGCATGAAGCTCGGCCACCAAATTGGCAATGCTCAAGCCCAATTGAACCAGCAGCGTCAAAACGAGAAACTGCGCGTAGCCGCTGATCTCTATAAAGCCCAAAATCAAAACGAAAAACAGCAACCACCTTCAAAAAAGGAAGATAAATGAAAGAAAAAATCTTAGACCATCTGCTCAAACAAGTGGATGCGAAAGTGAGGAGCTTGGAAGAGTCCCTCGGTACAGGTGTGGCCAAAGACTACGCTGACTACCAAAAGACGTGCGGACAGATCACTGGTCTTCTGACTGTACGGCTCTACATGACAGACCTAAAAAAGAACTTGGAGAATTTTGATGAGTGAAATACTGATCGGCTCAAACCCCGATGATGTGAGTAACGCAACTGTTTTGCCCGAAACGGCAGAGGAAAAAGCCAAACAACTGCCTGTCCCACAAGGCTATCGCATGTTGGTAGGCATTCCAGACGCAGAAAAAACCTATGAAGGCGGCATTTTGAAAGCTGGATCAACATTGCACATGGAAGAAGTACTTTCAACCGTGTTTTTTGTGATCAAACAAGGCTCAGATTGCTACAAAGATGAAAAACGCTTTCCCAATGGCCCATGGTGCAAAGAAGGTGACTTCATTTTGGCTCGTCCAAACACGGGAACACGCCTAAAAATCCATGGTCAAGAGTTCCGATTGATCAATGACGACTCAGTTGAGGCCGTTGTTGAAGATCCTCGCGGCATCACCCGCGCTTAACAGGAGAAAGAATATGGCAACAAGCGATGCAGACGCTTTTTCTTTCCTCAATAGCGACGATGAGCTACCCGGGGATGGGAAAAAAAGCGCAGAAGACATAGAAATTCAAATTGTTGACGACACTCCAGAGGAAGATCGTGTCCATGCGACACCTTTGCCCAAGGAAATCGTCGATGAAATTGACAATGATGATCTAGAATCCTACTCAAAAGAGGCAAAACAGCGTCTTTTGCAGATGAAAAAGCTCATTAATGATGAACGTCGAGCAAAAGAACGTGCCGAACGTGAGGCAGCCGAGGCAACTCGTGTGGCTGGCGTGGTAATCAACGAAAACAAGAATTTGAAAGGCCGTTTATCTGATGGCGAGAAAGTTTTTGTGTCTACAGCCAAGGAAAAACTGGCTTCAGACCTAGACAAAGCTCGTCGTGAGTACAAAGAAGCCTATGATTCTGGCGATGCTGACCGACTTGTCGAAGCTCAGGAAAAGCTGACCGAGATTAAGTTTAAAGCACAAGAAATGGATCGTTATCGTCCCCAGTATGACGAAAACACTTTACAGACTCAAGATTTTGGTGTACAAACTACACCACAACAGTCTCAACCAGAACGTTTGGATGCAAAAACCCAAGCGTGGCTTGACAAAAACAAGTGGTACGGGACTGATGATGACATGAGCTTTCTTGCTATGGGCATTCATAAGCGTCTGGAAAGGGAAGGAGTCCCAGCGGGTTCCGACCACTACTGGTCAACGATTGATGCCGAGATGAGAAAACGCTTTCCCGACAAGTTCGGCGACGCAGAAACCAAAACTTCTGCCACAACTCGTAAATCCTCGGTGGTTGCACCAGCGACGAGATCTACGTCTTCAAAAAAGATCACTCTCAACACACGTCAACTTGAACTGGCTAAGAAATTCAAACTTACGCCGGAACAATACTACAACGAACTGGTAAAAACGGAGGCCCAAAATGGCTGAGAATCGCACACCCCGAGAAATTGAAACACGTCAACAATCACAACGACCCAAACAATGGGTTGAACCTGAATTGTTGCCTGAACCAGACAAGGAACCGGGCTTCGCGTACCGCTGGGTCAGGACTTCAATATTGAACAACGTGGATCATCGCAACATCTCTTCCAAACGCAGAGAAGGCTTTGAACCAGTTCGTATTGAAGAACAGCCAAAGTTTTACATGATGACTGACCCCGATAGTCGTTTTAAAGACAACATCGAGATCGGTGGATTGTTGCTTTGTAAGATTCCTGAGGAGTTTGTTCAAGCTCGTTTTGACATGGAAAATCGTAAGACCCTTGCCAATGCGGAAGCTGTGGACAACAGTTTCTTGCGTCAGAGTGATACTCGGATGCCTCTCTTCCAAGAGCGGAAATCTACAGTGACCTTTGGCCAACGTTCTTAAACTTTTTGGAGATTTAAATGGCATATCCAACAGTCTCGGCCCCTTACGGCCTCAAGCCTGTTAACCTGATCGGTGGTCGCGTGTATGCGGGTTCTACTCGTATGTTCCCCATCGTGAACGGTTACAGCACTTCGTTGTTCAACGGTGACGTTGTTCAATTGGGCACCGGTGCTAACATCGGTTGCTTGGTCGCATCGACTCTTGCTTACAACGCTTCTAGCGCTGTGGCAGGTACCATCGGTGTGTTTGTCGGCGCTGAGTATTCAACTACCGGCGGCCCAATCTATGGCAAAAACCGCTATCAATTCTGGAACGCTTCCACAAGTGCTCCAGATGCAATCGGTTATGTTGTGGATGATCCTCAAGCTGTGTTCCAAACCGCTGTTGTGGTTAACCCAGCTGGTACAGGTGGTTCTACTACTATCCAGTACGCTAACCAAGCGTTTGTTGGCTCTAACGCCTACTACATTGGTAACGCCGCTGGTAACACTGGTAGCACTACCACAGGTGATTCATTGGCTGGCGTGGCAATCTCTGCCTCTGCTACTGTGTCTACACCTATTACCACTTCTGCAGCTTTCCGTATCGTCGGTATTGTTCCTGCTTCTGCTGTGACTGTTGCCGCTTCTGCTACCAGCTCAAGCACAACCATCACTTTGGCTGCTTCTAACAGTGCAATCACCCCCGGTATGGCAGTGTCTGGCCCCGGCATCAACCCCGGATCCAACACATACGTGACTGCAGTATCAGGCACTTCCGTGACCATCAACACCGCCGTGACTACTGCACAATCGACAGCAGTCAACTTCTCTTTCACTGGCTACCCCGAAGTGCTGGTGACTTGGAACGCTGGTTACCATGGTTATAACAACTACACCGGCGTTTAATTAAGGAGAACATAAATGGCTATTTCACGTGCACAGTTACTTAAAGAACTGCTCCCCGGTTTGAACGCATTGTTCGGTCTTGAGTATGGTCGCTACGGCGAAGAACACAAAGAGATCTACGAGATTGAAACCTCTGAACGTTCGTTCGAAGAAGAAACAAAACTGTCTGGTTTCTCTGCCGCTCCTGTCAAAAACGAAGGTCAAGCCATCGCTTATGACAACGGCCAAGAAGCATGGACAGCTCGTTACAACCACGAAACTATCGCTTTGGGCTTCAGCTTGACTGAAGAAGCTATCGAAGATAACTTGTATGACTCGTTGTCTGGTCGCTACACCAAAGCCTTGGCTCGTGCTATGGCTTACACCAAGCAAGTCAAAGCAGCTTCAGTTTTGAACAACGGTTTCAACAGCCAATTCACCTACGGTGACGGCCAACCTTTGTTCTCTTCTGCTCACCCGCTGATCTCTGGTGGCACCAACGCCAACACTCCATCTACCCCTGCCGACTTGAATGAAACAGCGTTGGAAAACGCCGTGATTCAAATCGCTGCTTGGACAGATGAACGTGGTCTGTTGATCGCTGCTAAGCCCAAGAAGTTGATTGTTCCCCCAGCATTGCAGTTCGTTGCAACTCGTTTGCTCGAAACCAAACTGCGCGTTGGTACAAACAACAACGACATTAACGCTATCGAGAACAATGGTTCGATCCCTGAAGGTTATGTGATCAACCACTTCTTGACAGCTAACAATGCTTGGTTCTTGACAACTGACGTGCCTAACGGTTTGAAAATGTTCGTTCGTACACCATTGCAAAACAGCATGGACGGCGACTTTGATACCGGTAACGTGCGTTACAAGTCTCGTGAACGTTACTCCTTCGGTGTCTCTGACCCCTTGGGTGCATACGCTTCTTATTAATCTTTGGATTAGTAAAAAATCAGGGGGCTTCGGCCCCCTTTTTTGTTGACAGCAACCAAAAATAGTGTATATTTAAAGTGTCTGGGATTTCACTTGTACCGGACTGGCCCAGCAGACGATGCAACGATTGGTACAAGTACTTTTGCATAAGGACTTTTGTCATGGCACGTTCCACCTTCTCCGGCCCAGTTCTTTCGGGCGATAACCGTTTTGGTCCAGTACGCAACGTCGGATACACCGACTTGGTTCAAACAGCTCTCTTGGATTTCTCAGTAACTTCTGCCGGCGCTAACTATGGCGGTGCCTCTGGTCAGTTTGTTGCTTCAAACGGTATCCCCAATAGCAACGCTGTGATCTACACACCCCAAAGCGGCGTGTTTAGCAACACAGGACCTACTGCTGCATCAGCTCCTACTGCGGACGCTACCAACACTGTGTATCGTGGCGTGGTGTTTTATCTCCCCTACAGCTCCAACATCACTGATGTAATCTTGGACGTTGGTACCATTCCAAAAGACAACGCTGGTACACCTGTTGCTGTTAGCGCAATCCAGCCTTACGTTTCAAATAACTTCGCAACATCTACTGGTGTGTACGCAACATTTGCGAACATCTCTAGCCCTGCTGCTCAACGTTACACTGGAACATATGTTGGTTCGCAATTAACAAACAGCAATGCAACATTGCAAGACTTCCAAAACTTGCAGCCCGGTCAAGAGCCAGCATGGTTCTCTCAAGTGGTTGTGACATTGAAGATGACTACAACTGCAGCTGGTTTGTCTTCTGGTCAAGTTGAAGTGACTATTCGCTACAACCCAAATGACATGAACATTGGTAATAGCACAACTTACCCATACGGTAACTTTGACTAATTAATCCCGGGGGGCTTTGGCCCCCTTTTTGAAATTCAAGGAGATTAATATGGCGCAAAGTCCAAATGGAATTCCAAGCACCAATAACTCGGTCAATTCGATCTCACGTCAAGCCAAATACGAACCATTTGACTTGCAAGTAGCTCGTGGTCAGATTTATGGGCATAGTGTTTTAAACATCTATGGCTATCAAGCATCGGTAGGTACATCATTTGTTCCTGTATGGGAAGGTAACACTTCTTATACTTACCCTTCATCTGCTGCTCAAATGCACCTTGTTAGTTCTGTTAACACTGGTGCTGATGCGACTGCGTTGATAACTATCAACGGTTTAGACGCAAACTACAACCAGATTTCTGAAACTATTAAGTTGAACGGTACAACGACTGTAACTACAGTCAAATCTTATTTACGTATCAATAGTATGGCAGTCACTAGCGGTGCTCCTACTGGAAACATCACGTTAAAAGATACGTCAGATACGAATTTGTACGCAGAAATTGCTGCTGGTAATGGACGTACCTTAATGGGTATTTACACTGTACCAGCAGGATATACGTTTTATTTGAGCCGTATTGATATCAATACCAGCCTGAATGCGAACCCAGCAGGTTATGCAACGTATCAAAACTATCAAATAAGTAGTTCAGGCGTTCCAACCGTTACTATTGTTGCTCCATTCACAAATAACTATCACACACAACGAGTGATGCCCAGGCTTGTTCCTGAGAAAACTGACATCCAATTGCAAGCAAAAGTTAGTACTGGTACTGCGGCCTTGACGGTTTCGCAAGAAGGTTACTTAATTTCCAACGGTAATTGATCATGGCTAAAAGTCCAGCATGGCAAAGGAAAGAAGGCAAGAATCCAAATGGCGGCTTGAACGCCAAAGGGCGAGCCTCCGCAAAGAAGGAGGGGATGAATTTAAAACCCCCTCAACCCGAAGGCGGCAAGCGTCGGGACTCTTTTTGCGCGAGGATGGAAGGGATGAAGAAGAAATTGACTTCGACCAAGACAGCCAAAGACCCAGACAGCCGGATTAACAAAAGCCTAAGGGCTTGGAATTGTTGATATGGAAATGCAGATCTGGAACGTTTTGTTGACAACATTCATCGGGTTGCTTGCTTGGAACCTGAAGGAAAAGTCATCAGAATTGAATCGTATTACTATCTTGCTGAATCGGACTCGGGAAGAAATTGCTCGTGACAATGTGACGCAAGCAGAGATGGACAAAATTGTTGCTCATATAGACAGCCGTTTTGACAAGCTCAACGACAAGCTGGATGCTTTTATTAGGGAGTCTCGCAGTGCCCTCTAAATCTAAAGCCCAGCATAACTTCATGGAAGCAATAGCTCATAATAAGGCTTTTGCTGAAAAGGTTCATGTTCCACAATCCGTGGGACGTGATTTCGCAGAAGCCGATAAAGGCAAACATTTCAAAAAAGGTGGAATTAACATGGCTACAAAAAAACGTAGTGTAAACCCAGCGATGGCAATGATGGCTGCCCGTGCCATGCCAACACCATCTGCTGCTCCCGCTGCTCAACCTCCAGTGGCTCCTGCCATGGGTGGCATGAAGCATGGTGGACTCTCTAAAGAGCATCACAAACACTTGGCTCATCACCACTTGGAGATGGCTGAGCACCACATGCACATGCACAAGGGCACTCACAAAATGGCTCATGGTGGGAAAACAGAATCCACTACAGAACCACGTGGTCACTTCAAGGAAAAAGAGTCCATGGGTACTCGCAACATGAAGTCTGATGTTGAAAAAGGCTCTAACAAACTGGGTAAATTTGGTGAGTCCAAAGTTGAAAAACGTGGCCACACCGAAGATCGTGAACCCAAAATGAAGGGCAACACGATTGGTACTGGCGCTTTAGTCAACACCAAAAAACACGGTGGCCATATCAAGAAAATGGCTCATGGTGGCGCTACTTCTGGCCGTGCTGATGGCATTGCCCAACGTGGCCACACCAAAACCAAATATTGCTAATTAGGAGGCAATCATGTCACACGGACACAAAAAACATCACGAGCATATCCATCATTTCATGAAAGAGCATGATGGCCACCACGCACATGGCGGTCATTTGATGAAACATGAAGCTCACGAGAAACATCTCAAAGAGCATGATGGCGGTATGCACGGCCACAAACATCACCATGAGCATATCGAAGCGATGTGCCATGGCGGCAAAGCAAAATGAGAGCAAGTCGTGGGATGGGTTCAATAAAACCCACGAAGATGCCAAAAGGGAAGGTTATCCATAGAAAAGATAACCCGAACGATGTCGAGGTTTACGCAGGTGGCGGTCACATTGGCTTGTATGCCAATATTCATGCCAAACAGCAACGTATCGCCCATGGTTCGGGTGAGAAAATGCGTAAACTCGGCAGCAAAGGAGCACCTACTCACGATGCTTTTGTCCAATCTGCTAAGACAAGGAAAAAGAAATGAACTTAATTGAACGTGTTTTAAAGCATGTCCGCAGCGTTGGCCATGCCACACAAGGCGCTGAGCATCAATTGCTGTTGGATTTTGCTCAATTTTTGAGCAGCGAAGCTCCTGTAATGGCGTTTCTCAAAACCAAAAACATTAAGATTGGTGGCGCAGAACACGCTGTTGTCAGCAAGTTTGCTGCTGAAATTGCACCAGAAGTTCCCGTTGTTACTGCTCCAGTTGAGCCAGCCCCCGAAGTTGTTGTCGAAGCTACCCCAGCTTCAGCGACTGTGACGTTGGCGACCAATGAAGCAACCGTAACGGTGCAAGATGCAGCTCCAGCATCATCTGATCCACAAGCAGCATAATCATGTCTGAAAAATGGATTCAACACGCAATCAAAAAAGCTGGAGCACTTCGTGAAGCCTTGGGTGTTAAAGAGGGCAAAACGATACCAGCTAAGAAACTTGCTGCGGCTGCTCATAAACCGGGCAAGCTAGGACAACGTGCTCGTTTGGCTGAAACCCTGAAGAAAATGCACCACAAATGACAACTACTGGGACATCCGTATTTGACCTCAATATGAACGAACTCATCGAAGAGGCGTTTGAGCGGTGCGGTGTCGAGTTGCGAACTGGTTATGACTTTAGGACTGCCAAGCGGTCACTCAACCTCCTCACCGTTGAATGGGCTAATCGTGGTATTAACCTGTGGACGATTGAGGAGGGTCAGATTCCTATGAATACTGGCCAAATCACTTATCCTTTGCCGATTGATACGATTGACTTGTTGAGTCAAGTGATCCGAACTGGCACTTTGCAAAACCAGATCGACATCAACATCAGCCGTATCTCGGAAGACACATATTCGACTTTGCCCAACAAACTGGCGCAGGGTCGTCCCATTCAAGTCTGGATTAACCGTCAGTCGGGTCAAACTAACCCAACAGCCTACACTTTGGCAGGCAACGGCACAACGCCTGGCATCAGTGCTACAGACACCACCATCCAGCTCAATCAGTCAGATATGACTGGTTTGGCGGCCACAGGATACATCTCCATTGATGGAGAGATCATCTACTATCCAAACGTCAGCACAACGTCTCCACAGCTTTTGAATTGCTACCGTGGACAGGCTGGTACTACCGCTGCTTCCCATGCAGCCAACGCTGCGATTAGCGTGACCAATCTGCCTTGTATCAACGTCTGGCCAACACCCAATGCACCGGGCAGCCAATATACGTTTGTGTACTGGCGTTTGCGTCGTATGCAAGATGCGGGTAGTGGGGTTTCTACCAATGACATTCCATTCAGATTTATCAATGCGTTGGTGGCCGGCTTGTCCTACTACGTATCGCAAAAGGTTACTGGCATTGATCCAAACCGAATCATGGCCTTGAAGGCAGATTACATGGAGCAGTGGACTTTGGCTTCGGATGAAGATCGGGAGAAGGCTTCTGTTCGTTTTGTACCGAGGATGGGCTTTTACGCCGGTGGAGCTAGATAATGCCTAGCAAGTACTCATCTGGCAGATGGGCGATTGCCGAATGTGACCGCTGCGGCCAACGGTACTTGCTCAAAGAGCTAAAAAAAGAAATTATCAAGACTAAGCTGTTCAACATCAAGGTATGTCCTGAGTGTTGGGATCCAGATCATCCACAGCTGAGTCTTGGACTTTATCCGGTTAACGACCCGCAGGCGGTCAGAGAACCTAGACCAGACGTTAGCTACCAAGCTGGTGGCACATCTGGATTGTTTACGAATCCTTATGATCCAGTTGTAACCAACGTTGACAACCAAGGGTTTGTGAGTGACGGTAGCCGTCAAACGCAATGGGGATGGAACCCTGTGGGTGGAGCAAGTCATTTTGATCGCAAAATCACTTCCAATGATTTGCTTTTGGCAATTACAATCGGGTCAGTCACTGTGACCACAACTTAGGAGCTAGACATGGCTAAACACGACGACGTAAAAGAGGACAAGAAGTTGATCAAAAAGGCTTTCAGTATGCACGACAAACAGTTGCATGAAAACAAAAAGACCAACTTGTCTAAACTGAAAAAGGGTGGTGTAGCTGGCGTGGCTAGTGAATCCATGAAATCTGTTGGACGTAACATGGCACGTGCTAACAATCAGCACGGAGGCAAATGATGAAGACCCAGATCAAACCTACCAAAAAGAATAGCCCTGCTGTTCATACAGGTCATGCCAAAAATAACAAAGACGCTGATGCTTATGCAAAGCCTCATACCAACAAAGCAAAAAGCATTGATGGCAATGAAGTAATGGAGCATGGTGAATTTGCTCAATACAAAGCTGGAAAAAATGTCAACATTAAAGACCCAATTAAAAATGGTGTTGCTTATGGTGAAGCACAGCTTAAAACTGATGGTATTGAGATGCGTGGTGCAGGTGCTGCAACCAAAGGCCGCATGAGTCGTGGTCCAATGGCATAAAGGTTCAAGATGAACTACGTCCAGCTGTATCAAGCGATACAAGACTATGCGGAAACAACCGAAGCGACATTCGTTGCTAATATTCCTTTCTTCGTCATTGAAGCAGAAAATAGGATTTATAACTCGGTTCAGCTGGCCGTATTGCGTAAAAACGTACTTGGTAACTTAACACAGTACAACCAGTATTTGACGCTTCCATCGGATTGGAAATCGAGTTTTTCAGTTGCGATCATTGATTCATCTGGAAACTACAACTACATCTTGAATAAAGATGTGAACTACATTCGGGCTGCCTATCCAAGCCCAACCGCATATGGAATGCCGCAGCACTATGCTTTGTTTGGTAATTCAACATCGGCTTCTAACACTTTGACTTTGATCATGGGTCCAACGCCAGATCAAGCCTATAGTGTTGAACTGCATTACTTTTATTACCCAGCAACGATTGTCCAAGGGCAGATTACTACTGTTTCAATTGGATCTAGCGGTAGCTTGTATCAGCCGGGATATTACACAGAGGTTCCTGTGTCTTACAACTCTGGCAGCATTGGATCTGGAGCCAATGCAACTGCAACGGCGACAGTTAATAGTTCGGGTGCCGTGAGTGCTTTGACAATCACAAACGGTGGACAGTTTTACAACGTGGGCAATGTTTTGACAATCAGCAGTGCTTATTTGGGTGGAACGGGTTCTGGAGTGACATTTACAGTAACTGCTGTGTCTAACGCAGACGGCACAAGCTGGTTGGGTAATAACTATGATCCAGTTCTTTTCTATGGAGCAATGCGTGAAGCTGTGTTGTTCCAACGTCAAGAACAGGATGTGGTGAAATACTACGAAGACAAATACCAAGAGGCTCTTCAGCAGCTCAAACGTTTGGGCGATGGTTTGGATCGTGGCGATGCTTACCGAGATGGCCAAACTAAACTGAGAGTTAAATCATGATTGTTCAAACCAACTGCACATGTTTTCAGCAAAACCTGTTGAGTGGTTTAGAGAATTTCTCTGCTGGTACGCCTTACACATACAAGATTGCGCTGTACAACGCCAATGCAAATTTGGGAAGTTCTACTACCGCCTACACCTCAACCAACGAGGTTGTTGGAACGGGCTATACGGCTGGTGGACAGGCTTTGACAATCTCCGTGACCCCAACCAAGGACACGGTGAATAACATCACTTACATCTCGTTTAACAACGCTGTTTGGAACCCGGCATCGTTTACGGCGAGGGGTGCTCTTGTTTACAATGCAACGACAGGCGCAGCAGTATTTGTTTTGAACTTTGGTTCAGACAAAATATGCAACAGCTCGTTCACTGTTACTTTCCCAACTGCAAACTCATCCAGCGCAATTTTGACAATTGGCGGCAGCACAAACACTTAGGAGCTAACATGGCAAATGAAATTTCAAACTTTGGTGACCACGCTGTTGCCACAATGCAGGCCAAGGCCACCATCCCCGAGGGTATGGGCGTTGAAGGCTGGTACCACGTTGAGTGCCGCGACAAAGATGGCAACCTGAAGTGGACTGATGAGTTCCCCAACTTGGTCGTTGCTATTGGCAAACAGTTGATGTTGGACACGCTGCTCAAAGGCAGCTCATACAGCGTCACAGGCCCTTTCCTTGGCTTGATCAGCAACACCTTTACTGCTGCGGCCACCGACACAATGGCTTCGCACACATGGACTGAGTTCACCAACTACACCGTTGGCGGCTCGGCAGTGCGGGGTACAGCAGTATTTGCGTCGTCCACATCGACTGGCGCGACTCCTTCCAACGTGACATCTTCGACAGCCACGGCCATCACCTACACCATCACTGGTGGCGGCGGCACAGTCTATGGCTGCTTCTTGGTGTTGGGTACAGGTGCCGTAAGCACACAGGGTTCTACTGCTGGCACGTTGTACTCAGAAGGCTTGTTTAGCACAGCCAAGACAACAACCGCAGGTGACACTGTTAGCGTTACATATTCAACAACGGCAACAAGTTAATGTTTTGCAATTAAAGAGTTGCAATGTTTTGCACCTATGCTCACTACACTCCACAAGGAATCCTATTCTATATTGGAAAAGGTAGTAGTGAGCGACGCGCCTACTATTTAAGTAGTAGAAATAACTATTGGCAAAAAGTAGTTGCAAAATACGGTAAGCCTGATGTTCAAATTCTTGCACGTTGGGATACCGAAGAAGAGGCATTTTGCCATGAACGCTTGTTAATTTCCTGTTTTCGTGAATTGGGTCATAAACTTTGCAATCTTACGGATGGTGGTGACGGGACTTCTGGTTACAAACAAACTACAGAGCATCGTGAAAAAAATCGATTAGCTAGTATTGGTAACAAACGTGCGTTAGGGCATAAAGTGTCTGAAACGGCTAGAAAGCTAATGGGCAAAGATAAAATTGGAAAGCCAACTTCAGCCAAACAAAAAGCAACTGCCAGCGCTATTTTTAAAGGAAATAAGTATGCTGCTGGTAACGCAAACCAACGTAAATGGGTTTGGATTGGCACTAACATTAAAACTGGTGAAGTGGTGAAGTTTATAGGAGATAAAGCCATGAAAGAAGCTGGTATACAACACGCCAACGTAAGCAAGTGTATCAACGGTCTTCGTAAGTCCCACAAAGGCTATACATGGTCTAGAGAACCTTGTGGGAGCCGCTGGGCGGTGCTGTAATGTTTGGGATTTCTGCGTTTGCCCAAACGTCGTTTGCTTCGCTCGCAAACGTAGCGTATGTGTTAGCCCTCACCGAGGGCTTCACTGCTTTGGACACACCCACATCGGCGTTTAACTTTCCGTTCACTGACACGGAAGGAATTTCGTCTGGTGACTCGTATGTCTTTGCGGCGCAGTTTGCAGCATCGGATACCGAAGGCATCACGATGGCAGACTCCAATTCGGAGGTGTCAGCGTTTTTGTTTGCCCCGGTGGAGGCGTTTACATCAAACAACACCGATTCCGAGGTTGCCGTGCTGTACGAAGGCATTGTGGAAGGGTACACATCAGCCGACTCCAGCACACAACAAAGCAATTACGGTGTACCGTACAGTGAAAACTCAACGCTTGCCGACACACCCACAGTTAAGGCCAACTTCCCGCTGACCGACACAGAAGGCACTGTGTCTGCGGATGTGATTTCAATTGCTGCTCAGTTTGCTGGGTCGGTCACAGAAAATACGGGGTTGGCCGACTCGTTTGCTGCCGGACTTGTGGTGTTGTTCACCATTACCGAAAGCTATTCGCCTGCGGCATCGTATGTGGCAACTGCCGCTTTTTTGGAGTCCTTGGCTGAAAATTTAAACTCTGCGGATTCCCAAACTGTTACGGCTGCGTTTCAAATTGCAATTTCAGAAGCTGTTTTGGCAGCGGACTTGTACGATGTACACGGCTGGTTTGCAGTACCGGACAGCAACACGCCTAATTGGTCTATAGTGGATGACAGCCAAAGCACATCATGGAATAATATCAATGACGCTGGCGGATCCTCTTGGGTTCCCGTCAACGATGCCCAGTAAGGAAAGCACATGGCACTAACACTTGCAGATCGCGTACAGCAGACGGGCACGGCCAACACGACGGTCAGCTTTACCCTGTCTGGCTCGGTCACGGGCTACCAATCTTTTGCGGTGGTTGGAAACGGCAACACCACGTATTACGCTGCGACTGACGCTTCGGGCAACTGGGAAGTTGGTATTGGCACCTATTCCACCACCGGCCCCACACTGACACGCACAACGATTCTGTCTTCAAGCAACTCGGGCAGTGCGGTCACATTCTCTGGTTCGGTCAACGTCTTTGTCACGTACCCATCTGAGAAGTCAGTCAACCAAGACGCCAGCAGCAACGTCACAGTGCCAAGCAGCTTGACCGGGGCAAACGTTTACGCAAGCAACGGCGTCCTTTCAATGGCGCAAACAGTCACAGCCAACGTCACAGTTCCTTCTGGGTACAACGTCATTAGCGTCGGTCCTTGGGCGGTAGCATCGGGCGTAACATTTACATTGCCGTCAGGCAGCAGACAGGTGATCGTATGAGCACAGTTATTTCGGCAGGTACAACAACAAATACGGCGTACAACGTTAATGCTGATACGTCTGGGTCTTTGGTTTTGGCCACCGGGTCTGGGCCAACTACTGCCGTGACAATTGATTCAAGCCAAAATACAACGCTGGCGGGGTCGTTAAATGCGCCAAATACTTTTGGCTTCAAGAACCGCATCATCAATGGTGCGATGATGATTGACCAGCGTAATTCTGGGGCCGCTCAGACAATTACAACTGGAACTTTTCCTTATACTGTAGACAGATGGTTTGCAAGCGCTGCAGGCGCTAACGTAACTGGTCAAAGAGTTGCAGGAAGCGGTAACAATCAAAACAACTATCAATTTACAGGCGCAGCCAGCAATACTGCGATTAGCTTTACGCAACGTATTGAATCTAACAATTGTTATGATTTAGCAGGACAAACAGTAACGCTATCTTTAAATTTGGCAAATTCATTATTGACGAGCGTTTCGTATTCAATTGCTTATCCGACAACAACCGATAACTACGCTGGAGCAACAATAATTACAACTGGAACATTTACAGTTAATTCGACATTGACAAACTACAGTGTTCAAATTGCTATTCCTGCTGCTGCAACCACAGGTTTGCAAATTAGTTTATCAGTTGGGTCGCAAACAACTGGCACGTGGACAATTGGTAAAGTTCAACTAGAAAAAGGCAGCACAGCCACATCGTTTGACTACCGCCCTTATGGTACTGAGTTGCAACTGTGCCAGCGGTATTTTTATACTTGCTGTCTTTTTAATTATGGAACAAACGGGTATTACCAAGGATATTATGGCGGGTCTAACGCACTTTGGAATATTAGGTATCCAGTTCAAATGAGAACTACCCCGACAGCAACTATTAGCCAACCAACACAGGTGCAATACTACAGTCAAGGCGGTGTTTGGACAAACACAACTATTCAGTTAGCTTCATATAACACTGGTCCAAACTATAACGCTGGTATGACAGACTTAACGGTGTATGTTGCTTCAGATTCTTCTGGAGGCGGAAAACTTATTTATTTAACAGGCGGAGCAACTACTACGCTTCCAACTATTGCAATTTCTTCGGAGCTGTAAATGTACAAAATACACGCCATCAAAATGTTTGATGCTTTGCCAGCAACAGAAGTTGCTGTAATTCGTTTGGTAGATGGTGCATTCATCCCATTCGACCCCGCCAACACAGATGCACAGCAGTTTGCTAAATGGCTTCAAGAGGGAAACCTCCCAGAGCCAGCAGAAGAAGGCGGCACAGTAACTCAAGAATGGGCTACTGAGACAATAGCAAAACTGTTGCCAAATGGTTAAAAGCCAACATCATTACAGCCGTTACAAACGGTTCATGGATGCCTTAAAAGGTCAATCCGTGGATGGTTATTGCGAAGTGCATCACATCGTGCCACGCAGTCTTGGCGGCTCTAATGACAAGGACAATTTAATCAGTCTGACACCACGACAGCACTATATTGCACATTGGATGCTTTGGAAAGCTTGTGGTGGTGTTGCAGGTCGCTCCTTCTTTATGATGAGCAACTTGGGTAAATACGGCAAGGTCAACTCAACAACGTATGCACAAGCAAGAGAAAACTATTCTGAGCAGGTCAAAAAGCAAATGGCTGAACGACCAAACAGGCCAGCTTTTACGCTAGAGCATCGTGAGAAACTGAGGCAAGCCAAACTTGGTAAAAAGCAGTCAGAGCAGCACCGTCAAAATGCACATAAACATCGAGCTGGTAAACCTTTGTCTGAAGAAACAAAACGTAAAATTTCAGAAGCAAAGCAAGGTATTTCAACCCGTGGTTGCGGATGGAAACATTCTGAGGAAACAAAGATGAAAATGAAACAATCTCAAACCTATTTGCAATGGGTTGCCGAAGGCAACACGCCTGAACCTGCTGACGGAGTAACACAATGACAGCATCAACATTAACCTCTGACAACGGCGCAAGCAGTGGAACGTCTGGTATCAAATACAACGGCGGTACTGACGGCACGTTGCAGATTCAAACGACCACATCAGGCGGAACGGCAACAACTGCGGTGACGATTGACAACAGCCAAAACGTAACTTTGGCGGGGACTTTGACGGGCAATGGCTCGGGGTTAACCACGCTCAACGCATCAAACCTTGCGTCGGGTACCGTTGGCACAGCACGTCTGGGTTCGGGTACGGCATCTTCAACCACGTATCTGCGTGGCGACCAAACTTGGGCTGCGGTTTCAACAGGGCTGCCCGGAGTTTTAGGTCAAGCTTTTACATCCAGCGGAACATTCACCATTCCTTCTGGAGTAACAGCGCTGAAAGTTACAGTAGTTGGCGGCGGTGGTGCTGGCGGTGCGGCAAATTCGGTTTTTGGTGGCGGGGGTGGTGGCGGTTCTGGCGGGGCAGCAATTTCTTATTTGACAGGCTTAACCCCCGGAAACACAATTTCCGTAACGGTTGGCGCGGCTGCGGGGACATCAAGCATTTCTTCTGGTACACAAACAATTACTACTGTTTCTGCAACTGGAGGAAG
>Ga0214206_1000155_pt1 | contig 19419 bp, 35 predicted proteins | sample TroBogEpilimnion_26_FD_153044 | JGI IMG/M metagenome (GOLD analysis project Ga0214206, IMG submission 153044) | Freshwater microbial communities from Trout Bog Lake, WI - 07JUL2009 epilimnion | ecosystem: Environmental > Aquatic > Freshwater > Lake > Epilimnion/Euphotic zone | place: Trout Bog...
TATTCACCGAGAAATCCTATGAGGATGCCATATTAAATCAAGCAAAAAGGATTAGAATGAAAAGATCCGACCCAATATTAATATGGTTAAAGAAGATATTTATATAGATGAAGATTTTGATAACCGAGTCTCAATACCATACGCTTAACGAAAAGCTTAAAGATATTAATAGTAGTCAAGTTAATGTGAGTCCATTATATCATTTCACGGATGAACTAAGCGCCATCGAGATAATGAATACTGATACATTAGAAGGATCAAGACCACCAGATGATGATATCTTAGACCTAGATCCAACTCTAAAGAATACCAAGCACCACAGAATGATCAGTTTCACAAGAAACTTTAACTGGAAACCAGGGAGCACAATAGGTCAAGGTAAGCTCGGCATTGAAAAGAAACAAACCGTTGTATTCGAGCTAGATAGAGACAAAGTTAGGACAAAATATAGATTAGTCCCATATAATTATTGGAACACAGAAGATAAGTGGTATGAGAAAAGAGCCAAAGAAGAGCCGGACTTTGTTCCAAATAGAAATCCAAATCGTGGGGATGAGTATGAAGAGAGAGCTCTAACGGAAAAAATATACCCATTAAGCAATTATATTGTGGATATAAAATACATCGGCCCGGAATTTCAGGGGGTGGATATTAAAAGAAGAATATATAAATACCTATACGGTAGAAGATAGTTTATAAATGAAAATAGTAATATCAGAATCACAATTAAGGAACATTATCTCGGAGAATGTTCTATTGCAGAACATAAAGGATAAGTATGTTGGTGAGGGAAAGCCGGTGACGGAGCAGAAATACCAAGAGATATGTGTTGCTGCGGCAAACAATACCCAATTTATTATATGGCTCACCAAAATGGTGGCGGAGAATATTATTCTTGCTGAGGATGTATATAAGTACAAGCAATATTTTGATATATTCAATAAGAACAAGCAGCATTTCCCGATTAAGGATATAAACCAGATTAAGACAAAGGGACAAGTTAATGAGTTTCTAAGCAAGGTTATTGAGATTAGGGAAATATCGGTGGATAAATCAGATAAAAGCACGGACGGCAGCAAGGACTATGTTTCGGTATCGGAGATAAAGAAATTGGAGGCGGTTGGGATAAAATACCTGGGAATGTCTGAAGGGTATCAAGTATTTGAGGTTCCATCCTCTTGCGCTGGGAGTGAAGAAGCATATAAAACATATAAGAATATCTTGGGTAGATGTAAAGGTAGAGATCGAGGCGCAAGTATTGATATTTGTACAATGGGTGGGAGAGATCATTTTGATTTTTATTTAAACAAATATAAAGGATCATCCTACTTTGTTATGTATAATCTATCTGATCCAAATTCTCCTTTCCAATTCCATTATGAATCCTCACAATTTATGGATAAAAACGATAAAGACCTAATAGGTAGAACAAATTAGATTTAACATGAACTATAATCAAGTTTTGGGTATATTAAATTTCATAGGTGATAAAGTGCCAAAGTATAAACTAGAACCAGCAGAAGGGAATGAGTTTAAGCTAGGGGATATTCTATTAACTCCAACCGGAGCAAAGGCGGGATTATTCAAAGATGATAAAGTAACCCCATTGAATCCATTTGATAAAAACTATGTAGGAGTTGGTTACAAATATACTCAAGGTCGTTTGCTCGCAAAGAACACATATGTAAATGGAGTTAGAACAGGTCCCATGGAACTATATTTTAATGATGGCACAATACTATGTAGAGGAAATGAAAAGGATAATCTTTTGGATGGTGAATTTGAAAGTTATTATCCTGAGGGTGGTGTAGATGCAAAAGGTCAATATGTTATGCGTAAAAGGGATGGTGAATGGAAAAAGTTTTTTAAGGACGGAGATGTTGAGGAGATTGAAAACTTCGCTGCGGGTAAATTAACCTCCAAGGTTATATATTTCAAAAATGGTAATGTAAGAACTAGTGCCGCTTATGTTAATGGTGAGTTAGACGGAGTGGAACTAACATATCACGAGAATGGGAATTTACATAATCGCAAAGAATATGACCATGGGGCTATATTAAATTCTAAGATATATTATGAAACCGGAGAGTTAAGTAGAGTCACTGAATATGGTAAAGATAATTATTACAAGATGACAGAATATAACAAACAAGGAGATGTTATTAATGTATATAATAGTTACGACTAACCCTAAGTATTTCATATAGATTTATCCTGAAGCCCCTCGAAGAGGGGCGTTTTATTTGCTCAGTATGTCTCCGACATTGATGTCGGGAACATCCCCTTTTCCCACCTCGCAGAAAATTTCCTAGATGTTTTTGCTAAAATGAATTATATTTGAACTATGAATACATTTAAATTCCTAAACGAAGATACACCTCTACATGAAATATTATACCCTATTGTTATGGAAATAGGTGACAATGTAATAGTATCGAATGATGAATATCGTCATAAAAGATATATGATTAATGATGGTGTATGCATGTTTGAATCTCTAAAACATGGAGAGAATGGCTTCCTTCTAACGGTAAGATTTCATCCAGATGTATATTCCCATATAGATCTTTTTTACACAAAAGAAGATGAGGATGCTCAGTGGAGACACTTTATTTTTCCATAAGTCTTTTTTATTTTTACCCTGAAGCGCACCGAAGGGGCGCGCATAATTTACCCCATTTTCCCACCTCGCAGAAAATTTCCTAGATGTTTTCTAAGGAAAAATCCCACCTTTTAGTACCCAGAAATTACCCCTAAAAAACCCTCGATATTGACCCTAAAAACGGCACTTTATTTGTACCTTTTTATCGTAGCTCATTTTTTGATCTAGAATTCCCACTTACCCCTGAAATTTGGGATGCAACCCCCGCAGGGGGGAAATGTGGATAAAGGTGGGGAAAAGTGGTAGTTTGTGGGGATTGTCCCTTGTCCGAAGTAAGGACCATTTACTGAAAATTTTTGAAATGACCAAAAAAACTTATCCACATAGGTCCCAGCACGTATTACAGATAAACCATATATATAACTTAATTACGCCCCTCTCCGAGGGGCTTCAGGTATGACATAGTGTCTGTTTTTTTATATATAGATATATTGTTTAATACATAACTCATTGACTGTCTTACACGCATTGTTCATTTAACATAATGCTAGTTATAGGCGCTAACAGTTGTAAGTATTACACGCTCGCCTTCGGCTCGCTTCAGGGGAAAAAGTTTTCCACATTTAGATGTCTTACAAGGGTTCCACATGGAACATTTATTTATCCACATTTTACTGACCCCTGTCTTACACGGGATGGAGCGAGCCCGAAGGGCGAGCGGATAATAGTTGTCTAAACAACCAAACATTCGTCGACAAGAAACTTTCGTCGACAAACTTGTCATACAGCAAATAAAAAAACCCCGGGTCGAAACCCAGGGCTTATCCTTCACAGATGGCTGTATTAGGGATAATTTTTAAGCAGCGTTTAATACTGTATTACGGAAGGTAATTGCTTTACGCTTAGAACTAAAGTTCTGGCTGATGCGCTTTCCTTTTACAGAGATACGTACGCGGTAGCTATGTCCATCGTAATACACATTATTGCCGATTGCTTCATAAGTTGTTTTTTGAGTGCGGCGCGGATTTGCAGACTTTCTCATTCTGCTAGTGGTTGTTTTTCTCATAATCATAATTTTTTAATGTTATACTAAAATATAACACAAAAAATCTAGATCACAAAATATCCGGCAGCTTTTTTTTGGAATTGTTAATCCTGGTTTATATAGCCGGAACCTGGGTCTTCAGGCCGGCCGTTCCAGTACTCGTCGAACTGTTGCTGGGTGCAATACTTGGTACCGTACTTTTCATACATGTATCTATGGTACATGGGAAGTCTATCTGGTTTAGTCATAATATAACCCACCAGGTATTCAAACCAGTACAGGAATGAATTCAGGAATTTAGATGTCATCATGGACTTTGATTTTGATTTCTATATCATCTAGGTTAAATGAATGCGCAAAGTATTCGAGCACTTCGATCTTGGCTTCGCCGGCGTCCCGTCGCTCCATACCCATATCGATTCGGTACCTAAGCTTGCTGATCTCAGATTGTATCCAGAGCTTGACTAGTTGCGCATTCATATTATACTGTTTATAAATTTTTCAAATAACTGTTTAATAACTCCTCAGATCTCTCGATCGACTTCAGCATCTGCTGCTTCAGCAGGACCTTTACCCTGCTCATGAACTCTTCGTCCTTAGCCATCTGATCAAGATCGGTCCCAAGAACAGTGATCTTTCCAGGATACACCCGGATGTCGTTCGCCTTCTTATCACCACGGTAGAAGGGACACATTGCGAATATATACCCATCCTGGATGCCGAGCTTGATATCCTTTGGATTATCATATACTCTTCTCTGCAGTATGATCTGTTCCATATGATAGATGTCGTCGAACATCCATTTATATTCATTTAGGATCTTTTCATACGTGCTCTCCAGATCAGCAGTCTCTTTGGAGGAGTCTGGTGATCTTCTGTTTAAAACGTCGAAGTAAGAATTGTGTAATTTTGTGAATACCCCATCCACTGATTCGTTCTTCCTTGACATTGTTATCTTGTTTGTAATTGATTTAATAATTGAAACTGGTCTTCTACGTACTTCAGGTATGTCTCCAGCGGAGCGTGCTTCACAGAACTTGGTTCTGATTTGAGTCTAGCGCCGGTGAAGAATTGGTCCTGCCATTCGTCTTGAGACAGCTGCTCCTCAGGATGCACTGTGCTCTGGATCTTGATTTGATTTTCCATCATATGTTGTTTTTGTTTAGTTAATACTATTACTCCCACGCGAATGCATGCGGAGATGTTCTTCAGCAAAATTAATGAAATAGTATGTGTAGTAGTAGTGTGTGGCACCTGCGGCACATGTGGAACATGCGGCACGACAGGAACGGGTGTAAAGTTAATACACAAACATATATTTTCCAAAATATTTCAACAATATTTTTTGGAACATTGGGAACATGCGGCACGACAGGAACAAGTGCCGGCACATGGGGAACATGTGGCACATCGGGAACTTCAGGAACACCTGCAGCGGGATCTGGGAAACATTCGTCGACAAACTGATCTACTGTAGATCCTGCTGTCCCCCGTGAAAAACATTCGTTGACAAACTTGTCGACCAAAGTTTTGGGCTCACCACGCCAGGATCCGCCTTCCCAAATCTTGTCGACGAAAGTTTTTAACCCTCAGATTCCTGATCATACTATATCTTGACTACCTTACGGTAATGTGATACATCTGCCGGTGAGAATTAAAATCTTATGAAACCCTTAATTTGCGGGATACGGAAAACGTAATACACAAAAACAAATAAACTTATCCACATGGTGTTTTCACATGTTATTATATTATATATTTGCATTAGAAATAAAACATTATATTATGTCATACAAAATCGTACCGGAAATTAGATTAGCAAGTAGTAAAAAGAATTACGAGGTTTGGTATCAAAATCCAAAGGGTGAATTTGTCTTACACAAGAAAGGACTAACTCTTGATGAGGCAAACAAAGAGACTATATCTGTCATGGGTCATACGCGACTATGGAATGATATATTCAACAAAGAAAAAAGATAGTTTGTTTATATGTGGGTTAGTAAGTTTAGTTTGATCCCTTGTAGTAATACAAGGGATTCTTTTTTGTGCAAATAAAAATGGAGAGTATCGCTACTCCCCATCTATTCACTTACCAAACACAATTATTAAACACATTACTAATATAACAAATCTTGTATTACGAATCAAGTTTGTTGGAATAAAATTCGTCATTCCCTTGTAACAGGTCATCGTAGTAATATAATTCGGCTGTTGCTTGTCCGTCATTTTCAATTGGGAGCATCACCTCTTTTGAATCTGGTATTTCTTCCCAAGGTATTTCTGATAGAACACCATTATCAAACATTTCTTTTGCTTTGGCTTTCGCCTCTTCAATTGTATTTCCTTCAACATTAAATTCTGTTCTCATCCAAGATGTGACCTTCTGGTCCAAGAACATGCTATATACCGCCATGGCATTTTGTTTTAAAAAGCTGATTCAATAATATGTCTTGTCTTCTCACCATACTCCAATCCGAGCTGTTCGAATAGTTTCTTGCTAATCGTGCTTCGTTCCTGGATAAGTTCATATGGCATATGACCAATGCGCTCATGTTCGTCTATGATCTGATTCATCCTGGTGTGCTCCGCCTCTGCACCCAGAAAGTCAGCAAGAACCAGCACAGAATAATTGTGCTGGTTATTATCAGTAAAGTTTTCTATTGCGGTCCTGAGAATTCTCAGTTTTGAATCTGTAACTTTTTTCATTTGATTTTATTTTGGTCGGTACTCAATTTTGTTTTCCATAATGTCATATATTTGACTATAATCGATCTTCAATTTAGTACCCACAGCATAATCCCAACAGACCAAATGATTATTGATCTCCGCATAGATAGTTTTATTTTTCTTATCTATACTAGTTACTTGACACCAGAACCTTTCACCATTGGATCCGTCTTCATCAGTGAGACACACTTTGACAAAGTCTCCTTTCTCTATTTTGTTGATGTCTTCGGCCGGAGGGCACTGGAAAGTTTCTGGAAATAACAGAGCCTTCTCAATTGCATTGCTTAAAGGTAATTCTAAAGCTTTCATATAATTTATTGTTTAGTTTAATCGTTTTCGACACTGCACATTACAATGACACTGGAATCTAATTCGGATAGTTTCAATTCAAATTCATTTGCCATTTCTTCAAAGTCAAAATGAATTTCGCCGGTTTCTTCATCCTTGTACCAATATACCCCAACTTCTATTTTAGTTGGAATGTTTTCTTCCTTGATTTGTTTTTTCTTTGCCATATTGTTTAGTTTAAAATGAACGGACAGAATTTTGCTTTTTCTACCTTACCTTGAATTCCGTACTTCTCTTTGAATAATTTAATTGCTTCCTTTTGGGTGTAATCCCAATATTGGTGGTGTAGATGATGAAACCAGATGACAATACAATTACCTTTTTTATAAAGTTGTATGTATCCAATTTGATCTCTCAATATTTTCCATTGCGCTTTTGTCATATTATAAATCGTTTTCGGTGATTGTGTAAATTATTTCAATATCATATCCCCAGCCGTTCAACCAAGAGAACATATCTTCATCACTACTTTCGATTTGTTCTTTGGTGATCTCTTGTACGTGAGGTGCGTGTATCTCTCCCCATATATCATATAAATCCTTTAGAATGTAGTCCCTCAATTTTTTGATTGTGTAATATTGTGGGTCTTCTCTATGATCTTCTTGATCGGTCAATTTTAGAATGTGTAGTTTCATATTAATCTTCTTTTATCATTGTTTGTGAATACTCTAATTTGTGTATGGTGTCTTTGTGTTGCATTCCAGCGAAACGATTTTGGGAATGCTCCGTTACGACGTGATGAGAACCTAATGGTTTCCAACCCTCGTTGATTGCGTTATTCACTGCAATTGTTAGTCCTTCTGGACTGCTTGATGCGATTACTTTGTAAGTCATATAATTTAGTTTAGAATGTAAAGGTATTTTATTTATGTCATACGACCAAATCTTTTTGTTAAAATTTTCTAAATATTTTTTGTTGAGGTTGTCATACGAACTTTGTTTAATCAATTAAACAAAACGTTAGACGCTGCAGCTCTGGGTGATCTGGGAAACATTCGTCGACAAGGTAATACAACAGATGTTGCACAGCTGCGTGCGCTGGGGAAACATTCGTCGACAAGGATCAAGAAGAATGTGATCACCAGTCCCAGGTTCACAATACTTTCGTCGACAAGGTAATACAGGGAGATTTGTTTGTCGACCAATGTTTCCGTCTGGGTCAACAGGTGACACGGGGGATTGTAATAAAAAAGCCCCCGACTTCTCGGGGGCTCACACACTAGAACTACTAACTATTAAACTAACTCTACTAACTCTCTAAAAATCTTTTGATCCTTTTGTCCGTAAGAACCATTGAACATTTTGATTTCAGTTGTGTCCTTATCTGATACACTATGCGTAGTATATCTTGTTACACCAGAAAATAATCCCCACGCGTTCTCACCCTTCTGATTCATCTCTCTTCTAAGATCCAGCTGGAATTGATCGATTTGGTTACGCTTTCTTGATGACACTGTTTCATCGTTCATATAATCTGTTGTAGATAATTCGAACAATGATTTAAGTACATCATCAATATTTCTTTGACTGATGCTGAATTCACTAAGCTTCTTAATATCATTGAACACAACCTTCTCTTGTTCTTTAACACTCATCAAGTATCTAGTAACCTCGTCGATCTTGATTGACATATTCTTTGTATGACGGATCTTTGTATTCATCTCCTTAAATGCTGCGAAGAAAGTATTCATGCATGAGATCGTTATGTTAGATGGGCCAAACGCCAAACTAGTCGATCCGTCGAATGAATTGATGCCGGTCAAATAACCTTCTACCTTATCACCTCCCAGGATTAGATCCTCAGATTTAAGTTGCACATAGACTCTGCGGCCGCCTTTGAAACTTCCACCTTTGTGGATGGATAAACCAGTCTCACCAGATACTTTATCTAGCAGCTCTATGAGCTCATGATTCTGGTATGGCTGATAGTTGTCAGCAAATGTTTTTGGGAATGCGGTGTTATTGTCTTCACGTACTATAGCGAAGGTTTCTGGTAAGATCAGACCAGACTCTGTCTGAACCGCTTCTTTGCGCACGGTCCAATTTAAATTTGTTTTTTCGAGGATCTCTTGAACCCTCTCGTTAAACTGATTCATGTAATATAGTTTGATGAGTAACAAAGATAGTATCATCTGGATTATAATCCAAATTTTTTTACATTTATTTTTAAATAATTTTTGATCAGGAGTCGACGCACGTGCGTTAAAACATTCGTCGACAGGCTCACCTGGATACGGGGACGCCGCATCTGGTGGAACATTCGTCGACAAAACTTTACAGTAAGCCCCTGGTTTGTCGACCAATGTTTCCGGATTATGCGCAGCAGGTGATATTTCATCATGATCTTTGTCGACCAATGTTTTCCAGCTCAGGAAGGCGATCTGACAGAAAATTTTTGTCGACGAATGATTTACTGTGCATCGGATCTGAACAGTTCTTCAGCCAAATAAAAAACCCACGATTTCTCGTGGGTTCTTCACCTAACTAATCCTTATATTAACACCTAAAACAATTTCGCAAACCTTCCCTTATTATCTTCATCATAAGGTACTTCCATAATCTCTCTTTCCCCTAATGCCACTAACTTGCCATTCTCTCTAATCATCTCACAATAGTAATGCACCACCTTATTCTCTAAATGAAACGCCCACATCACTTGTTCGGTTTTTTCCTCGTAGTCCTCTTTGTAGTTGTGGTTCTCATTGTACTCATAGTCTTTCTTCATAGCGTACTTCCATACTTCCGAAACGAAAGCAACACATACTAACTCTTCTCCGTTCTCTTTAATCGTTTCTTTGATTTTAGGTAAAATGACCTCTGCTAAAATGTCTTTTCCCTTTTCGTTGTCAATTAACATAGACGGAACATCAAAACAACCGATTTTATAATCATTGTTTTGATAAGTTAAGAAAAACATAGTCGGTGTCATACCACCATCTTGGACTATCATTTCATTGTTTTCAGTTAGACTTTCTATGAAGTCTTGAATTTTTACTGCGTGGTTCATAAATAAATTTGATTTAGAGTGTAAAGGTATATGATTTACTAATACGAACAAAATTATTTTTTAGAATAAAAACCCACGATTTCTCGTGGGTTCGACAGGTTGTCGCCAATCGATTGTTTCCAATCAATATCTTATTAACTCTCTGCAACTAACAATGTTCTGTACTCTTCCTCTGTTAAATGCCTTTCCATATTTAGACCTAATCTGCTATCATCATTGTAAGGTTTAAGTAAGATACAATCCCCTTGTCTTACAATCTTTTCAATACCACCTTTCTCAATATTGGTCTGGATAGTCCAAGCAATAGCTGATATTGCATTAATCGGTGGATTTTGCCAAGTGTTCTCTGCACGATTTGTTCTACCAACACTATCTTTATCCACCCAGATATGGTACTCTCTATTTGTACTCGTACAATAGCACTTTACAAAATGGGTAGAATTGTTTGCAAACCAGCCACCATTCTCTACTCCTTTATACAAGTCCTCACTTGCAACCTCATATAATTCGTAGGTGTCGTTAAATGATATTGTTTCAAGTTTCCCCTCGCCATTAATCCAAGTCGTTGTCTTACTTAGAGTTTGCTTGTCGATTAACTTTGGATTTACTTGACTGATTACATTTGTAATACCCAAGCTTCCGATTGCTATTCTGCGTGCCTCAATGTTCCTAATCTCTTGTGCTATTTCTTGAAAGGTAATTGGAACAATGTCATTCCACATCTCGCCCAGCACTTCCACAAAGTTTTCTGGACAGGTGTCATACTTAGCTTTTAATACTTTGCAACCAATGTTAAAGTCGAATTTTGCGTTGTCGATTATAATTTTCATCTTAGTCCGTTTTTAATGATTTGATTTAATGCTTTTTTAATTTCTTTTTCTTGCTCTGTTAAGTTTCATTCGTTTTCGTTTCTTAACTCTGTATAGGTTTGTTCTACTTTGAGCATAATTCCTTTTTCGGTAAGCGTTGGTGTTTCATCTTCTTCATCATTGACATCAGTATTCCAGCTATACCAATCGTTTTGGTCGCCTTCTGCTTCCTCGAACTTACAATCTCTTGCAAACTCATCAAGTCTATCTGGCAAAGTTTCAGCAATCTGCTCTTCTTCATCTGTTAGGATAAAGTCGCCTTTGTAATTGATTGTCGGACGACCACTTTCGCCACCATTAATGTTTAATACTTTGCTCTCAACAAACTTGAGTTCTGCTGGTGTTAATGCCATTTCAAACTCGCCATAATGGGTTTCATTCCATTCGCTTGTGCTTTGTTTATCATAGGTAAATGTCGGTTCTTCGTAGTCCTCTGTTTCTAATATTACTACAACCTTACCGAACTCGCCAATGTAATGACCATCACTATTCTCATAGAAAGTAACTTCATTATAAACCCTATCCTCTAAATAAGATACGATTTCATCATTGTCGATACTTTCATTTTTAGCACTTATTAATTCCCATTGTGTATCATTCATACTATCGCCACCACAATCAAATTCCATTACGGCTTTTTCAATGTTAAGGCTTTGCCATAATTTGATTATAGCTTTTGTTTGTTCTGTTTCATCTATCTTTTCTATTATTGACATAATTTTTCTTTTATAAAGTTTTCTGCAATTTGATTACTCTCTGGATTGTCTATGTTCTTAATACCATTACTAAACCAAGGCTGAACTTCTAAATGCTTTAAGTAGTCTTGTGGTGTTGGTACGAACTTAAACCTAAAGTCCTCTAATAAATGTAGCATACCAATATCAACTACATCAATAGATTTGCCAGCACTATTAGTAATATTATAACCGAACACTAATGGCAATATCTCATAGATAAACCAAGTGTTATGCGTTAATGCTCTTGAACTATTATTATTCATAGTAGCTTTTGGACTATCAATTAACTTGTGGATAGGCATATAATCTTCTATCTTACCACCCCAGCGTTTAACTGAACTCTTTGCGTGTATCTCTGGATTTGCCATTGTATTACGATTTAGTTATTAAATTTTCTGAACTAAAATTTGTGTTAAAAAAAAAGTTAATCCCAAACTCTTGAAATGCTATTCTCAAATGGATTGTACTCGACTTGCTTTCCCATAACCCAATTACCCTTGTCGATAATTAAAGTGTTATGCTCTGCGAATTTTCCGTTAGGTTCTTCGTGTTGCAAGTTGCTTTCCTTTTTAACTAAGACTTCTGTAAAGTCGCCATTTTCAGTAATTTTAAAATTGCCGTAGAGTGTGTGCTGGTTTGCACCTTCGCCCTTTAAAAGGGTGTGTTTGTTTTTTGCTTTCATATTATTTTATTTAGATTGTAAAACTAATTAAAATATGTCATACGAACAAATAATTTATAAACTTTTTTTTCTGTTCAGATCGAGTTGGTACATCTGGCACTTCTGGCACTTGTGATACGGGAACATCTGGCACATCGGGTACTTCAGGTACATGTCCAGCAAATACATTCGTCGACAAAATATGACCAGCAGGATTTACAACCAGTCCCAGAGAGAAACATTCGTTGACAAAGTAATACGAAGCTCTTGATCTTGTCGACGAAAGTTCCCCCGTAGACTGTCCAGTAGACTCTCCAGATCCATCTTCAGTCATACACATAAAAAAGCCCCAATGTAGAAACATCGGGGCGTACTGAAAGGATTGTCCGTACCCTATCAATTAACCATCTTTAAGCATTTGTTTCCATATCAACGGCTAATGCCAACGCTTGTATCTTTTCAACAGTAATACATAGATTACTTGTGGAGTTTCCCCATTGGTTCCATTCGCCGGATTGTTTATCAATCTCAAACTTTGTAATTGTTTTATCCGACAATTTGAATTGACCTTTAATATAATACTTTGTTTCTGTTAATTTGGTTGCTACTATTCTTGGCATTGGTATAGATTTAACAAGTGTAAAATAATCGTGTATTGTCCTCTACGTGCGACTTAGCTATTTCCTTTGCACGTTCTTTATCTTCCGGCGCTACTAAGATATAAACACTAACACAAAATAGGTTGCTGGTTTTACCCACGTGTTGCTTAAACCTTATGCCGGCTTGTTTCAGCTTTGCTTTGAACCTTTTTAATTCATCTTGTACTACGCGAGTAGGGCAAGGACTATCAGCCCAGTCGCCGGTACAATTACAAGCGCCAACGGCATTAATTGGCTGGACGCGTCCGCGCCAGCCGTCTGTTCTAATATATTCGGTTTTGGTTGATATGTAAGACATACTATTTGTAATTAGGGTTAGATAATACTGCTTCGCGAAGTTCTGCAATTTTTGGCTCTGCCAATTCGCAAGCTTCTTTATAGGCTTTGTCACTTTTACGCGCTACTTCTTTTAGGAACATCTTAGCACCCGAAAATAACCCAAAACTTTCCATCATAAAGCCACTCGTGCCACTTGCACTTCTTTCCACTTGTCTTGCACTTAGCCAATAACCGCGCGCTTCGGTCTTGCCGTTGTAATAATTCATACCGCCTTTGTCATAAAAAACTTCGATTTTAAGGAACTTGTTTTCTGCTCCTTCGATTGGTTCATACTTTGTCATAATTGATTAATTTAGATTGTAAAGGTAATACAATTATATTAATAAAAAACAAACGGCATAAAAAAAGTTGTTAAATAAATGTTAATACCTGAAAACCTGGTGCGCAGATCTACTGCGCAGGAAAACATTCGTCGACAACATTTGTCCAGTCAGGATTTGGATTATCACCAGAGAGAAACATTGGTCGACAAGTAATACGCCAGGTGGTTATTTTGTCGACGAAACATTTCCAGCTGGGTGAGCTGGTATTACAGGTTCGATCTTTGTCGACGAATGTTCTCCCAGTGCACTGGTACAGCAACATCTGTTGCTTGTAGTACAAAAAAAAGCCAGCAGTATTAGTGCCGGCTCTTAAATGCTAAATGGGGTAATACGATTACTCCATATGTTGCTCCTCGTGTTTTCTTGAGGTAGGAATGAAGTCTGCGTGCATATTTTGAATTACATACGCACGAATAATCTCTTTCATTTCCTCTTTAAGTTCTTTGTAACGAGGTGGTAAAATACCTTGCTCGAAGTGAATGTCATCTGCATCAAGTTCAACCTTGATAATGTCTTGAATGTCCTCAATCATTGAGTCCGTAAATTCATCAACTTTTGTGTTGATAATGTTGCTGATTTGCATTAAAGCGGGAATAATCATAGTGTTTAGTTTTTAGGTTATAAAGATATAAAATTTATTGTTAAGGGGTTGTTAAATATGCCCCTCGCTTTCGCAAGGGGCAAGTCAGTGGGGGAACTGACATTAATTAGGGTGTCTTACTACTAATATCTTGCCGTTTAATGATAGTCTAACAATACTATCGAAGCCAATAGTTAGAACATTTACTTTACGTTGCTGACCGGCTTGCGTAGGTTGTGCCGTAGGGTAATTGATATATTTGCTTACAAGCCTTTTATCAAGCGTGTTGCCCTCTAAAATGTATTGGCTTGGTCTATCTTTAATCTCAGCAAACCACTCCACCATTACATAGCGTTTAGTGTGGGTTTCAGTATCGGTTAAGATAGATTTGCAGTTTGGTAAATGCTCTTTACCACTCAAGCCTTTTGGCTCGTAGTCCTCAACATCTAAGCCCTCTTTTTCGCCGTTACCTTTTACACGATTTTTGTAGGAAGTAACTAAGCGCAATCTGCGACTTTGTTGCTTTTTAATTTCCGTTTTCCAATAAGGGTTAATAGTGCCGTCTGCCTTGCACTTTTTTACCATATTAGACGGATTTGTTAATAACTCGCCGGCTAAAAATGGCGTTGTCATTGTGTTTTCTGCAATAATAATTTCCTGCTCTAATTGAGCGTAATCTACTACAATAGTAGGTTTGGTAGTTAATCGTGGCATAATCATAGGTTTATTTAGATTGTGAAGATATATAAACTTTTTAGATTTACAAAAAATAATGCAAACTTTTTTTATTTTTTTTTATTTTAACAAAATTTAACAAAAATAATTTGGAAATATGAAAAACTTCGCCAGTGGCATATCTCACTAACTCCTTAGTACCAATATCAAATGCCGGTGCAAGCCGGCATTTGGTCTTATTTTGAATAGTGGTTGCCGGCTTTATAAAACAAATAAATTTACAAAAAGTTATTAACAAGTTATCCACATCGGGATCTGGCTGGCTGGACTGCGCTGGGGCTGGGGAAACATTCGTCGACAAACTCGGAAAAGCCCGTGTTCCTCTGGTACCAGAAAATCATTCGTCGACAAAATGATCATGCAAAATTTCGTCTGGGACTACTGGTGAAACTTTGGTCGACAAGCCGGTTTAGATAGAGAATATATCTATTGTGTAGAAAATACACATTAATTTTTTTTGTCAACGAAAGTTCTCGAAGGCGCGGCCGGGTTCATTGTAATCTATTTACAATGAGAATGTCATACGAATTTGTCAACGAAAGAAGTGGGGGGAGATGCCGGATCTGAACAGTAGCATCTGTCATACGGTTTGTCGACGAAACATTACCAGCACCATCTGGATCCAGAACTTGAACCATGTTATACAAATAAAAAACCCCTTGCTCTCGCAAAGGGTCTTGGGGGTATAAAACACAAAACACACAATTAATATCTATCGTTGTAGCTTGGTCTTGATTTCCAGCCTCGTGGCTGATATGTAGTACGAGGTTGTCTATCATAAGCCGGCTCATTATACTCTCTATTGAATTGTCGTTGAAACTTTTCATCTACAAGCGGAATGTCGTACGAATAGTCAATCTCTTGCGTGCCGGCAAGCGTGTCATTTACGATTTTATGTACTACGTCCATTTCTTCATCAACAAACACCAATAAGCCGGTGGATAAAAATATCTTAGTCATATACTCGCCGGATTTTTGGTCTGTATCTTTTCTAACACCAACGATATGTTTTACATTTACAAGGGTCGGCTTTCCTTTAGCCGTTAATTTTACTAACATTATACTCTTTTAAAGATTAAAAAATAAACTGCAACGGGTACTACAACAAAGGTAAGGAATAATATATCCTTTACCCAACAAAAGAATGTATATTTCATTACCACGCTTGTTTAAAGGTTACGTGTTGCTTTATCCAATCGAACACTTGCTCTGCGTAGTAGTGCGAAGTATAGTCGTTCAACTGCTGAATAATAGCGAAGTCACTATCCACTCCGTTACTATCAAAGTTCATACCACATACTCGGTTTTTTGTGTTGTAGTCTAAACATTGGATTTCAATTTCATTTTTGTTAATGGTTACATCAATAATACCACCAACGGCGTACTCGCCAATTTTGAACTGCTTGTGCTTTTTCATAATCAATTAATTTATTTATGTAAAGGTAAGAACATTATACAATATAAACAAAATTATTTTATAGACCTTAACAAACATTTAACGAGAAGAATTTGGAACCAGACTGGTGGTCAAAATGTTTGGTCGACAAGCTTGTATTACCAAAACCTGTTGTACAACTACGGAGCTGGGAGAACTTTGGTCGACAAAGATCAACGCCAGAACCACCAGCTGGACAGCAACAGAACTTTCGTTGACAAAGCCGGCTACTGTAATACCCTCATATCCATTTTGTCAACCAAAGAATTTTCTCACCCAGCAGCAGTTGTCTGGTAAATTTTGTCGACGAAATGTTTCCAGTCCACGGTACAGTCACCAGTGTTAGTCTTTCCACAAATAAAAACCCCTCGCATTACTGCAAGGGGCATAATCAAAAAATCCTATTTAACCATTCAACTAAAACATCATTCTAACATCTGCGAGCGAGTGAAATCTAATCTTGGACTTCAACTCATCTATTGTTAATGTCGTGCTAATCGTGTCGCCGGTTTCATCATCATATCCGGCAAATACTCCAATGCCGGCATAAGGTTGCGCTGAGCCTTCCCAACTGAAAAATCTTGTAGCCGGCGTTAAGTTCATCAAGCCGTTGTCATCTACATAAACATCGTTAGTTTCATTATAAGAAACCATATCAAAAGTGTCGCACTCCATAAAGGCATAATAGTCTTTAAGACCATTGTCTTTATTAATAACTGCGTTTGTAATTGTATTATCGTTAGGATTGACGATAATAACATTAATAAGTTTTTGTTCCGTTTGTGTCTGTGTCATATAAAATTGTTTAGAGTGTAAAAATATAACATTTATATTAAACCAACAAAAATAATTGCTAAAATATTGTTAAAACGCCAATCCTGGAAGGTATCTGGGATTATTTCGTCGACAAAGATCATCGCCAGAAGCACCAGTGGTTGCTTTAGAAACTTTTCGTCGACAAATCAAAACCACAAAAGATACATCGACCGAACGCCAAACTTTGTCGACCAACTTTTACAAGAAGAACCTGGGATTATAAATCGTTCGGTGTAATATTTTGTCAACGAAAGTTCTCGAAGGAACCCTCTGGTGATAAAAATCCATTACATATTCTTGTTTTGTCGACGAAATTAAATGAAGGAACACGGCGTCCATTGTAGTCTTACTACAATAAAAAAACCCCTCGCATTACTGCAAGGGGCTTACCTTATTCAAAACCTTGTAACCCTTAGTCGTTACTCAAATCTCTAAACTTAAGGTGTTGCTTTTTAACTCGGTGGTAGTTATAAACTTCCTCGAATTTTTCTAAGTAACCCTTAGTACTAATGCTCGGTGTAAGTTTATCGGGGAACTTACTCAACTTTTCCACGAACTCGTTAAAAGAAAAACCTTTGCAACGTGTTTCACAACAAATCAAAGCTGAAATAAACTTACCTTGATAAGCCTTTGGGAAATGGTTTGCCAACGTTTCAACTTTAAGTGCCAACTCCTCTGCTTTCTTAACCGAAGCAACTTTGAACTTACCTTGTTGGAACTCCTTTTTCTTAGGGTGTGCGTTAGGCTCGTTCATTAACAAAATCAAAGATTGTGTAATCTTGAACTTAGGGAACTTAATCATAAACTCCTTTAACGCAACATAGTTAGGATTACCTTGTTTAGCATAAGTGTTGGTAAAGTCGTGCTTATCCCAATTATCTTGTAATTGGTTTGCTTGAATGATTGCTTCCTCTGTTAAACCTTTTGATACTTGAACTAACATAGGAATGTTTAATGACTTAGCAACAAGGAAACGATGATGTCCGTCAATAATTTCGTTTTTCTCATTAACGCTGATAGGCTTGTTTGGTAAAAAGCCGTACTGAAGCATACTTTCAGTTAGTTCTTTGATGTGGGGTTGTCTAATGTTTCTTTGTAAAGAATTGAACTTAAACTTATCATAGTTCATAGTTCTAATGATTGCCCCTACTTGTTTGTCTTGATGGTTGTTTGCCATGTTTGAAAAGATTAAAATGATTAATTAATAATGCGAAGATAAATAAACTTTTGGAATAAAAAACTTTTTCATAAACTTTTTTTGAAAAAAACTTTAAGCAAAGACTTTGTAAATGAAAATGGGTTAGAAAACTCTAACACTGGTGATAAAAAAAAGGTTCGTCGACAAACCATTAGGTATGGAAACAAAAATGCCCCAATTAAGGGGCATCTCGTCTAATCAAACTAAAATATGAACTCACTAACCCGACAAACCTATATACTATAAAGGTAATCTGCATAGATACTAAACTCCTTAGTTAAGTACTTTGCTCTTGACCTATCTTCGATATTATCTCTATCTAATACTATATACTTTACAACACAATGAGGGGTCGCTCTAATTGATATAACCTTTGTCATTATCTTATGCTTTGCTAAGTAGTGACGGAACGAAATCAACTCCTCATCTACATACTCGCTCGGATATGGACTATTCTCTCCGTCCGTTACATTAGCACCCGCAACTGCATTGGTGGGAACTTCAATTCTAAGCTCTGCACCTAAAGGTGTCTTGACCTTGTGTGTGGTTGTTGTCATAGTAGTTAATTTCTGCAAAGGTACATAGTAATAACATAGTAGCCAAATTTATTTTGGAACTACTGCCCGTGGGGCGAATACCCCCAGCGGGGACTTTCGTCGACAAGGGCCCCTCCCCCCTCCCCGTATCCCCCCTTATATATAGGCATTTTGGCTGTTGCTAGGAGGGGGACAATACCGCGACAGAAATTTTCTGGGAAAAAATCCGGAAAAAGGGACTTCACCCCTAAAAGCAAAATAAAATTTCGGGGATATTAGAAACATATTTCCAATTCATCCCTTTTAGCACAAAATATTTCTAGCAAAAACCCATAATTAGAAATATACTTCCAATTTGTGCAAAAAAATTCTGGGAAAATTTTCTAGATATTTATAAACAATGAAACTCTATACAATTCTTGAATCAATGGTGGATGAAAGTTTTAGTTATACACCTGAGCAAAAAGTAAATATTTTGAAGAAGATATTGAAGCTGACACCTAAATTCAAGAACCCACATCAATTCTCATTAGAATATCCTGGTTACCATAGTTTTCTGCGTAAGAATGGTCTTATGGATAAAGCGTTTCCCAATAGACAGAAATATCATCCCGATGGTTACTGGAACTACGATACGGTAACAAAAGCCGCTGAAGATTATGCTTCAACAACCGATTTCTTTAATGGAAATCAATTGGCACATAAAAAAGCAAAGGAACTTGGGATATTAAAAGATTTGTTTCCTGAAAGAAAAACAGGATTTAGAAAATATACTATTGATCAAGCAAAGGAATTAGCTCAG
>Ga0214206_1000158_pt1 | contig 19131 bp, 17 predicted proteins | sample TroBogEpilimnion_26_FD_153044 | JGI IMG/M metagenome (GOLD analysis project Ga0214206, IMG submission 153044) | Freshwater microbial communities from Trout Bog Lake, WI - 07JUL2009 epilimnion | ecosystem: Environmental > Aquatic > Freshwater > Lake > Epilimnion/Euphotic zone | place: Trout Bog...
CCAACTCCGCCAGGCGCTCTCAGTTTCAAGCCGAATCGCTGGTGCTAGCGATGAACTTAAGTCATCCGTTGCACGTGACCTCGAACTCCTTCCCGAGATTGAAGATCGCTTCCGCCGTCAAAACGTTGAAGAGCCATACCGTCTTAAGGCGACTGCCATTAGGCATCGATTAATTCTGACCCAACGCCGCCATTCAGCAGGTGCATCACACACCGCCGGTCGCGATTACGAAGATACTGCCGAACTCCTCGCAGACTTGATGTTGATGCGCACTTCTCTCCTTGCCCATCGCGGTGAACTCATTGCAACAGGCTTGCTAGAGCGCGTTATCCGCACCGTTGCAAGCTTTGGTATCACTCATGCCACGATGGATGTTCGTGAGCACTCTGATGCCCACCACAGCGCGATGTCTCAGCTCTTTGGTGCTGCCTATGAAGATCGCACCTCACTGATCGCAGCACAACTTAAGGATCCGTCTCGCCCCGCTATCGATTCACTTGAGCCACTTAATCGAAAGACCGTGGATACCTTTGTCGCAATTCGCGAACTCATTGAAAACTTTGGACCAGAAGTAATCGAGACGTACATCATCTCAATGACCAAGGGCCATGAAGATGTCCTTGCTCCGGTGATTCTTGCTGATATCGCTGGTCTCATCTCGCTCAAGGGTGAGAAGTTCGCAAAGGTTGGCTTCGCTCCCCTTCTCGAGACCGTCGCTGAACTACGCGCCGCAGATTCCATTCTCGATGAACTTCTCTCAACTCCGGAATATCGTGAGTTAGTACGACTTCGCGGAGATATCCAGGAAGTGATGCTCGGATACTCTGATTCAAATAAAGATGCCGGTATCGCCACATCGCAATGGGAGATTCATAAGGCCCAACGCAAGCTCCGCGATATCGCTATCAAGCACGGCGTCACCTTGCGCCTCTTCCATGGTCGCGGTGGATCTGTCGGTCGTGGTGGCGGTCCAACCTACGATGCGCTCATTGCGCTGCCGTGGGGATCTATTGATGGCCAGATCAAGATGACCGAGCAAGGCGAAGTTATCTCGGATAAGTACTCGCTCCCAGCGCTTGCACGTGAGAACGTTGAACTCTCGGTGGCGGCAGCACTCGAAGCAACTGTCTTAAATCGTGCTCCACGCCAGAGCCCAGAAGCACTCTCCCAGTGGAATGCCGCGATGGATCTGATCAGTGAGAGCGCTTTCAACCGTTACCGCTCACTTATCGATCATCCGGACCTGCCTGCATACTTCTACGCCTCAACACCGGTCGAACAGCTCGGCGATCTCTTCTTAGGATCACGACCTTCTCGTCGTCCGGATGCATCTGGTGGCCTTGGAAGCCTTCGTGCTATCCCGTGGGTATTCGGATGGACCCAATCGCGCCAGATTGTTCCTGGTTGGTTTGGAGTTGGATCAGGCCTTAAGGCAGCTCGCGAAGCTGGCAAAGATGCCACGATGGCCCAGATGCTGGGTGACTGGCACTTCTTCCGTACCTTTATTTCAAATGTAGAGATGACGCTTGCCAAGACCGATCTCGAACTCGCCGAACGTTATGTCGGCACTTTGGTTGATCCATCCTTGCGCCACTTCCTCGATCTGATCAAAGAAGAGTTCGCGCTCACCAAGTCTGAAATTCTTCTATTGACTAAGAAGAGTAAACTCCTAGGAGATCAACCACGACTTGCTCGCACCTTGGCGATCCGCGATCAGTACCTAGCGCCACTGCACCTCTTGCAGATTCATCTCTTAGAGCAGGTTCGTGAGAATCCAGATATCGATCCAACAATTCGACGTGCCCTATTGCTCACTATCAACGGTGTAGCCGCCGGTCTTCGCAACACTGGCTGATTACTACTTATTGAACTCCTGCTGGGCAAAATCCAGACCCTTTTCAATCAAACGTTCTGCGGCAAGTGCGCCACGAGCGATGAAGTCGGGTAACTCTTTCTTCTCTGGTTGAGCAAATGGCTTTAAGACGTAATCTGCCGGGTCTTGTGGTCCTTGTGGTCGGCCAACGCCCATGCGAAGACGGAAGTAATCTGGGCCTGAGAAGTGTTTTGTAATGTCTTTAAGACCGTTGTGGCCATTATCGCCGCCGGCTAATTTGATGCGAATAGTGTTGAAGGCGATATCTAATTCATCATGGACAATAATGATGTTAGATCCTGAGACCTTGTAGAAATCTGCAAGCGCCTTCAGTGGGCCGCCAGATTCATTCATATAGAGCTTCGATTTAGCGAGTGTTACGGCAACTCCTGCGACCCTAATATCTGCGATCTCGCACCGGGATTTATGTGAAGAGAACTTTGAATTGCTACCTAGATAATCAATGACCATATGGCCAATGTTGTGACGAGTACTTGCATACTGATCGCCGGGATTTCCTAATCCGAAGATTATCCAGCGATCAGCCATGCGAAGTGGGTCTTACTTAATTATTCAGCTTTTGGTGCTTCAGCAGCAGGTGCAGCAGGTGCAGCTTCTGCAACAGGCTCGGCAGCGCTTGAACGCTCTGAGAGGTGAACAACAACGAGTGCTGCATCTGAGACGAGAGTTGTTCCGGCAGGAAGAACTACATCGCCAGCAGTCTTGCTTGTTCCAGCAGGCATGCCTGTGAGATCAAGGACCAAGAATGCAGGAATCGAAGTCGCTTCTGCTTCAATTTCGATGGTGTTGTTAACGTGCTCGAGGATGCCATCCTTGTCATAAGCACCTTCAGTGTGAACTGGAACTTCGACCTTAACCTTTTCGCCCTTACGAACGACGAGAAGATCGACATGCTCAAAGATTCCGGTGAGTGGGTTCTTTGAAACTGACTTAGGAAGAACGAGTTCGCTCTTTCCATCGAATGAGACGTTGAGAAGAACGTTTGATGCCTTGAGCGCATTACCGAGCTCACGGGCTGGAAGTGATACGTGCTGTGGCTCTGCATTGTGGCCATAGATCACTGCTGGAACGAGACCAGCGACGCGGTCGCGACGTGATGCGCCCTTACCGAAGTTGGTGCGCTTGCTTGCGTTGATTGAAATTTCAGCCACTTGAGTTGCTCCTTTAGTACGTATGAAATGCACGCCTCAGGAGAGCAACCCGTCGATTACGGATAATTACTATCCCTCGCCGTGACGAGCCTGAAGAGTATCTCAGCGGGTCGGGAAAGCCAAAATCTGCTCTTAGCTGTGACCGTCGAAGAGGCTTGTGACTGAGCCATCCTCAAAGACTTCCTTGATCGCACGGCCCAGGAGAGGGGCGATCGAGAGGACTGTGAGGCGATCAAAGCGAGACTCTTCTGGAATTGGCAGGGTATTTGTCACGACAACTTCGCTCACCCGGCTCGCCTTGAGGCGCTCAATTGCAGGACCTGAAAGCACGGCGTGAGTTGCAGCGACGATTACTTCGGCCGCGCCCTCATCAAAGAGCGCATCGACGGCCTTAGTGATGGTGCCAGCGGTATCGATCATGTCATCGATCACGATACAAGTCTGACCCTTTACATCACCGACGACCTTGCCGGTTGTGGACTCATTCGGAATTCTTGGATCGCGCATCTTGTGAATAAAGGCGATCGGACAACCACCGAGGAGATCGGACCAACGTTCTGCGACGCGAACTCGACCAGAGTCTGGTGAGACGATCGTGAGGCGACTGCGGTCAACTTTGCGACCGACGTAATCTGTAAGAAGTGGGAGCGCGAAGAGATGATCTACTGGACCATCGAAGAAACCTTGGATCTGCGAGGTATGAAGATCGACCACCATCAAGCGATCTGCACCTGCAGTCTTAAAGAGATCGGCCATCAAGCGAGCCGAGATTGGCTCACGTCCGCGATGCTTCTTATCTTGACGGGCATATCCATAGAACGGAGCGACAACCGTGATGCGCTTAGCAGATGCGCGCTTGAGGGCATCTACCATAATCAACTGTTCCATGATCTGCTTATTAACTGGCGCAGCATGAGATTGAATAACAAATGCATCTGATCCACGGACGCTCTCTTCAAAGCGAACAAAGATTTCTCCATTAGCAAAGTCATAGGCAGATGTAGGAGTAATAGGAATGCCGAGTTCTAGGGCGACTTCTTCCGCAAGTTCGGGATATCCGCGACCGGCGAAGATCCGTAGGCGCTTCTCAGATGTGAGACGAAGTTCGCTCATTCTTACTCCCGTTCGGTTGCGCCTGCGCGCTTAGCGGCTTCGGCAGAGGAACTGCCTGCTCTCTTGCGTAGTACCCACCCTAAGACATTGCGCTGCTTTGCGCGAGCAACCCCGATCGAGCCGGCTGGAACATCTTCGGTAATGACTGAGCCAGCGGCGGTATAGGCGCCATCGCCGATCGTGACCGGGGCGACGAGCATTGTGTCGCTTCCTACTCGGACATCATTTCCGACAACGGTCTGGTGCTTCTCGACCCCGTCATAATTTACAAAGATCGTTGCAGCGCCGATATTGGTTCCGCTACCGATCGTCGCATCCCCCACATAAGAGAGGTGTGGGACCTTTGAACCTTCACCCACAGTCGAGTTCTTGATCTCGACATATGCGCCAGCTTTAGCTTTAGCGGCAAGTTTTGTTCCGGGGCGTAAGAAGGAATATGGGCCAACGTTCGCTTCGGCACCAATCTCTGACGATGAGCAGGTGGACTCAATGACCTGCGCTCCGGCTCCAACCTTCACATCTGAAAGAGTTGTACGAGGTCCGATTACCGCTCCACTCTCAACTGAGGTTGAACCGGTTAGGACCGACCCTGGGTAGATAGTGACGTCGTTTGCAATCTTTACATCAACATCGATCCACGTAGTTGTTGGGTCGATGATGGTCACACCTGACTTCATCACCTGATCGTTGATGCGATCGCGCATGATGGCCGCGCATTCGGCTAGTTGTGAGCGATCATTAATTCCAAGGGTCTCGGTGTAATCATTCGAGCGGATAGCGAGCGCAACTTTGCCAGCGGCTTTGATCAGCGCAATCACATCAGTGAGGTAGAGCTCGCCCTGCGAATTATCTTTTGAGAGTTTCGCTGCCGCTTCACGAAGTGCGCCATTGTCGAAGAGATAGACACCGGTGTTGATCTCGGTGATCGCTTGAACCTCTTCATCAGCATCGCGCTCTTCAACGATAGCTGCGATCCCACCTTCATCATCACGAACGATGCGGCCATAGCCAAATGGATCTGGGAGGTCAGCTGTGAGGACCGAAGCGGCGCTCTCATTTGCATAATGAACGGCGAGAAATTCTTGGAGAGTTGTTGATGTGAGTAACGGCGTATCGCCAGAGAGGACCAGAACAGTTCCGGTCGTTGTAGCACCAGCGAGCGCAAGCTGGACGGCATGGCCGGTTCCATTTCGCTCGGCTTGGAAGACGGTAACTGCATCTGGGGAGATCTCCGCAAGATGTCCTTGGACTGACTCTTTATGAGCACCAATGACGACTCTGAGCTCTTTTGCGCCGAGCGGGCGGACTGCCTCCAGGACATGACCGAGAATCGAGCGGCCTGCGATTGGGTGGAGCACCTTTGAGATCGAGGATTTCATCCGAGTGCCTTCCCCGGCGGCGAGCACGATCACAACATCTGGGTTGTTCACGGCCCTCCTATCTCTGCATGCTCAGCTGTCGAGAGTGGATATCACGAGTAGATCTAGGGGAAGTCTATTACTGCGGATTGGCTCCGCCACCAGGTATCGATCCTGGACCCTGGGCTTCAAAGGCCCATGTGCTAGCCACTACACAATGGCGGAACCTGAATTCTCCCTTATATGCGGCCATAACGCCAAAACTGGCAGGGCCAATAACGAACTAAAAGCTGCTGATTCGACGGGCCCCATGAGTCGGCCCGCTCGCTCGTGCAACCCCGCCAACGACGCCACTAGAACTCAGCGCTACTGTGAGATCGAGGGCTCGTTCTTCATCCTCAACCAAAAAGGCAACAGTGGGGCCTGAGCCAGAGACGATGCATCCCAGTGCGCCATATTCCTGACCAACATCAAGTACCAATCGGAGTGCAGGTCGGAGCGAGCATGCTGCACTTTGAAGGTCATTGCTCAGCGCCTTGCCTAACTCTTTGGCATCTCCAGCTCTAAGTGCTTGTAGTAGTGAGTCATTCGCGGTCGGACGTGAGATAGCAAGGCCTTCACGTAACCGATCGCATTCGGCATAGACCGATGGCGTCGAAAGACCAGAGTTAGCGAGAGCTAAGACCCATTGATAACTTCCTTGCGCGAGCACAGGAGTGAGTTGATCGCCACGGCCACGGCCAATCGCAGTCCCGCCAGCGATTCCAAACGGAACATCACTTCCGAGTTCAGACCCGATGCGCTGCATCTCATCGCGTGATAGACCTAATTCGCAGAGTGCATCAATGCCAACAATGACTCCTGCGGCATCAGCGCTGCCGCCAGCCATTCCGCCAGCAACTGGAATCTCTTTTGCAAGATGAATATCAAGATCGCTATCGAGTTGATACCTACTCACCATTAATTGCGCGGCCTTATAAGCCAAGTTTGTCTGATCAAGTGGGACGCCTGCGGCAGTCGATCCCGAAGCGCTCAAAGCGATTCCACTACCTTCAACGCCGAACTTTACTGTCACATCATCATAAAGTGAGATCGCCTGAAAAACTGTAACGAGTTCGTGATAGCCATCGTCATCAAGCGGCCCAACGGATAGCCCGAGGTTGACCTTTGCAGGCACTCGGATCACAACTCCGCTGAGATTCATAACCGTTAGCCTATAGTGAAAGCGCGTGTGCGATCTTGATGAAGTCAGGGAGCAAGAGAGCTTCGCCTCTAACCGTTGGGTCTACTCCAGCCGCAAGGATCGCATCTGATGCTGCAGCGCTGCCGCCGAAGAGCTCGGAGAGGGCGCCACGTAACATCTTCCGGCGCTGAGCAAAGGCGGCGTCGATTACTGCAAATGTCTTTAATCGGAGGGCCTCATCCCCCGCTGCTTGATGTCGTACAAAGCGAACGAGCGAAGAATCAACGTTAGGTACTGGCCAGAAGATTGACCGCCCCACCGTTCCGGCAGGTGACATATCGGCCCACCAGGTTGCCTTCACAGATGGCGAACCATAATTCTTGCTGCCAGGTTGTGCGACTAGTCGATCCGCGACTTCGCTCTGAACCATGACAACGCCAGATCGCAGAGTTGGGAACTTCTCCATAAATCGAAGGAGTACTGGGACAGAGATATTGTAAGGAAGATTTGCGACAAGCACGGTAGGTGCTAACGGGAGTGATTCCACCACCATCGCATCTTGCGTAACAACGGTTAAACGATCGCCGTCGAATTCATGGCGAGCGACGGTATGCGGCAACTCCGCTGAGAGTCGTTCATCAATTTCAACAACGACAACCTCCTTTGCCACTTCAAGAAGTGCAAGGGTCAGTGATCCAAGACCGGGTCCAATTTCAAGTGCAACATCGCCTTCATGCACATCAGCGCTCTTCACAATTCGACGGCAGGTATTCGCATCCACCACAAAGTTCTGACCGAGCTTCTTCGTTGGGTTCACTCCGATGCGAGCAGCGATCTCGCGTATTTCGGCTGCGCCGAGTAGGCCTGACATTAGGCGAACGACCCAAAGAGTCGCTCAGCATTTGCACTGATGCCATCGCAGAGCTCATCGAGATCTTGATCACGTTCATCGGCGATGAGGCGCAAGATCGATGGAATTTGGGCTGGGGTGTTCATCAATCCTCTATGCGGCGTTGGGGTTAAGAATGGTGAATCAGTTTCAACAAGCAATTGATCGAGTGGTACAAGTTTTACCGCCTCCCGAAGTGCTGGCGCATTCTTAAAGGTCACCGTACCTGCGAAGGAGAGGATGTAACCCTTCTCAATACACTCACGAGCCATCTCGGCATCGCCTGAATAACAGTGAAAAATAGTGATCTCAGGGGCGCCCTCTTCGGTCAAAGTATCTAAGACCGCCCGGTGCGCATCCCGATCGTGAATGATCAGTGCCTTATTTACGCGCTTGGCTAATGCAATATGGCGACGGAATGAATACTTCTGGCGCTCTTGCAGTTCGGGTGCAGTCCGGAAGAAGTCCAAACCAGTCTCCCCGATTCCACGAACACGTGGGTCAAGAGCCAACTCTTCGATTCGAGCTAAGTGAGCTTCAAGATCGTCAACAACGGGTGCTTCATTGGGATGTAATGCGACTGCAGCAAGAACTCGGCCAGGAAAGGCATGAGCCATGCGAACGCCCCAGGCAGATTGATCAGCGGAGTACCCGACTTGTACAACTCGATCGATTCCGACACTTGCTGCTTGATCTAATACTTCTTTGACAAGCGGGGAATCCGGTTCTGATTCCGTAACGAGTTCGATATGCGCATGGACGTCAACGCACGGGCGATTGAGTCTCTCTGGAAGTGGAGCGGGTTGGCGTTCCTTATCTAACCCAAAACGATCAGCCATGAGTTGTGCCTTACTTGGCAGCAGGCTCTTCAAGACGTGGGAAGAGGACAGCGCCCTTTGTGACGCGAGTACCTGGCTTGATCTGACCCCATTGCGCAACCTTGGAGATCTGCTCCCCTGCAATATCTGAACTCATACCGAGTGAGCTCCAGAGAGTTTCGCAGGTTGCAGGCATTACAGGATGTAAGAGAACAGCGAGAGCGCGGATAGATTCAGCGGTGTTATAGAGAATTTCGTTGAGTTCGGCGGTTCGACTCTCGTCCTTCGCGACGATCCATGGTTCGCGTTCGGTGACATAGCCATTGACGCGCTTACAGAACTCCATAATCGTATTGATTCCGCCTTGGAAATCGAGCGCAACCATTGCCGCATCTGCCTTCGCGACAGTCTCAGCCAGGGCTGCTTCCAGACCCGCATCGCGGGCGACTGCAGGAATAGCGCCTTCGCAGTACTTCTCAATCATCGCAATAAGGCGTGAAGCGAGGTTTCCAAAGTCATTTGCGAGCTCGCTGGTATATCGGGCTCCCATATCCTCCCAAGAGAATGATCCATCGGATCCAAATGGGATCGCACGTAAGAAGTAATAGCGGAAGGCATCGACACCAAAGTGATCGGTGATATCAGAAGGTGCGATACCAGTGAGCTTGGACTTAGACATCTTCTCACCACCTACGAGCAACCAGCCATGGGCGAAGACCTTCTTCGGTAGTGGCAAACCTGCAGCCATCAACATCGCCGGCCAGATGACCGCGTGGAAGCGGAGAATATCTTTTCCAACGAGATGAACATCAGCTGGCCAGGTCTGCGCAAATTTCGCAGCGCCTTCGCTTCCTGCCTCATCACCCAATCCAACAGCGGTGGCGTAATTCAATAACGCATCAAACCAGACATAAATAACTTGCTTGGTATCCCACGGAACTGGAATTCCCCAGTCAAAAGTTGAACGCGATATTGAAAGATCTTGGACTTCACCCTCTAAGAAAGCAACCACTTCGTTACGAGCTGACGTTGGTTCACATGCTGAAGGATTTGTCTTGTAATGCTCGAGTAACTGAGGAACAAACGCTGAAAGTCTAAAGAACCAATTCTCTTCGCTCAGAATTTCACAAGGCTTTGAGTGGATCGGGCAGAGTCCGCCATCGAGTAAATCACCGGGCAACTTAAACTCTTCACAGCCAATGCAATATGGTCCTTCATACTTACCAGAGTAAATATGGCCTTGATCTTTTAGACCAGAGAGGAAACGTTGGACGCGCTCCATGTGGCGTGGCTCGGTTGTACGAATGAAATCATCATTGGCGATGTTGAGCGCTTTCCATACTGGCTTCCATGAATCTTCTACGAGGCGATCGCACCAATCCTGTGGGGCAACGCCATTCTTCTCGGCGGTATTGAGTACCTTCTGGCCGTGCTCATCAGTTCCTGTTAGGAAGAAGACTGACTCTCCGCGTTGGCGATGCCAGCGAGTGAGTACATCACCAGCGACCGTTGTATAGGCATGGCCAATATGCGGCGCATCATTTAAAGAGTAAATAGGCGTCGACAGATAGAAGGATTTCTCGCTCACTCCCCCATCCTACCATCGCCCTTGTAGGCAACCATCACATCAAAGACCTCTCGCTTCGCCAGTCCAGTCGCCTTTGCGACTTCGGCGATCGCCTCTTTCCGGCTCTCTCCTTGACTCTCGCGAGCTAAGACGAGTTCGATGAGATCTTCTGGGGTGTGCGTGCGAAGGGCCGGATCAAAGCCAGCAATCACCAAGGTAATCTCACCTAAAATCTCGCGGCTGCGCGCCCATTGAAGTAATTCGCTCAGTGCTCCGCGAATCGTCTCTTCATACGTCTTGGTCATCTCGCGACAGATTGATGCCTGTCGATCTGGGCCAAGGACTGCGATCGCATCGACTAAAGATTCTTCTAACCGGTGAGGCGCTTCAAAGAAGATCATCGTTCGCTCTTCTTCGCGCAACTTTTCAATGGCAGTGATTCGCGCCCTAGAAGTTCGAGGAAGGAATCCTTCAAAACAGAATCGATCTGTTGGAAGGCCCGAGTAGAGCAGCGCTGTTGTCACCGCACTTGGTCCTGGGAGTACTCGAACTTGGATATTGCGAGCAATCGCTTCTCGTGTCAGTCGATAACCCGGATCACTAATTCCTGGCATACCGGCATCGGTCACGACAAGTAGATCTTTTCCACTCGCGAGAATCTCAAGACAAGGTTCGAGGCGCTCATTCTCATTGCCTTCAAAGAAGGAGAAGAGTTTTCCGTGATAGGTGAGGTTGAGCTCGGCGCAGAGTCGACCAAAACGCCTGGAATCTTCGGCGGCGATGAAATCAGCATCTGTAATCGCTTGCTTCAAACGATCAGAGGCATCCCCTGGATTGCCGAGTGGGATCGCTGCGAGGATCAACATGCGCCTATCCTCTCAGTTATTCCGTGTTTTTCGCTCAACCCTTACTCTGTACCTATGAAGCAGGTGGTTACACGGTTCACGCAGAAGTTCGCTGACCCCATCTATGCCACCGCCTTTGCTCTCATCGGATTAGTAATGCGACTCTGGCATCTGAGCCAACCTAAGGGCTTCATCTTTGATGAGGTCTACTATGCACAAAATGCCCACTCGCTCGCTCAGCATGGCGTCGAGTTAACCTCGAAGGGGCTCGCAGATTTCATCGTCCATCCACCAGTTGGAAAGTGGATTATCGCCCTCGGCATAAAGGCCTTTGGCTTCAACGAATTCGGATGGCGAGTGAGTTCGGCCATCGTCGGATCTCTCTCAATCGCCTTGATCTACTTCGTCGCAAAGAAGCTCTTCGCCAATCCCTTGATCAGCTCGTCAGCGGCGATCCTCACCTTATCTGACGGTTTGCACCTGGTTCATTCGCGCACGGCACTGCTCGATATCTTCTTGATGTTCTTCACCCTGCTCGCATTCTTCTTCCTATTGCATTCTCGTCATTGGCTAGCGGGTATCTCTCTAGGTCTTGCTGCTGGCGTTAAGTGGAGTGGTCTCTACTATTTTATTGCTTACTTCGCTTTTATTCTCTACGCAGATTTCCGTCAGTATCAAGCGATGGAAGAGGCTCACCCACTGCAACGAACTCTCCGAGATAAATTACTGAAGCGCGCGACTCAATATGGAATCTTGCCTCTCTTTACATATCTCTTGACGTGGAGTGGTTGGTTCCTCAACACCAGCGGCTGGGATCGCACCTGGTCAAAAAATATTTTCAGGAACTTCTGGCACTATCAATCTGAAATATTGAATTTCCACAAGGGTCTGGTCGATAAGCATTCATACTCAGCCAACCCGTGGAGCTGGTTGTTGATGGGTCGACCAACGTCGTTCTTCTACGCCACCCCTAAGGGTTGTGGGAGTTCGAGTTGTTCACAAGAGATCCTTGGACTTGGGACGCCATTTTTATGGTGGAGCGGCATCATCGCAATCACAGTGACCTTTGGATATTGGATCGCACGTCGCGAATGGCAGAGTGGCCTACTACTTCTCAGCCTTGCCGCCGGCTACCTGCCATGGTTCCTCTTTCAGAAGCGGACGATGTTCTCGTTCTATGCCATCGCATTTGAGCCATTCCTCATTTTGATCATCTGCTACGTCATTGCCAAGTTCTTAGAAGATGAAGCCACTCGCCGCAGCAGAACGCGATTGGTATACGGGTATCTCGCCTTAATAGTGCTCTGCTTTATCTATTTCTCACCGTTGTATCTTGGATCGGTGATTACATATTCCCATTGGCATTCATTGATGTGGTTGCCATCCTGGATCTAATCCACTGATAGCTAGAAGTGCAGTAAGGGCTTAGATCGCCTCAGAGTCGAGATTGTGTGGCTGCGCTGCCTCTTCAAGGAGAGTCTGTTCAAAGAGTTCTTCGCGTTGTGGAACTTGCAACTGATTGAGCAATTCTTGTTCGGCGGTCCACTGTCCAGGAACGGTCAGATCGATGACGCGCTTTGGAGTGATCGCCTTTGGAGCAGTCGCATACGTTGGCTTTGGCAAGGTGATTGGGCTCCAGCTAGCCTCACTCTTTGGAATTACAACGACGCCAGCAGGATCTTCACGTTCTTCAAGTGGGATCCAATGATCAGTTGTGCGCTCTTGCGCACTGAGTGAAATTCGAACCGATGGATCGAGCTTGATCTCGGCAGTCATAATCTTTTCGAGGGTCGACAGGCGACGAGCCTTCAACTGCGCTGTGACAAGTTGCTTGCGAACAGCGATGACATAGATGGCAAAACCAGAGAATGGAATCGCAAGAATCGTCCAAGAGAGCATTCCAACAATTGCGCCAAAGAAACTTGCAACCGTTAGGAATGTGAGAAATGTAAAGATTGTGCGGCGTTGCGCAAGAAGTTTGCGCTTCTGAGATGGGTCCATAAATTCTGGTGAGAAGGTACTTGATCCGCTTCCTTCAGAGAGTGAACGGATTGCGCTCTTATATCGATCGCCGGCTTTTGGTGAGGATTCTTCGTGGCGATGGAGCCAACGTGGAAGAAAATACGCGCCCCACATCACCAAGATGATGAGGTAGATAATGCTGGACGCCATGGAATGAAATCGTAATTGGCTAGGCGGGCTTTAGGGTGGATTTGGGGCAGTTGTGACGATGTGTCCCAAATAAATATTTTTGAGATTTTTAGCGAATCTCAGGGTTCTCTTTGACGAAAATCAGGTGGTCGCGCCAATCGCCATCGATATGAAGATATCGATTTCGAATCCCCTCGAAGGTATATCCGGCTTTCTCGGCCACTCGCTTTGAGGCGCTATTTTCAGGGCGCATTGTGATCTCAATGCGATGGAGTGAAAGCTCCTGAAACCCGTATTCTGTAAGGGCTACAACAGCTGCGGTTGTAAATCCTTTGTTGGCGACTCTGCTATCTATCCAGTACCCGATATAACCGCCGCGGTGGGCCCCAAAGACGATTCCACCCAGGGTGATTTGGCCGACAAAACGAGGCTTCCCCCCATCATTGATCCAGATTCCCAAGGAGAGGGTTCGAAGGGTTCGGGCATCTCTACGTCCCTGTCGGACCATCGCCCAGAAGGTCGGTAGCGGGTTCTGGTCATCGATGGCAGGCCTGGTCGCCTCCCATGGAGTGAGCCACTCTCGATTGAATCGACGAACTTCTTCCCATACCTTGCGATCGCGATATCGAAGCGGTCGAAGAGTGATCTCACCAACTGCGCTCTTTGCGCGAATAACTGGAGACATTATTGATTGCGCTCGAGAACCATGACATCAACAAGGTCGCCAGCCGCAGCCCCCGAGCTATCAGCCGGAATCGCGATGAGTCCTTGGGCATCCGAGAGCGTCGAGAGGAGATCCTGCTCGGGCAGTGCCGTGACCTTCAGATGATCATCCGAAATCAGTGCAGCACGAATCAGTGAGGTCAGACCGACTTTAGATTCCACTGCATGAGTCAACTCGGCCTTCACAATCGAACGGTGAATATTTGCAGCACCAAGCATGGTGCGAATCATCGGGCGAACAAAGATCTCGGCCGAGAGATAGGCGGCGATTGGGTCACCAGGAAGAGTGATGACTGGAGTCTTATCGGGGCCGATAGTTCCAAAGTTGTGCCGACCGCCATCGGCAAGTCGTGGGACTAACGTTTCAATCTCGCCTAGTTCACTCAAAGTCGAAGTAATGAGGTCAAAAGATTCATCATGACTCTCACCGCTAATGACGATGAGATCTGCTCGAACTAATTGATCTTCAATAATTAAGCGGAGTTGTTCAGAATTCTCAGCGATCATATGGACGCGGTAGCCGATCGCACCGGCCTCTTTCACTGAGGTGGTCAACATCCACGAATTGGTCTCGTACTCATCATCTTGGTCACGAAGGCTCTGACCGGGCTCCACGAGATCATCTCCGGCAGAGATAACAACGACTCGAGGGTGTGGTCGGGTTGGAAGGCGGTTGAGGCCAATAGATGCGGCGAGTCCGATCTGGGTTGAACGGATCCGAGAGCCCGCGCGCAGAACGAGTCGTTCGCCGGCAAAGATATCTTCGGCCAAGGTGGCGCCATGCGCATCTAAGAGCGGCATATCAAAAGCTGCTAGCGGGGTCGCGATAGAGAGCAGCGCGGCTGCAAAATCATTGACTGCAATCTCACGATCCATGGTTCTACCCTACTTTGCATGGGCTGCCTACTAAGGTATTGCCATGCGAAGGTCGGATGCGAGCGAGTCAGATAAGTCACGTTTGCGGCGTGACTACCGCAACCAACGACGCGAGCGATTTATTCAGGAGTCATGGCTTCATATTCTTGATGCCACCGAGTTCTCCTCCGTTGCTCGAGTGGCCAGTTATATCTCCTATGGCGAGGAGCCATCCACAACCGATATCAATGTAGAGCTCTTACGACGTGGAATCACACTTCTACTGCCAAGGCTCTTGCCTGATAACGATCTCGAGTGGGTCGAGTGGAATGGTGATGAGAATGCTCTTGTCACCAACGGAAAAGTTCTAGAGCCTCATGGCTTTGCGGTAAGAGATCTTGATGCCATTGACGTTGTCATCGTCCCGGCACTCCACATCGATCGATCTGGAAATCGACTCGGCCAAGGTGGTGGTTCGTATGATCGAGCCCTCGCACGGCTTGAAGCCTGGAAGATCGCGTTAGTGCATCACGGTGAGATCACAAATGAACCGATTCCAGTAGAACCACATGATCAGCGGGTCAACGCAGCAGCAACTCCAGATTTAATCGTGAGGTTCGCGGCTATTTAATTCGCGCAGATACTTGTTATATCGAGCGAGTTCATCATCCTCACCCATCGCTTCAGCACGATCGGCAGCGCGGTCAATTCGCTTACTTTCTCGTTTATCGTCGCGAACCCACTGTAAGAACGTTGCGATCAGCGCAAGAAGGATTGGGATCTCACCCATAGCCCAACCAACGGCGCCACCTGCATGTTGGTCCGCTAATAAATTCAAGTTCCACGGTCTATGCAAGAGTGCGAAATAACCCCCATCGACCAATGACGAAGTCGAGAGCAAGGTGATCGAGAAGAAGGCGTGGATACTCATCGCCGCAAAGAGAACAATGATGCGCACAATATGGGGAATCTTTCGCGGATTGGGATCAATCCCAACAATGACGTAGAAGAAGAGGTAGCCCGCAAGCAGGAAGTGAAGATCCATAAAGAGATGGCCACTATGGCTTCGCATCAGGGATCCATATGCCGGAGTGAGGTAGAGGCCGAAGAGCGAGCCATCGAAGATCGCCAGCGCAGTAACTGGGTTGGTGATGATGGTCGAGTAACGAGAATGGATGATGGTGATGAGCGACCCGCGTATTCCACGTTCACTCTCAGTGCGACCCGCAGGAAGAGTGCGCAATGCAAGGGTTATAGGGGCACTGAGCACAAATCCAATCGGAGCAACCATTCCTAGGGCCATGTGAGCAATCATGTGATACGAGAAGGCAAAGTGAGCATAGACCCCAAGTCCACCAGATGTCGCAAAGTCAGCGACGGAGACAGCAAGTGCAAAGGCGACGGTACGACCGACCGGCCACTTATCTCCACGACGAGTGAGGACCACAACACCCCGAATGTAGAGGGCTGTTGCAAGAAGAAGGATTCCTAGGAATGTTCCGTCTGGCACGTAAGCAGTTAGAACTCGCCAGAGCGTTGGTTGTACTGGCATGGCGATACCGGTGAGATTAATAACTGGATCTGGTACGGCATTTGCTGCGGCGATGGAAACTGGCGGTTGGGTTGTCGATAACCATGCACCAATTGCCACAGTGATCACCATGACGAGTGCTTCATTAGTAAGTAATGCAAAGGTCTTCACCGAGCCATCAGGCTTCACCAAGTTCTTCCGATGTGCTGCGCCGAAGCCAATCAAAATCACCATTAAGAGAATCTTGATACCTATCAGCAAGCCATAAAGAGTTGCCCAGCCAGCAAGAAAGTTCAGCCGGGTCCAGGCATTCACGACTCCGCTTATAGCCACAATGACTGCGGCCCACAGAGCGATCGCACTAAAACGTGAGATCGAGGCAGCTCGTTCGGCCGGAGAAATCACGACCAATCCAATGACTCCCCCAACCCAGATTGATATGAAGAGAACGTGAAAGAGCAATGAACCTATTGCCATTCCATGGTTTCCGGCGCTGCTGGCATGACTCTGAAAAACTGGGACTATCAATCCAATAATAGAGAAGAGCCCAGCCCAGTACACCCCGCCCACTTTTCTGGCCCATTGAAGAAATGCCAGAACTGCGAGAGAGCAGATTCCCTGAATAAGAAAGTCACGGCCCACTGCTGTTTGGCTTAGAAATGAGCGGAGCGTTGTTGCATCGAAGGCATCGAGGAGAGTGCCACCTAGTAAATTTGCGAGTTCTGCGAATGTTCCACCGACGATAGTTACCAGCGTTACAAAAGTGGCGAGGTGAGCTAACTTCTTTACGCGAATACCTTCAGCCGTTAACACTCCACGCTCTTCACGGATGAAGAATGCAGCAGCAAAGATCAAGCCAAATGCCGTGAGGGCGGAGATAAAGTAGACTGCTTTAGTGATCGCCAATACCGAGGTCACAACAGCATTGCTGGAGAAGGTGTGTACTTCTAAAAGAAAGTGCACTGATTACTGCCTATCTTCCTTATCCGTTTTTGGCTTTCTCGCGGCCGCCTTTGAACGTGACTTTCGCTTATTCACTTTACGTTCGCGAAGAAGAAGTCGCGCGTACCACAGCAAGAAGAGACCAACTAAGAGAGCGAAGAGCATCAGGATGATGACAAAAATATCTGCCGTATGTGTTCCCTTGCTTGCAGGGACTACCGTAACGCTCTGGGTCGGTGTTGGTGTCGCTGATGCAACTGCCGCAGGCGCATTAAAGAGGAATGTGTATGACCCTGTAAGCGGGGCATCAGTTGCTGAGACGAGTGAGTAGGTCACTGTGTAGACACCAGCAGCGATGAGGGGTTTCAAGCCGATCACGGCAGTCGTATCAGTGATCGTCACCGAACCATCATCGACTTGAAGTCCGGTTGGATCGGTAACCGAGATCGTCGAACCCTGATCAGCCAGGGTGGTGGTGCCTGTAACCGATACTGCATTTGGAGCGACGCCCAGTACTGCGCCAGCTGCAGGGCTTGAAGTAGTCAAAGTATTAGCGAGGGCGTGGGTTGGGGCCATGAGTAAGGTGGCTAGGAGGAGCGCCACTGTGCTCGAAACTCTGGCCTTGTGTCGGGTTACGATCATGGCAACTCCCTCTCCCTGCGATCGATTAGAAGTAATTCTCTCACCACTTTAGACTCTGGGTATGCCTACATACGAATATGCCTGCGTCGCCTGTGGCCACGCCTTCGAGGTAGTCCAATCCTTCACTGATGAGGCTATCTCAATCTGCCCGCAGTGCAAGGGTGAGGTCCGCAAGGTCTATAACAACGTTGGAGTCGTCTTCAAGGGCTCGGGCTTCTACAAGACTGATTCTCGTGCCAATGCGCCGACTGCTACTCCAAGTAGCCCGCCGCAATCTGCGACTAAACCAATTACGGATTAACCGTGGTGTGGCGGCTTATCGCCATGAATCTCGGCATCACGGGCGTTCTCAGCTGCGATCTCTGAAGGATCTTTAATCTCATCATCGCCGGTTCGGTCTGGAATTATCTTGCCCACGTCACACCTGTCCTCTTGCCCACGTCACACCTGTTCTTAAGTCACTTTCTATTAAGACCCATCCTATATCCTCGGGCTATTCCCCATTACTTCATGAAAGAGAAGAGTTCTGATGTTTGAGAAAATTGGTCATCTGGTAGTGAAGCGCCGTAAGTCGGTATTGGCGCTCTTCATCGTTGCACTCATCGCCTTGGGAGCTATGGCTGGCCTCGCTGTACCTCGCCTCTCAGGTGGTGGATACACCAACCCAAATAGCGATTCGGCGAAAGCGACCGAGTACCTGACATCAACCTTCCATGTTCAAGATCCTGCTCTTGTCCTCGAAGTGAAATCAACGTCTCTCATTTCTGATCCTGCAGTAGCCGCTTCTGCTGCCGCCCTCGAAAAGTCTGTGGCGGCCGAGAAGGGCGTAGCTAAGACGCTCTCCTATTGGAGCGCTGGTGGCGCACCATCGCTTGCGAGCAAAGATCAGCATGCAGCATTTCTCTTCATCTACTCCACCGAGACCGACCTCTATAAGACTGCAGACCTCGGAAAGTTAGTTGCGGCCAAGTACGACGGCACCTTCCAAGGACTACGTGTCTACGTCAATGGCATCGCCGCTATCAACTCAGCCTTAAATGAGAAGATCACGAAGGATCTTGCTGTTGCTGAAGGAATCTCCGTTCCGCTGATCTTCCTCCTTCTCCTCTTTGTCTTCGGTGCCTTCATCGCAAGTGCCACTCCCCTCATTGTGGGTCTCGGTGCGATTATTGGATCACTTGGCCTCATCTATCTCATCTCGCTTGCGACCGGAGTTAGCATCTTTGCCCTCAACCTCATCACCGGCATGGGCCTCGGCTTGGGCATCGATTACGCGCTCTTAATGGTGAACCGTTTCCGTGAAGAGCTGCATGCCGGCAAAGAGGTTGAAGCAGCGATCGTCAATACCGTGAAGACCGCAGGCAAGACCGTCTTCTACTCAGGTCTTACTGTCTTCATCACCCTCGCTTCACTCACCTTCTTCCCCATGATGTTCCTCAAATCATTTGGATATGCTGGTATGAGCGTTG
>Ga0214206_1000159_pt1 | contig 19104 bp, 21 predicted proteins | sample TroBogEpilimnion_26_FD_153044 | JGI IMG/M metagenome (GOLD analysis project Ga0214206, IMG submission 153044) | Freshwater microbial communities from Trout Bog Lake, WI - 07JUL2009 epilimnion | ecosystem: Environmental > Aquatic > Freshwater > Lake > Epilimnion/Euphotic zone | place: Trout Bog...
CCTGTTCGAAAATCGATTGCTCGAGGTCGAGCGAGCAGGCCACGGCCGGCAGTCCCCAGGCGGTGCCTTCGGTCGCGCCGGCGAGGGTGCCGGAGCTCAGGCAGAGGGGCATGGTGGCGTTGAAGCCGATGTTGAGCCCGGAGATGACCACGTCGGGCTTGGCGGGAAGCAGGTGGCCGAGGGCGATGTTCACGCAATCGGAGGGGGTGCCGTCGATGGACCACGCCTGACGGCCGAGGTTCGGGTAGTCCGCGACGGTGACTTCGCGGTGGCGGCTGAAGGCGCGCCCGATCCAGCTGCGTTCGCCCGAGGGGGCGGCCACGACGACGTCGAAGCCTTCGGCGACGCAGGCGGCGACGAGGGCATGAAGGAACGCGGCATTGATGCCGTCGTCATTGGTCAGCAAGGCGGTGGGCTTCATCCTAAGGTCATTGCTTGGCGCCGGGCAGGCCGCCCTCGAGCTCGGCGATCTGGTCACGGAGGACGGCCGCGGTCTCGTAGTCTTCCTCTTTCATGGCCGCCTTCAGCAGGTCCCGAGCCTTGGTCAGCCTGGCTTCGCGGTCGGCCTCGGCGTCGAAAGGCCGACGTCCATGGTGCTCCAGTCCGGGCTGGATGCGCGCGATGGTCGCCAAGGCCTGGGGCGCGTGAGCCTCATAGCAGGTCGGGCAGCCGAAGCGGTGGATGCGGTCGAAGTCCGCCCACCGGAAGCCGCAGGTGGGGCACTTGCCCCGGCCGACGGGGGTCGGGACGGTCAGCTTCAGGCCGAGCGCGAGCGAAGGCAGGATGGAGTCCGACAGGAGGGAGGGGCAGCCTTGGCAGCAGGCATAGGTCTCCGCCTTGCCCCCGGCGACGAGGGTGAAGTACACGGCGGCGTTCTGGACGCAGCCTTGGCAGGATGGCGGACGCGTAATCAAGAGCCTCCACCATGCACGCGAACCGCTTCCGATTCAAGTGCGGGGACGAACCTTTTCAGGTTGAAGCCATGCCGTCGGCGGATTGCCTATGAAACCGATGCTTTCTCCTGTTCTCATGCTCGTGCTGGCCGACGCCGAGAAAGGCGCCCTCTGGTATTTCAAGCAGATGGATTCCGCCGGCCTCGCCGTCGCGGGCGTCCTCCTGATCTGTTCCTTCATCGGCTGGGGCGCGATGATCGGCAAATGGTCCGACGTCCAGGAGCTCCGTCGCCGCAATCACGCCTTCGAGCGTCGCCTGCGCGACGAACCTTCCGTCGTCGCCCTCAATTTTCCGCGCGGCTCCAATCTCGGCCCCTACGAATTCCTCGTCGCCGAAGCCGTCTCCGCCGTGCAGCGCCACAAGGGCCGCCTCGTCCGCCAGTCCGACGTCACGCTCTGCATGGGCCACGTCGAGAACGCGATCCAGCGCGGCGTCTCCCGCACGATGGTGAAGTACGAGGACAAGATGGTGCTCCTCAGCTCGCTCGTCTCCGGCGGCCCGTTCCTCGGCCTGCTCGGTACCGTGTGGGGCGTGATGGTCACCTTCGGCGCGCTGACCGAGAAGGCCAGCATCGCGCAGCTCGCGCCCGGCGTGTGCGGCGCGCTCGTCACCACGACGCTCGGCCTGCTCGTCGCGATCCCCGCCACCTTCGGTTACAACTACCTGCTCACGCAGGTGAAGATCATGACGACCGAGCTCGATAATTTCGCGAGCTCGCTCGCCGACCGCGTCGAGCTTGAGCTCGAAGGCGAGGCCCGTCGTAACTTCGAGGCCGCCCAGGAGCGCGAACGCCTGCTGCGTGCCGCCGCTCCGGCCGCCGCCGCGAACGTCGCTCCGGCCGCCACCCCGGTCGCCCAAGAACCTCCCGCCGCCTTGCCGGGCTGGGAGGATGCTCAGTAAGCCCGCATGGCCCGCTCTTTTTCCAGGCCCAATCGGCTCCACGTGATGAACGAGCTGAACGTCACGCCGATGCTCGACCTGTGCTTCTGCCTGCTGATCATCTTCATGATCGCGACGCCGGTCCTCGAGCAGACGACCGCGGTCAACTTGCCCAAGGCCGAGAAGGGCGCGGGCAAGACGCCCGACGCCAAGGTGCAGTATCGCATCGTCAGCATCGACCGTAACGGCGCCTACTCCGTCGGCGCCCGCGCCGTGACCTTCGCGCAGCTCGAAGCCGAGTTCGCCTCCATCGCCGCGATGCCCGAAGCCGAACAGCCCGTCGTGCGCATCCGCGGCGACGGGGTGCTGTCCTACCAGAAGATCATCGACGTCCTTTCCGCGGCCAAGGCCAAAGGACTCACCAAGGCGGGACTCGATACGGAGACGCGCTGAGATGGCAGGCGAAGGCAAAGGCTGGATCGGTTCCATCGCGGTGCACCTCGGCATCCTCGGGGCGATCGTGGGGTTCTCTTGGTACGCTTCCCGTCATTCCGGCGAAACCATCGAGAGCGTCGATCCGCTGTTGGTCGACCTCAATGGCATCCCGGGCAAGCGCCCCGGCGAAGTCGGTAAGGCCGCCGGCGTCGCCAAGGGCTCGGAGTCCGGCTCCAACAACGGCATCGCCCGTCTTCACATCAAGCCGCTTGATGTCGATAAGGTCTTGAGGCAGCGCGAACAGGCCGAACAGGCCGCGCAGGCTTCTTCCGCGTCCCCTAAGTCGATGTCCAAGTCGTCCAGCAAGTCCGGCGCGAGCAGTAGTACCGCCAAGACGACGCTCGGTGATTTCCGCAGTTCCCAGGGCGGCAAGTCCGGCTCGGGCAAGTCCGGCGGCATCGGCGGCGTCTCGGTCAAGAAGGGCCGGAGCTACGGTAACGGCGACAACGGCGGCGAAGGCGGCTCGGCCTCCGAGCAGGCGTTTTACGCCGGCGAAGTCCAGGCCCGTCTGCGTACGACCTGGAACGAGATCCTGGCGACCGAGGGGGCTTCCGTGGCTTCCGGCGGCACCTGCGGCGTCACGGTCTCGGTCGACGCTTCGGGCTTCGTCACCTTTTCGTCCTGGCTGAACAAGCCGAGCGACGCCCGCATGGCCGAGCTCGTCAAGCGGGCCTGCGCCATGATCGGCAACTGCGGCAAGCCGCCCGGCGGCAAGTCCTTCAAGATCGAGTTCGCCAGCGTTAGCCTCTCGGACGGCTGAGTCCGCTCAGTCGCGGACCTCGAGCACGATCTGCACCTCGACGGAGACGCCGAGCGGCAGTCCGTTGACGGAGACCGCGGCGCGCGCGTGCTTGCCGGCGTCGCCGAAGACCTGGAGGAGGAACTCCGAGGCGCCGTTGAGCACCTTGGGGCTGTCGCTGAAGCCGTCCACGCCGTTGACGAAGCCGTTGACCATCACGACGCGGCTGACGCGGTCCAGTGTGCCGAGGGCGGCCTTGGCGTTGGCCAGCGCGTTGAGCACGCAGAGCTTCGCGGCTTCGGCGGCCTGGGCGATCTCCACCTCGCGGCCGACCTTGCCGAGCGAGACGACCTTGCCCTCCTTCATCGGCAGCGTGCCGGCGAGGTAGAGCAGGTTGCCCGTGCGGACGGCCGGGACGTAGGCGCCGGCGGCGGCGGGAGGGGTCGGCAGGGTGCTGCCGAGTTCGGTGAGGCGGGCTTCGACGGAGGACATAAGTTCAGAACCAATATTTGGGCCAGCGGGCCTCGCGGCGCAAGTTGTGATAGACGAGGGCGACGCCGACGATGAGCGCCGCACCGGCCAGGGTAGGGAACAGCAGGAAGCTCCAGCCGGCCTGGCTGAGCGCGAAGACGATCAGCGGATTGGAGCACGCCGGCGGGTGCACGGCTCGTGACAGTTTCATCAGCGCGATGGCGACGCCGACCGCGACCGCCGGGGCCCACCAGCTTGCGCCGAGCAGGTGCAACCCCGCCAATCCGCAGGCGCTGCCGATGAGGTGCCCGAGGACGACGTTGCGCGGCTGGGCGAAAGGCGAGTCGGGGTAGGCGAAGACGATGAGCGCGCTTGGCGCGAAGGAGCCCAGGAAGAGCAGGACGCCGTAGGCGCTGGTCAGGTAGGTCAGGCCGGCGATGACCGCGGCGGCGGTCACGGCGGTCGCGAGGATCGCGGCAGGCGAGGATCGCGGCGGAGGGCTGGCCCCGTCGCCGCGCATTTTCTTCAGGAGATCCAAGGCGGCGGGGCCGGCGGCCTTACTTCAGGGTCTTGATCCCGGCCAGGAGTTCCTGCACGAGTTCGCGGCTGCGGGCCTTGACCTCACGGCCGAGCGTGGCTTCGGAAGTGCCGTTGGCGCGCTTGGACTGGGCGTAGGACTGGGCCAGCACCGCTTCCTTGTTGCGCGTGATTGTGGCGTTGTCGCGGACGGCCAGGATGACGTCGGCGTTATAACGGCCGAGGCCGCGGTCGAGGCGGACCTCGATGGTCAGCAGAGGGGTGGTGGCTTCGGGGCTCAGGCCTTCGACGGGCTTGGGCGTGATGTTGGCGCGGCGCATCTCGAGCTCCATCGCGTCGCGGATCTCGCTGCGGAGGTCGGCGTCCTCGGGGCGGCTTTCGGACGTGGTGACGTCGATGTAGAAGAAGGTGATGCCGCGGAGCTTGGCGAAGGCCTTGTCGTCACCGGAAGCCGCGCGAAGAGGCTCGGCTTGGGCTAGACCGGTGATGGCGACGAAGGAGGCCAGCAGGGCGAGGGCGAGGGAGCGCATGGGAGAGGAAATTAGATTAGCCCCGACGTCGGTTGCTTCAATCCCCTTTCGCAGGGACGAGCTTCACGGCCGTCAGCGGATGCTGGTCGAGCAGGGTCGGGTACCAGCCTTGCACCTCAGGTCGGATGAGGAACTTGTTCTTGTTGAAGACGACCGGAAGCACGGGCGCCTGGTCGATCAGACGGGCTTCGGCCTGCTGGAAATAACCGAAGCGCTTCGCCGCGTCGGTCTCCTTGGCCGCCAGGCCGAGCAGGCGGTCGTATTCGGCGTCGCTCCAGCGCGAGAAATTCAGCTCATTGCCAGCCATGAGCATCTCCAGGAAGGTGTTCGGGTCGTTGTAGTCGCCTACCCACGCCCCGCGGCAGAGCTGGAATTCGCCTTTGCGCATGGCGACCAGGTAGACCTTCCATTCGAGGTTACGGAGCTCGATCTCGACGCCGAGCTCGCGTCGCCACATCTCCTGATAGGCCTGCGCGGTCATCTGCTGGCCTTCGGAGGTCGCGTAGAGGTAATCGAACTTCGGCAGGCCTTTGCCGCCGGGGTAGCCTGCTTCGGCCAGGAGGCGTCGTGCTTCGGCGGCGTCCTGTTTCCAGTGCGTGGTCGGCTGGAAGCCGCCCGTGCCGGGCGGTGTGAAATGGAGGGCGGGCGACTCGCCGGCGCGCAGGACTTTCTCCGCGATGAGGTTGCGGTCGATCGCCATGCCGAGCGCGCGGCGGACGCGTGGGTCGCTGAGCGCCTTGCGCGCGGCGACATCGGCCGGCTTGCCGCCCTTGATGTCGCAGTTCACCCAGACGAATGCCGTCGAGAAGAACGGATCGAGCCGGAGCTGCGGGGCCTTCTGTTCGCGCAGCTTGGCGACCTTGTAGGGCGGCACGGCGCCGGTGATGTGGAGTTCGCCGCCGCGGAACGCGCGTTCCTCGGCGAAGAGGTCGGAGATGGCGCGGAACTCGACGGCGTTGAGCGAGACTTCCTGGGCGTTCCAGTAATGCGGGTTCTTCCGGACGACCACGCGGCGGGCGACTTCCCATTTCTCGAGCGTGAACGCGCCGTTACCGACCAGCGCGCCGGGCCGTGTCCAGAGCGTGTTGAGCGAGTCGATCTTGCCGTACCGGAGGATCGTGGCGGGGTGCACCGGCATCCAGCTTTGGTGGCAGAGAAGCTGGAGGAAATAGGGAATCGGGTCCTCGAGTTCGATGACGAGCGTGCGCGCATCGGGCGTGCGGACGCCGACCGACTTGAAATCCTTGGTCTTGCCGGCGGCGAAATCCTTGGCCCCGCGGATGCCATGCAGCATCGAGGCGTATTCGGCGCCGAAGCTCGGGGTGAGCATGCGTTCGTAGCTGAAGAGGAAATCACCGGAGGTCACCGGATCGCCGTTGGACCAGCGGGCGGTGGTCCGGAGGTGGAACGTCCAGGTCTTGCCGTCCTTCGACATCGTCCAGCTCTCCGCGACGCCCGGGACAGGGTGGAGGTCCTTCGGGTCGTAGTTCACCAGCCCTTCGAAGAGCGCGGCGACGATGTGGCTTTCGCTCAGGCCCGTGATGGTCTGCGGGTCGAGCCCCGAAGGCTCCGCCATGTTGTTGATGATCAGGTAACCTTCGGCGGCCTTCTTTTCGACGGTCGTCCGGCCGTCGCCGCAGCCCGCGAGCAGGCACGCCAAGGCGAGCAGGGCGGCCGTCCATCGGTGCGCGGGGCGAAGCATGGCGCAGATTAGGCCCTAGGTCGGCCCGAGGGCAAGGCGTCTGGATGGGCTCTTTACTCCCTTGGGCGGGCTTCCTAGAAAAGCGGCATGATCACCCCGACCCGTCGCGACCTCGTCGTCGCCGCCCTGACCGCCTCCGTCTGCCTCGGACTCTTCGGCTTCATCGGCCAGGACCGCCTCGCGGCCGCCGTCGCGACGCCCAAGCCCATCATGGGCTCGGCCGCCTTCGATTGGGAGAAGCTGGTCGTCAAGAAGACCAAGGTCGGCGAATCGCGTACGATCTGCCGCGCCCCGACCGCGACCCTCGACGAGCTTGAGATGCATGTGACGACCTTGGACAAGGGCCAGATGCCGCACCCGGCCCACCAGCATGCCGACGAGGAGCTCCTCATCGTGAAGGAAGGGACCGTGGAGGCGCTGGTCGCCGGCGAGTGGATCAAACTCGGCCCGGGCTCGGTGATCTTCCAGGCCGCGAACATCGAACACGCGATCCGCAACGTCGGCGAAGGCCGCGCGACCTACCACGTCATCAAGTGGAATTCGCCCGGGATGCTGGCTAAGCGCGAGGCCGCCAAGGCCGCCGCGAAATAAGCCAAAGAAAAAGGGCGTCCGTTAGGACGCCCTTCTGCTTGCTCCGAACTGGGGGACTTAGATGGCGGCAGGGCCGCGCTCGCCGGTGCGGATGCGGATGACGTCGGTGAGCCCGAGAATGAAGATCTTGCCGTCACCGATCTTGCCGGTCTGGGCGGCCTTGGAGATCGTGGCGATGGCCTTCTCGACCTGCTCGTCAGCGACGGCGGCCTCGATCTTCACCTTGGGGAGGAAATCGACGGTGTATTCGGAACCGCGGTAGATCTCCGTGTGACCCTTCTGGCGGCCGAAGCCCTTGACTTCAGTTACGGTCATACCCTCGATGCCGATTTCGGCGAGAGCGTCCTTAACTTCTTCAAGTTTGAAGGGTTTGATGATGGCGACGACGAGCTTCATGTTGGTGTGTTTAGGTTGGGTTAGGCGTTCGGTTGAGCAAGACCACTTATGCATCCCCCGTGCCAAGTGCCCGGAAAGAGGGGCAGGTCTTACGATTGAGTATTTTTAAGCAGCACTTCCGACACGCCAGCCAGTTTTTCGACAGATTTAAGCCCTGGTGCTAGTTCTACCCCACTGTTGAGGTCGAAAAAGCCTGCTCCTGACCCGGCGGCGGCGCCGATATTGTCCGGCCCGAGGCCGCCAGCGAGAATCCAAAGGCTTTGGGGGTATTTTTGCAGGAGTTTCTGAAAGCGACTCCAGTCCGAGACCTTACCGGTGCCACCGAAGGCATCCTTGGCGTGGGCATCGTGTACGAAGCCTTCGGCGAGGGGAATGAGGTCGGAGGGCCATTCGGTGCCGTCGGCGAGCTTAGGAGCCAACCAGAGGTGCTTAAACCCCACTTGGGCAGAGAGGGCCTTAGGGTCGCACTCGGCCTTGACCGGGTCGAAGTGGGCCTGGACGACGGCGAAGCCTTCGGCGATCAGGGCGGCGGCTTCGGCCACGGTCGGGTTGACGGTCACGGCCACGCGCTTCTCCGCCGGAATCTCGCGCAAGAGCCCGGCACGGGCGTCGGCGGGTACGAAACGGGGCGAGCCGCTCCAGCAGTTGATCCCAAGGAAATCGGCTCCCTGGGCGAGGGCCATGGCGGCGTCGGCGGCGCGGGTGATCCCGCAGACCTTGATGCGCGCCGCGCCGATCATGCGAGCGCGGCGACGACGGCGTCGCGGATGGCCTTGGCGGTCGGGGCGGAAGCGGTGCCGGCCAGCGGGATGCCGGCCTTGCGCAAGGCGTCGGCGGTGGTGGCGCCGATGGCGACGGCCTTGGGCTGGCGCGCGCCGGCGTCCGGACGCAGCGAGGCGGCCTGGTGCAGGAAGGATTCCACGGCGGACGGGCTGGCGAAGACGATGACGTCGGCGCCGCGACGACGGAACTCGGCGGCCTCGGGGGATTCGGCGACGGACTTCTCTTCGGTGGCGTAGACCTTGATGACGTCGACGATCGCCATGGCGCCGTCGGCGAGCAGGCGCGGCAGCTCGGGGGTGTTGAGGTTACCGGTGACGACGAGGATCTTCTGGTTCTCGACGTCGTGCTTGGTCATCAGTTCTCGGCCCAGCGAGAGGGCGTCGTTCTGCGTGGCGGTGAGGTCGGAATCGAGGTGGTACTGGCGCAGGGCCTTCTCGGTCGCGGGGCCGAGGCAAGCGAAGCGCACGCCGCCGACGGAGCGGATGTCGGTGAAGCGTTCGAAGAAACGGTCGAAGAAGCCGCGCACGCCGTTGGCGCTGGTGAAGACGAGCCAGTCGTATTCGCCCATGGCGTCGAGGACTTCGCTGAGGACGGTGTCGTCAGGCTCGAACTTGATCTCGAGCAGGGGGAGTTCGGAGACCGCCGCGCCGGCTTCGGTGAGCGCGGTCTTCCAGTCGGCGCCGCGTCCTTCCGGACGGGTGAGGACGACGAGTCGGTCGCGGAGGGGGAGTTTGCTCATGTTCAGCGGGGCAGGATCTGGCGGAGGATGTCGTCGGCCAAGGCGGAGGCCGCGGCGAGGTCGACGACGGGGAAGGCGAAGTCGCGGCGACCGAAGTCGGCGCGGAAGAGATGCACGCGTCCGGCGGCGTGGTGGCACGCGAAGGCGGTGTGGCAGCCTTCGCCGAGCTTGGCGAGGAACAGGCGCTCGACGGTCACGGAGTAGGTCGTGGCGGCGCAGCCGGCGGCGACGTACTGCGCCACCTCGGCGGAGCGGGATTGGATGGCGACGGCGCCTTGGCCGGCGGCGGGCACCATGGACTCGAGCGCGACAGGTTCGAACGAAAGGCCGGGCCACTCCTTGATGCCGAGCCGGTTGAGGCCGGAGGCGGCGAGGTACGAGGCGTCGGCGTCGCCGTTGGCGAGTTTCTTGAGGCGGGTGTCGACGTTGCCGCGGAGCTCGGTCCACTGGGCGTGCGGGAAGGCTAGGGCGCCCTGGGCGCGTCGGCGCGGGCTGCCGGTGGCGATGAGCTTAGGGCTGGCGACTTCACTGCGGCGCACGAGCACGTCCCGCGCGTCCTGGCGTTGCAGGCAGACGGCGATGGCGAGGCCGGCGGGCATCTCGGTCGGGAGGTCCTTGGAGCTGTGGATCGCGAGGTCGGCTTCGCCTCGGAGCAATGCTTGCTCGAGTTCGGCGGTGAAGAGTCCCTTGCCGCCTTGCTTCTCGAGCGACCAGCTCGCCTGGCGGTCGCCGGTCGTGGTCAGGATGCGGATCTCCGTGGGACGGCCGAGGGCCTTCTGGAGGCGGGCGGCGGCGTCGTGCGTCTGCTGGAGAGCCAGCGGGCTGCCGCGGGTGACGATGACGATGGGGCCGGACATGTCGAAAGGGTCAGGACTGGCGGATGAACCAGAGCACGCCCCAGGCGGCGGGCACGGCGAGATTGCCTACGAGCAGGGCGGTCGCGGCGATGCGGAGGAGACCCCAGCCGCGGTTCATCGTGGCCATGCCGGCGATGATGGCGCCGCAGAGGGCGATCGGGATACCCATGCCGACGCCCAGCCAGACCACGCGGTCATAAGGGTCCTGGACCAGGCCGAGGAAGACCTCGCCGCCCCGGTAGGACAGGATGGCCGCGGCGTAGAGCGCGCCGGCCGAGAGAAGCAGGGAGAACGCCTGGACGACGCCATAGGCGCGGGAGTCGTCTTCGGTGAGTTCGGTGGACACGGCGTCAGCAAAGACGCCCCCTGCCGGACTTCCAAGTTTCAAGTTTCCCGGAGCGGGAATAATCCGCTCCGGGAAGCCCGATCAGTGGCCGCCGAGACCTTCGTGCTCCTTGATGTATTCCTGCTTCAGGCCCAGGGCTTCCGGGGCGTGCAGGACGAGCATCTTCATGCGCACGTCCGCAGGGACGGTCGAAGCCGTGGCCTTGGAGACCACGATCATCAGGATGATCGAAAGCGGCACGGCCCAGATGGCGGGCTGTTCGCAGAGGATGCGTGCGAGGGGGTGGGCGACCCAGTGGTCCGCGATGCCCTTGGCGAGCGGATGGTCGGCCCAGTAGGCGGAGAGCTCGGCGGCATCCGTGATCTTCTTGGCCTTGGCGACGGCGACGTCGGAGATCGAAGTCAGCGTGATGGACGCCAGGGCGCTGAGTCCGCCGACGAGCATGCCCGTGGCCGCGCCGCGCATGGTCATACCGCGCCACCAGACGCTCATGAAGAGCAGCGGGAAGTAGCTGGCCGCCGCGATGGCGAAGGCCTGGCCGACCATGAAGTTGATCTCGAGCGCTTCGACCTGCGAACCCAGGCCGACGGCGACGAGTCCGACGATGAGCGCCGACCACTTGAAAGCCTTGAGCCGCTGTTCGGGCGAGGCGTCGGGCTTGAGCATGCGGCCGTAGATGTCATGCGCGAGGGCGCTGGACATCGAGACGAGCAGGCCGGAGAAGGTCGACATGAACGCGGCGAAGGCGCCGGCGCACGTGATGCCCGAGAGGATCGAGCCGAGGAGCGGATGGTCGCGGCCGGCGAGCAGCGTGGGCAGCTCGAGGACGACCTTGTCCGTGCCCTTGGCGCCGACGGCGTCATAGAGTTCGGGCGTGAGCGAGCGGCCGATGACGCCGTAGACGGGAGGGAAGACGTAGAAGACGCCGATCAGGATCATCACCCACATCGTGGTCTTCTTCGCGGCGACGCCGTCCGGATTGGTGTAGAAGCGGACGAGGATATGCGGCAGGCCCGCGGTACCGCAGACGAGCGCGATGATCAGCGAGTAGGTGTAGAGCAGGGAATAAGGCTTCTTGTTCGCCTCGAGCGCCGCCTTCGCCTCAGGCGTCGGGGCGGCGACGATGGAAGCATCCAAGGCCTTCGTGGTGAGCTTGCCGAACGGGGCGATCCACGCCTCGTCCTTCGGCGCCTTGGCCGGGAGGGCCTTGCGCTCGATGCCCGCGGGGGCGGCGGCGACGGTCTCCTGCGCGGTCTTGTTCGCCGCGAGATGCTGCTGGTAGTGGCCGACGAGCGAGGCCAGCACGAAGATCGGCACGGTGATGGCGAAGACCTTCAGCCAGTACTGGAAGGCCTGCACGAGGGTGATGCCCTTCATGCCGCCGAGCGAGACGTTGAGGGTGATGACCGCGCCCACGACGACCACGCCGGCCCAATAGGGCAGCCCGGGGAAGATGTAAGCGAGCGTGGTGCCGGCGCCCTTCATCTGCGGCATGGTGTAGAAGAAGCCGATGAAGAGGACGAAGCAGACGGCGATCTTGCGGAAGACCGGCGAGTCATAGCGGCCTTCGGCGAAGTCCGGGATGGTGTAGGCGCCGAAGCGGCGCAGCGGGCCGGCGATGAAGAGCAGCAGGAACAGGTAGCCGCAGGCGTAGCAGACCGGATACCAGAGCGCGTCGTAACCCGTGGCCATCACCATGCCTGCGACGCCCATGAAGGACGCGGCGGAGAGGTATTCGCCCGAGATGGCGGAAGCGTTCCAGCCGACGGAGACCGAGCGGCCCGCGACGAAGAAGTCGCCGGCGCTCTTGGACTTGCCGGCGGTCCAGAAGCCCATGCCGACGGTCACGACGACGGTGACGAGCGAGCAGACGGCGATCCAGGGGTCGATGCCTTGGGCGGCGAGGAGGGCGTTCATGTTATTTGGTCAGGCCGTCCTTGGCGGCTTTGGCTTCGGCGTCCTCGAGCGCGATGGAGCGCTTGATGAAGACGTAGGAGATGATCCACACGAAGGGGAAGAAGAGCACGCCGAGGATCAGCCACGTCAGCGTGAAGCCGAAGACGCGCTGCGCCATGAAGGCCGGCTGGAAGTAGTTGAGCAGGGGCAGGGCGACGAGCGCGACGACGAAGCAGAGCGCGCAGGCGATCGACAGCTTGAGCTGGCCGCGCATCAGGCGCGCCAGGAACGCATCCGAGTGGACGGCGTCCGGGGTGGAGGAGGTCTCTCTCATGGGGGTGCGCGTAGCCAATCCTTTTGCCCACGCTTGGCAACCCCTTGGATGGCCGCCGCGTGGGCGGGCGGATTTTGGGCACGAAAAAGGGCCGACTTGCGTCGGCCCTTCGTTTTCCGGTTTCCCGGCGACCCTTACTTGGTCGTGTACTCGGCCTGGGCGCCGCGGATGTTGCGCTTCTGGACCCAGGGCATGAGGGAGCGGAGACGCTGGCCGGTCTTTTCGATCGGGTGGTTCTCGCCCTTCTTGAGGAGCTTGTTGTAGTTCTTGAGGCCGCCCTTGTATTCCTTGACCCACTGGGCGGTGAACTTGCCGGACTGGATCTCCTTGAGGATCTCGCGCATCGCCTTGCGGGACGAGCTGTTGATCACGCGGGGACCGCGGGTGATGTCGCCGTACTTGGCGGTCTCGGAGATCGAGAAGCGCATGCCGGAGATGCCGGACTCGACCATGAGGTCGACGATCAGCTTCAGCTCGTGGAGGCACTCGAAGTAGGCCATCTCCGGCTGGTAGCCGGCTTCGACGAGGGTTTCGTAGCCCACCTTGACGAGCTCGGAAGCACCGCCGCAGAGGACGGCCTGTTCGCCGAAGAGGTCGGTCTCGGCTTCTTCCTTGAAGGAGGTCTTGATGACGCCGGCGCGGGTCGAGCCGATCCCCTTGGCCCAGGCGAGGGCGGTCTTGGTGGCCTTGCCGGAGACGTCCTGCTGGATGGCGATGAGGGCGGGAACGCCCTTGCCTTCGACGTACTGGGCGCGGACGACGTGGCCCGGGCCCTTGGGGGCGACCATGGCGATGTCGACGTTCTTGAGGGGCTTGATCAGCTTGTAGTGGATCGAGAGGCCGTGGATGAAGAGGACGGTCTTGCCACCCTTGCCGAGGTTCGGGGCGATGTCCTTTTCCCAGACGGAGGCCTGCTTCATGTCGGGGATGCCCACGAGCATGACGTCGGCGCGACGGACGGCTTCGGCGGTCTCATAGACCTTGAAGCCCTTCTTCTTCGCGGCGGCGGCGGACTTGGAACCCTTGTACAGGCCCACGATGACGTTGAGTCCGCTGTCGCGGAGGTTCATCGCGTGGGAATGTCCCTGGGAACCGAAGCCGAGGACGGCGAGGGTCTTGTTCTTGAGGAAGCCGAGATCGGCGTCCTTGTCGGTGTACACTTTGGCAGGCATGGTGTTTGGTGGAAAAGGGGTTTACTTGGAGGCCTTCTTGAGGCCGCGGGAAAGGGCGACGTTGCCGGTGCGGGCGGTCTCGAGGATGCCGTACGGGCTGATGAGGTCGAGGAAGGCGCCGATCTTGTTCTCGTTACCGGTGAACTCGATGACGAGGGAGTCGTGCGCGACGTCGACGACCTTGGCGCGGAAGAGGGCGGCGACCTCGAGGATCTCGGTGCGGCTCTTCTTGTCGCACTTCACCTTGCAGAGGATGAGCTCGCGGGCGACGTGGTCGACCTCTTCGCGGGAGAAGTCGTGGACGGTGATGACGTTGATCAGCTTATCGAGCGCCTTGACGCAGCGGTCGAGGGCGGCGTCGTCGGCGACGACGGTCGCGGTGATGCGAGAGTAGGCCGGGTCGTGGGTCGGGCCGACGTTGAGGGTCTCGATGTTGAAACCGCGGCCGGAGAGCATGCCGGCGACGCGAGCCAGGACGCCGAACTTGTTTTCGACGAGGGCGGAGAGCGTGTGCTTCTTCTTAGGGGGCGTCATGGCGGCTTGAGAGTGTGGTGGAAGGGGTGGACGGAGAGGGACTCGAACCCACGACATTCTGCGTGTAAAGCAGACGCTCTAACCAACTGAGCTATCCATCCAGAGGAAGGGTTGGTATAGGGAGGCCCCCCGCCTTTTGTCCACTATGAAAACCGCCCCGCGGGCTTGCTCCAGGGCCGTTCGGCCCGCAATCTGCGGGCAAATGGACCCTGTCCGCCGTCAACGCATCCTGGAGGCTCTCCAGACCCTCGCCCAGCCGGGCCTTCCGAAGGACGGCCTTTTGGCCTGTATGCAGGTCCTCGATGCGGAAGTGGCGGCCCCGGATTCGGGCCTGCCGGGCGACCTCGATCACTACCTCCGTCGTCGCTCCTACGAGAAGGCGTTGGTCTACCTCAACGGCGGTACTCCGGGCGCGGGGACCTGCGGGCGCGGCGCATGAGCGGCAATCCTTTCGATAAGCTGGACGGCCAGGACCTTCCGCCCGGTCCGCCGCCGAAGCCGGTCGTGCCCGCCGCGAAGGCGAAGCCGAAACTGGGCAAGGTGATTCTTCAATACGAGCGCGCCGGCCGCGGCGGCAAGGAAGTGACCATCCTCAAGGGGCTCTGGATCGAGTCGCAGGAGATGCGCATGCGCGAGGCGTTGCTCAAGGAGCTCAAGCGCGCCCTCGGCACGGGCGGCGCCCTCGAGGGCCGCGAGATCGTGCTGCAAGGCGACCGCCGTGACACGGCGAAGGCCTGGCTGCTGAAGGAAGGTTTCACGACCAACCTCTGAGCCGCAAAACCACTCGCCTCCGGGCCGCTCGTCGGTAGGGTAGGGACGTGCCCGACCTGCAGCCCAGTCTTATCCGCCTCGACGGCGACTTCGCGCCCCTGCGTCGCGTCGTCGAACTGCTGCGCGACGCGGGGGGCCGCCCGTTCCTCGTCGGCGGTTGCGTGCGCGACGCGCTGATGAAGGTGCCAGTGCTCGACTTCGACATCGAGGTCTATGGCCTCGGCACGCGCCAGGTCGAAGCGGCCCTGCGCAAGGAATTCGGCATCATCACGGTCGGCGCGGCCTTCGGCGTGACGAAGCTCAAGGACTTCCCCATCGACGTGTCGGTGCCCCGCCGCGAGAACCGCACGGGCGCCAAGCACACGGATTTCGACGTGCAGGCCGACCCGACGATGACGCCGAAGGACGCCGCGGAACGCCGCGATTTCACGCTCAACGCGATCATGTGGGACCCTTTCACGGGCGAGGTGGTCGACCCTTGGGGCGGCTTGGCCGACCTTAAGTCCAACCAGCTCCGCCACGTCTCGGATAAGTTTGCCGAAGACCCGCTCCGCGTGCTCCGCGCGATGCAGTTCGCCGCGCGCTTCCAATTCTCGGTCGCCCCGGAGACCGTCGCGCTCTGCGCTTCGCTCTCGCAGGCTGACCTTCCGCCCGAACGCCTGATGGAGGAATGGACGAAGCTCCTCCTCCGCGGCCGCAAGCCCTCGCTGGGCCTCGCCTTCCTCAAGGACTGCGGCTGGACGAAGTTCTACCCGGAACTCCACGCGATGATCGGCGTCCCGCAGGATCCGGAATGGCATCCCGAGGGCGACGTCTGGAACCACACCTGCGCCTGCCTCGACGCCTTCGCCGCGGAACGCGTCGGCGACCGCGACGAAGATCTCATCATCGGCCTCGCGGTGCTGCTGCATGACATCGGCAAGGCGACCACGACGAAGAAGGAAGAGAAAGATAACCGCTGGCACGCCTACGGCCACGAAGAGGAAAGCTTCAATCTCGCTCCGCGCTTCCTCGCCCAGATCACGAACGAGAAGAAGCTCATCGACTCCGTCCTCCCGCTGGTGCGCTGGCACGCGCAGCCTTATTACCTGCACAAGGCCGGCGCCGGCGACGCAGCCGTCCGCCGGCTCGCCAACAAGGTCGTCCGCATCGACCGCCTTTGCCGCGTCGATCTCGCCGACCGCCGCGGGCGGGGCCCCGCGAGCATGCATGGTCCCTCGCTTCACGGCGAATGGCTCACCGCCCGGGCCGCCGCCCTGCAGGTCGCCTCGGCCGCCCCGAAGAAGATCGTCCTCGGCCGCCACCTCATCGCCATGGGCCACAAGCCCTCCGGCTGGTTCTCCCAGGTCCTCGACGAGGCCTTCGAAGCCCAGCTCGACGGCGTCTTCGGCGACGAAGCCGGCGGTCTCGCCTGGCTGACGGAACGCATGGCCAAGGGCGTTGTCTGATTTTTCTTACCATGTCTCACTCCACCGCCGGTCTCCCGGAACTCCTCGTCGGTCAGCCCGACTGGCACGCCGTGCTGGTCAAGGTGCTCGAGAACTTCGCCTGCGTCACGGGGACGATTCATCGCACCGATGCGTCCACGGGGCTGCTCACGCTTGTCACCCAGCAGGGCATCCCGCCGCACGTGCTGCCGATGCTGCTGCCGAAGATCGACAACATCCCGTTCGGCAAGGGCATCGCCGGTTGCGCCGCCCAGCGCAAGGAGGCCGTGCAGCTCTGCAATCTCCAGGAAGACCTCGGCGGCGTGGCCAAGCCCGACGCCCGTAAGACGAACGTCCAAGGCGCCCTCGCCGTGCCGATCGTCGGTAGCGACGGTAAGGTCCTCGGCGTGCTCGGCATCGGCAAGATGCAGCCCTATGAGTTCAACGACGGCGAAGTCGCGGAGCTGAACAAGGTGGCGGAGTTGATCGCGAAGAAGTTGTGACGGAGTAGAGGGCAGAGGGCGGATGACAGATGACAGAAGCGAAGCAGTCCGATTTTTCAGCCTGACCACCCTCTGCCATCCGTCATCTGTCCTCTGTCATCGACTCTTCAGGACCACGCTAACGCTCGTCCCGTCGGCGAGCCCTTCTGCTTGAGCAGGCCTTCGGGCAGGCCGGCATACACGAGCTTGCCGCCTTTTTCGCCGCCCTCCGGTCCGAGTTCCATCACCCAGTCCGCGGCGAGGATCACGTCGGCATGGTGTTCGATGACGATGAGCGTCGCGCCCGCGTCGCGCAGGCGGCCGAGCAGGGCGAGCAGCTTGGCGATGTCGTCCCAGTGCAGGCCGGTGGTCGGTTCATCGAGGACGTAGAGACGGCCGGAATGGTCGCGGCGCGCGAGTTCGGACGCGAGCTTGAGGCGCTGGGCCTCGCCGCCGGAGAGCGTGTTGGCGGCCTGGCCGAGCTTGAGGTAGCCGAGGCCGACCTCGGCCAACGTGCGGAGTTTCTCGGCGAGCTTGGGCTGCGCGCGGAATACTTCGGCGGCCTCGTTGACCGACAGCCCGAGCGCGTCGGCGATGCTGAGTCCCTTGAAGCGCACTTCGAGCGTCTCGCGGTTGAAGCGTCGGCCGGCGCAGCTCGGACAGTCGACGAACGTCTCGCCGAGGAACTGCATGTCGAGCGCTACCGAGCCTTCGCCGGAACACGTCTCGCAGCGGCCGCCGCGGACGTTGAAGCTGAAGCGGCCGGGGCCGTAGCCGCGGGCCTTGGCGAGCGGGAGCGCAGCCCAGAGGTCACGCATGAGGTCCATGATGCCGGTGAAGGTGGCGGGATTCGAACGCGGCGTGCGGCCGATGGGTTCCTGGTCCACCGCGGTGAACGCGGTGATCTGCTCGAGGCCTTCGAGGCCGGCGTAGCGGCCCGGGACGACCTTGGCGCCATTGATCTTACGGGCGGCCGCGGCGGAAAGGATGTCGATCGCGAGCGTGCTCTTGCCGGAGCCGGAGACGCCGCAGACGACGGTGAGCGCGCCGATCGGGAACGACGCGGTGACGTCCTTGAGGTTGTTCTCGGTGGCGCCTTTCACCGTGATGGCGGCCTTGCCGATGGGCTTGCGCTTGACGATGCCTTCGAGCGTGGCTCGGCCGGAAAGGTAGGCACCGGTACGCGAGGTCGCGTGCGCGCCGCAGGCCTGGGGCGTGCCTTCGAAGACGATGCGTCCGCCGTCGATGCCCGCGCCCGGGCCCATCTCGATGAGGTGGTCGGCGGCGAGCATCATGTCGCGGTCATGTTCGACGACGAGGACCGTGTTGCCGAGGTCGCGCAGGCCGCGGATCGAGCCGATCAGGCGCTGGTGGTCGCTCGGATGCAGGCCGATGCTGGGTTCATCGAGGACGTAGGTCACGCCGACGAGCCCGAGGCCGAGCTGCGTGGCGAGGCGCACGCGTTGGGCTTCTCCGCCCGAGAGCGAACTGCATTCGCGGTCGAGCGTGAGGTAGTTGAGGCCGGCGTCGTGAAGGAAGGCGAGGCGTTGCTCGAGGCCACGGCGGGCTTCTTCGGCGGGCATCACGCCGGGGTGAGTGGCGAGCTGCTTGGTAAATTCCAGCGCGGCCGGGATCGTCATCGCGAGGAACTCGGCCATGGTCTTGCCGTTCAGTCGCAGTGAGAGGGCGGCGGGGGAGAGGCGGCGGCCTTGGCAGCCGGCGCAGACGGACCCGGCCTGGAACTGGAGCAGGCGCAGGCGCAGCGATTCGCCGGTGGTCGTGCGATAGGCGTGTTCGAGTTCGGTGAACATGCCCGTCCAGACGGTCTCGACCGGCTTACGGCCCTTGGGCGGCGGCAGGAGGAATTTCCGCTTCGGGTCGCCGTGCAGCAGGAGGTCGCGGACGGCCTTGGGGAGGTCGCGCCACGGTGTCTTCTGGTCGAACGGCACCTGTTCGGCGAGGGCGCGGGTGATGGCGTTGCGATGGATGAGGGTCTTGCGCGTGGCACACTTCCACGGCTTCACCACGCCGTCGTGGAGGGAAAGGGATTCGTCGCGGATCGACAGGCTTTCCTGGAAGCGCATCTGCCGGCCGAGGCCGCCGCAGTCCGGGCAGGCGCCCTCGGGGTGGTTATGCGAAAGGGCGCGCGGGCTGATGGGTTCGTAGGTTTCGCCGCAATGTTCGCAGGCGAGGTGGAGCGAGAGCACGTGCTCTTCCCAGCGGCCGTCCTTTTCCGCGAGCACGCTCGCGCGGTGACGGCCTTCGCGGAAGGCGAGCTCGAGCGAGTCCGCGAGGCGGCTGCGCTGATCGGGCCCGGCGACGATACGGTCGACCACGACGTCGAGCTGCTTGGCTTCGCGGCCGCTGAGCAGGCCGGCGGCTTCGTCGAGCGTGGCGACCGTGCCGTCGACGCGTACGCGGGAGAAGCCGCGGCGGCCGAGGTCGGCGGCGGCTTCGAGCAGGACGGAG
>Ga0214206_1000160_pt1 | contig 19102 bp, 21 predicted proteins | sample TroBogEpilimnion_26_FD_153044 | JGI IMG/M metagenome (GOLD analysis project Ga0214206, IMG submission 153044) | Freshwater microbial communities from Trout Bog Lake, WI - 07JUL2009 epilimnion | ecosystem: Environmental > Aquatic > Freshwater > Lake > Epilimnion/Euphotic zone | place: Trout Bog...
TCTTTCCATGCGCCAGTGATGGCCGGATGTTTTGCACGCCAACCTAATTTAATCAACTCGGCAGAAATCCAAGCCTCGCGGCCAAGAGTTTGAGCGGATCTATCATTGGCTTCTAGCCGCTCGTAATATCGCTTCTCAGCGGCTTCCTGCCGTTTAGTGTCTGAGTTCTCCCAAAGTGCGTCATAAAGCGTGTTCAATTTGACTTTGGCAGCGCGAGCGAAGCGGGAAATGCCGCCAACACCGGTGGCGTACTGGCAGGACAATTCAGCAACTTTGCCGACCGCGCGCTGCGGCTTTGTTACCTTATCAACATCGACGCCGTAAATGCCCGCAGCGGCCAATTCATAAATGCCTTTGCCATGACCGGCAAACAGATCGGAGAAAGCCTGCAATTTCCAATCTTCGCCTGCGAACCATGCCGCCTTTACCGATTCAATAGATGTGTAGTCGGCATTGATAAATTCGTGGCCGGGTTCCGCCCAAAGGAACGATCTGATTGCATCAGAGATGAGATGAATTGGACGGCCAAGAGACGGGCCATAGACCAGTTCAAGCATATCTGGCTCGCCTGTGCGTATAGTTTGAAACAGTAAGCCTAAATCTAACTTACCTTTCTCAAACAATGCTTCAAACTCTTTTCGATATTTTGGTAAATTATGCGCCTGAAGCCCGCGAGAACTGAAGCGTCCAGATTGTCCGGCACCGTGATGCAAATAAGAACCTCGAACACGGCCATCTTTACTTACACGATCAAGCATGGCACTAATTTTACTTACCGATGATTTGCCGCCCTCTTGCCGCAACTCAAGCGCGCGGCGAACATTGTCTGGTAAGTCATCGACATCGTGCAGAAAATCGTCAATATCGTCCTTATCAGTCGAAGGTATGACAACGCCTTGAGACAGCACCCAGTTCTTCAATGCGACTGTCTGGGTGACATGTAAAACATTTTGACTGGTGACATGCGCCAATTCATTGTTGATTTTGATCTTAGCCTTATCGACCAGTTTTAATGCTGCCACTGCCGATTCAACGTCAATGCGTACACCCCGATCATTGATCTTCTCGTTCAAAACATAGACGGCCTGTTCGGCATCTGAAAACGGAACGATGCGATTGTCAGCCTCTTCCTCAGCCTCAACGTCGCCGATGCAGTAATCCATGAACTCGACCATGAGGGCAGGATCTTCATTCCAGATCGGTTCGCCATCTTTGAAGCCTTGCGGCAAAGATAAAAGCTGAATGAGCTGCCGACCACGTTTTGATTTCTTGTTGGTCAGATTGAGCGCGTCAGACAGACGATCCAGTGATCGAGGCAAAGACATGGCCGCTGCGGTTGCCGCAGTGCAGCGCCATTGCTCATAGGCAGGCTTTGGCCAGCCGTGACGGTCGCTCATGATCTTCCACCAGATCAAACGCTCAAAGGCGGCGTTATGTGCGGTAATCATGCCCCCAGCTTGAACATAAGCGGCCACATGCGGCGGGCAGGGTTCCTTGCGGAACCAACTATACATCTTGCCAAGTTCGCCGCCAGCAACTATCCAAGCGTCAACAGCTGAACCAGTCGAGTTCGCGCCCAATCTATAGGCAGCCAAAACAGCGTCCGTATGTATATCATCAGCATAAAGATAGACCCCTCGTGTCAGTAGATTTACAACGCCTCGTGTTTCCCAATCCCAATGCAGACTCATCTTCGTTTCTTCCTTCGATTTTTAAATTCCCAGTTCCTGCGCGCCTCTTCAGATGCTGCAACACTTGTACCGTTTACAGCGTCAAAGTCATGACGATGAACCATTGAGGGTGGGGGTTTATTTGGGGTAACAGTAATAACACAGCCGTTTTCCAGCACCGCCCAGACGTTGCCAACCGGGGCGTGTTTCGCTCCGATTTCAAGATAAGGCCGAGCCAGCTCCGCTAACTCGGCCTTCGCTGCGTTGATGTCCATACCGTACTGGCGCTCTAACCAGCGAATAACGGCATGATCGGTAACGATCACTTTCTTCATCCTGCCATCGCATCAATAAGGGCTGCTAATAAACCAGCGGCTGTGCCATCCGAATTACGGGAAGCACCAGCACTTGCTGTCTCTATAGGCATACCATATTGAAGCGCGAGCGACAACAAAAGCGCCATATCACAGGCTGCAATATCAATGTCCGATGCTCGACGTTTAGGGGATACAAACACTTCGGCAGTTGTTCCGGTTTTAAAAACGGAATACCCGCCAATGTATTCATTCCCATTAAAGTGAAAACTTACCAGTTCGCTCTGGCGGCGTTGAGGCAGGGATTTTCTTGTCATTTTCAATCTTTCTCGGTTGCCAAACATCATTCAAGTCTGGTCGGTTCTTTTGCATCCAGAGCAGAAACATTACACAGCACATTGCATGAGCGGCGTGCGGTAAACCTGATTCCGGATCGACGATTTCGCCGTCAGCGATGGCCACAGTATGCCGAAGCGCCGCCGCAATCAACCGACTATGTGCCATACCGCCACGCCAATTATTTCGGCCATATTTTTTTGCACCGAAGGCCAAGACAGCGGCAATTTGTTCAAGCGCATAACGATCAAGGAGATCCATTGGCACTTTGTCTTGGTCAAATTTACTGCCCTGAGCACTCATTCAAAAACTCCGTCAGTTCTATTTTTTATTATTTCGACATATTCTGAATTTAATTCAATTAAAATTGCATTTCGATTATTCCGTTTGGCTACAAGGCCGGTTGTTCCAGCGCCTCCAAATGGATCAAGCACAACACCATCAACGGGGCATCCTGCCAGCACACACGGTTCGATTAAATCAGGTGGAAAAGTTGCGAAGTGAGCGCCTTTGAATGGCTTTGTAGTAACAGTCCAAACAGAACGTTTGTTACGCATTTCAGTATTTCCAACAGCTTTCATCGTTCCGTTTGTCTTAAATGGAACTCGATTGCTACCAACTTGAGCAGAAATATTTGGCTGAGTTAATCGAATAATCGAACTTGCAGCAACTGGTTCTTTAATCGCCTCATGATCAAAATAATATTTTGGTGATTTGGACAACAAGAATATATATTCATGCGATTTTGTGCAGCGATCTGTAACACTTTCCGGCATTGGATTTGGCTTATGCCAAATAATGTCCTGCCGTAAAAACCAACCATCCGCCTGCAATGCAAAAGCAACGCGCCAAGGAATGCCAATTAGGTCTTTGGGTTTGCAATCAGGTGTTTTGCTTTTTATTAAATTTCCAATGATTGTTCCGATGCTTGTTGCTTGTTTTGACTGAGAATCAAAATTTGGTGATCCATCTCCATTCCTTCCCTTACCGCTTCCAGCATAACTGTCGCCAAGGTTTAGCCAAAGTGTTCCATCATCCCGCAAAACACGGCGCACTTCTCGAAACACATTGACCAACTCGGACACAAATTCATCTGGTGTTGGCTCAAGCCCCATTTGTCCTGCATGGCCGTAGTCTCGCAATCCGAAATACGGCGGAGATGTAACGCATGTATGCACTGACTGATCTGGCAATGTTTTTAAAACATCGCGGCAATCCCCATTTAAAATTTGAACGGTTGTCATTCAAAAACTCCGATGCTGGTTGCATACAAGCTGAGGACAGCCAAATCCTCTTTACCCATTTTTCGCAGCGAGTGCGCTTTACGAAGCAGCTTCACATCAAAACCTCGGCCTTTTGCCTCGTTCCAGATTTCTTTTTTGTCACTGTTCAATTCTTTGATCTCATCCTCAATCCGTTCAACGCGATCAAGAAATTGGATGATTTCGTTCGTATTCACACCGTTTGTCATAATAATCTCCTAAAGATGAAAAGCGGCGACCTATTGATCGCCGCAAATTGACTTATAAATCAACCGAACAAACCAGCGGCACCATCACCGCTTTTGGTCTCTTCTGGGGCAGAACCTTCATCGGAAATTTTCTCGTGCCACTGTTCAGGATTGATTGAACCAGAACCGGCCAAACGATCACCGTCTTTTGTTTTCTGAAAATACTGGATACCGAACGAAACGCCGTCACCGTTCTGATCGTTATGCCATGCAAAGGCATTGATGACCGCAAAGCCATAGCAGCCGCTATACACTTCCTCTTCCGTCGCCGGAATAATCGGTGATTTGTAGCGAACAATAGGTGCCTTATTGCTCTGAACGCGAATGAAAAACACATCCGGCCCCATGCCGGGATGGAGATCGCCGGTTGATTTGTTGCGAGCCTCTTTGGAATCACCGTCCAAGAAAGGCGACTTGATCAAACCAGCTTTCGCCTTAACCAGACCTTTTTCACCCCATTCTTCGACAATGACCTTTTTGACGGCCTCATCGAGAACAGAACGATCACCGGCCTTTGGAAAAATCAGCGTGCATCCGAACTTCTCGGCGCCGCCAACCTGCTGCGCGCGAGCTTTGAACAAGGTCTGGCTGAAGGAAAGACGAGCGATAGGGGTTTTGAAATCTTGACTGCGTGCGCGTGCCATTTACATGTTCTCCGTTTCAATAAAATAATGCTCTGCTTTGGTTTGTGGCGCAGAACTTTCTCCGTTTTTCGAGGCAACCAGCTTTGTGCCGTTCTCCTCACGCACCACCAGATCAGTGATGAGTTCCTTTCGTTTCTTACCCAGCAGCTTTTCAGCCTGTGCGGGAGAAACCAATTTCTTCGTGTAAATCTTTTCGGGATCAAGACCGGCCATGATCGTCAAAACATTGACCACCATTTCCTCATCGCCCGACCATTTACGGTTTGTGTACTTCGTTTCCAAATGATAGCCGGGGAGAGCAATGCCACTGTCAGCCGTTTGTTTGGCCAATATACGCACAGATGCAATCCAGTCCTCCAGAGCATCAAGAAGTGGCAACGTATGTGCAATCTTCTCCGGTGACATCAGTTCCGGTTTGTTGCCAATCTGGGGCTTGTCAAAATCGTCAAACCAAACTTCGGCAATCTTGAGGCTTTCTTTTTTACGCTTGGGGCAAAAACCTTCAGCGCGGCACCAGTCACATTTACCTGTGACAAGATACTGATCAGACCAATCATCGAACAGAACTTCATTATGTTCGGCAATTTTAAAAGCATCGTATGCTTTCTTCGATCGGTTCATAGCTTCGAGCAATTCACCCGTCCAGCCAATCAGATCAGACACATGAAATGTGTCAGAACGAATAATGCCGTCTTTGTGCGGAGCGCGCGGCTGCACAATCGTCACTCGAATTGTTTCTACATCGAGAGTTGGATTAGATAGCATTGCTCCGAGTGCGTATGTCAGTAGCTGCGGGTTATCATCCGCATCGACCAGACCTCGGCCATTCTTCAAATCGACAACGTGCAGGCGACGATCATCTGGAACATAGACAACCGCGTCACCCGTTCCGCCAGCATCGAAAGGCGGGTTGAGATCCTTTAAGCTAAAACGCTGTTCGATTTGAAGCTGGCCACCAAGCGAACGAACATGATTGATATAATGCTGCGCGGATTCAACCAACTCGTCATCAATTTCAATGCTGTTTTCTTTAGTGTGCTCAATGTCACCTAGAAAATCCACAGCGTCTTTACCTGTACGAAGTGCTTTCTCAGAGATTTGATGACACGCCGTTCCCCGCGCTGAATGAATTGTTTCAAAATCCGGCAAAGCCTTAGTGGCCAATGCCAAAGCACCGGGGCATTTCCAGTTTCGTGCGGTGGAACTAGCGCTCCATGTTGCATGGTCTCGTACGCCGTGATTAACCATTTTTCGCCTCGCGCTTATAAGGGTTGTGAATAATTGCCGCTTCGATTGCGGCTTTGGCTTTAGCATAAGAAATCGGATCGGCAGGGATTGCGCTGATATTAGTCACAGATGATCCAAAAATCTTCATCAACATTTTCGGCCCATCTTCAAGCGTTGCGTGCATCTGCTCTAGCGGAATGCCAACACCATCATACATGGCTGCGTATGCCATCAATGCCTTGCCAACATCTGCCTTTGTCACATCATCTGGAAATGTCTGTGCAGACACTGGAATGATGCGAGCTTGCGGGGCATCAGGATTGATCGCATGACGCATGACGGCAATTGCATTGGCCAGTGAAACTTGATCATCAGAAAGTTCATGAATTTTGCAACCGAGCAACAATGGAACTTCAGTTGCTGCTTTTGCAATCCCGTGAATTTTGCTGTAATCACCAATCAACTTTCTTACGTCATCTATCGTAAATAACGTATCGGCTATGATCACTTCATCCTTAGCATCCTGAATAGCATCTTCTTCAGGATTAGTGCGCTCCGCACCAGTGCTGATCTGACGCTGAAATTTTTCTTCTTTTTCAACTTCCGCTTTTGATTTACGCTTGCGTTTAGACTCTGGAATCTCCGCTGGCGTAAATTGAATTGGTTCTTTCGGTATTTTTTCTTCATGTTCCGTTTTAGTCTCCGTCACAAGTGCGACAGCTTGTTCAATATTTTCAACAGGCTGCCAGTCTAAAGTCACCTTGGAAACTTTGGCTTCAGGTTCTTTTTCTTTCTTATCTTTCTTTAGATAACCAAGCGCTAAGAAAGCATTGTGTAATTGATTGGCCATGTCCCCATCTTCGGGACGCGCCGTAATTTTAATCTCGATGCTCATTCTATTACCTTTCTGATAGCTGCCCACAAACGCATAACTGACATTTGCATGGCTTCGTCGATAGACCCCGACAAGGTACAGACCCGCACCGAAGCATTTCGGGTTTGGGTGTGATTGGTGATACGCAAACTCATTTGCTTCATTTGGCTTGGCGTAAAACTGGATTCTGCAAACCAAAGAACCGCAGCGGCGCTGAGGTCAATTGCCTCGCCGGCCGCAGCAATTTGCGCCAGCATGACTTTATGGGTTTCCGTTTCGCGGAACAACACTTCAAATGCGCTGCGGTCATTGGCAGGAGTCGAGCCGTCAATGCGTAATGGGTTGAAATCTTTGAGACCGTCCTGTAACGAGTCACCGACATTCTTGTGCCAATACGCAATGACGATCTTATCAAGGCCACAATTAAACTCCTCCTTGACCGCATCAATAATCAGCGGCGCTTTAATCTCGCCAGTCATTCGGCGCAAAGCGCCAAGCTCCTGATCCAATTCGCGTGTTGTTCCGTCTTTGATGGCCTCCAAAATGGCCGACTTGTCGATGTCCTTTTCCAGTTTGCGAATGAGTGAGGGCGAAGCGACAAGGGGCATCACATCATAATCGGGTGGTCGGATCCCAACATCTTTCTGAGTTCGTTTTAGCATAAAACCTGAAATGCGCTCTTTTAATTCTTCCTCGTTTTTACCGCCAATCACGATAGGGATGCGGTTGAAACTCGAAATCTGTTTCATTCGAACAACGCAATAACGATGCAAGAAATCATTGTATTTCGTGACATCCGGCCAGCCCTTTAAAGGGTTGGCTTTTAAACGTTCAGGGGCTGAAGAACGAAGGCGAGGATAAAAGTCGCTGGGGTCGTGCGGAGCCGGTGTGCCGGATAAATGCCAAACACGTTCGCTGCGGCTGGTCACGGCACTGGCCGTCATGACATTACCGCCATCGTTATAGAATTTGCCATACACGGCCTGTGTGCGCGCTGCGGTGATGTTTTTGGCATAATGATCTTCATCCAAGATGACCAGATCAAAATTGCGGGCGAGAATAGCGCCAATGCTGGCCGCTTGCGTAAGCGCACCCCAACTACAAATCAAAACATCAGCATCTGTATTTTTGTCTATGCCGACCACGCAAACAGAACGATTTAAGTCAGACCATACGCCCATAGCACGACGCCAAACACCACGGCCTGAAGCCGTTGTGACGATTAAGATTGATTGCGCAAGGATGTAATCTGCGCCAAGAATGGCCGCGCCGGTCTTACCGACTCTAGGTTCATCTGCAAGCAATGCTTTTGCGTTGCTGGCTAGAAATTTTGCGCCTGTGATTTGTGTAGGAAGTGGAATCATTTTGCTCAACTGGGCCGGTGTTCACTGTTTCTATAAATTGGTTTTGACGAAGTTTAGACAAGTTGTCAATCAAAATCTTCTGGAATTGAAATAGGTGCAGAACCGATAATTGCAATGGTGCGAGGTTTGTCGCTAAAGAATTTTTTGAATGAGCTGTCAACGATCTGAGCGTCATCAAGCCAAACCACAAGATTCATGGAATCACTGACTATTTTCAATATGTTATCAAAATCTGGTTTTTTGGTTGGCCGAATTTCACCGCGCCGCGCGGCGACTTTCCATTTAAGAGGCTTGCTTTCGGGAATTGGCAAATAGGCAATCACTTCAAGAAACAGCGGCCCCTCCATAAGAGATTTACCAGCCATTGCTTCCTGAGCCGCCCAAGCAAATTGGCTTTCAAAAGTTACAGTTCTTTCCGGCGTGTAAGCTCTGCCGGATTGACGGCTGAATTTTACACGTTGTTTTCCCATAGGAGCGCCAGAAAGTACAACTTTTATCATGGTGCTAAATAATCCATCAAGGCTGGCCGTTTCGGAATTTCAGCCTCGATCAAGGCCATAAGAACTGGAAACCATTCGCCCGGAATGTTCCCACGTCGTAACCATTTATCAATGGCCATTAGGCTTGGTGGGTTAATCCCATACACTTTGAAAAGATCAGAGATATGGGATGGTTTGGTAAGACCTACGTCTTTGAGATAGTCGATGGTTCTAAACATGCGGCCACCTTAACAGGGACTTTCCATTTTGACAAGTTGTCTTATGCGGGTGGTGAGTTTGCAGCCACAAGCGCGGCAATTTGAGCTTGAATTACCGCCATCTGTGCTTGAAGCTGTGCCAATGTTGGCACTTCCGTTGGAATTACGGGTGCAGGTATTGTTTGCGTTGCGTAAGTTTCAATGACATTATTTGCCGCATCAAAAAAATAAGTCGGTGTTCCTACGTTCTGTTGGCCATTTGGCGTGACAAATGGTGTAACAGGAACTAAGGAATATACGTTATTCTGCGATGTCCAATTCGCTTCAGAAATACCAAATACTTGTTCACCGTTCGGCAAAATCAATGGGTTTGGTATTTCTGAATATGTAGTGACAATTTTTGCAGGGTCGATAGTTGTAAGTGCGACTGTCATTTAAATCTCCTATGGGATGATGTAAGGTATTGGGAGAAAACGAGATACGGGCGTATAAGTAATAACAATAAGACCTTGAGCACCATTTCCGCCCGAACCTGCAATCGTGCCACTAGCTGATCTACGACCACCGCCACCGCCGCCGCCGCCATAATTGCCCGCTGCACCGCCGTTACCACCATTATTACTAGTTCCTTGGCCAGAACTGCCGCCACCGCCGCCGCCACCAGAACCGTAAGTTGAACTCCAATCAATCCCTGCGCCACCAGCCCCGCCAGATGTTCCACTTGCTCCGGTTGGCGCATATCCGCCACCGCCGCCACCACCAACTGTACCTGCTGCACCATTTGATCCTGATGATAAACTTCCGGCCCCAGAACCAGAACCGCTTTTATTATTACCGCCATTACCGCCAGCGCCACCATTACTTGCCGGAGAAGCACCCGCTGTTCCACCACCATTGCCGCCGCCGCCGCCACCACCAGCCATACTGGTAGAATTTGTAGGGCTTCCGCCCGTACCACCCGCACCACCGGGCCCTGCCGCGCCGCCACCGCCGCCGCCAGATCCGTTATTAGAAATATTATAAATTGTTCCAGTTCCGCCCGTACCGCCATTAAACCCGATTCCGCCTGAGCCTCCTGAACCGCCAGAACCACCTGCACCAGTAACCGAAACACCAAAAGACCCGCCTTTAGCAGTAAACGTAGTTGCAGAGCCATCTGTAAATGTAGTGTTTCCGCCTGCGGTTCCGTTTACAGATGAAGCCCCACCAACACCTGCCGACCCGATAGCGATTGTATAAGAACTGTTTGCTGTAATAGTAAAAGACGTTATTTTACGATATTCCGCGCCACCGCCCGCACCACCGTTATTGTTATTGGCATCAGCACCTGCACCACCGCCACCACCGCCAATCAATTCAATTGTTGCGCCAGATGAGTTCCAGCCTGACGGGGCTGTCCACGATGTACCAGTAGTTAGATAAGCCTGACACGCGTTTCCAGATATGGCAACGAAAGGTGTTGTGCAGGTGAGAGCTGATAGCGATGATGACATCAGGCCAAAAGCAAAACCAAATAAAATAAGGCGTGCGGTGTTTTTAATCATTGCATTTGTTTCCAAAGACCGGTTGTAAGGCCATTGACGCGGAACACATCAAGCATAAATACACTTGGTTCGTTCAAAACAACAGTTGTACCAGTGCTGGATGTGTTGATAGCTGTTCCGCCCGGAGTTGCTGAAATTTGAAAACTGCTTGTGGAAAGACCGGTGGCGAGCACATAATAAATTTGGTTGGCTGTCATACCGGTCGGCATTGTTGCTGCGGTGAAATACACTTGTTGACCAGCAACAAAACTATTTGTGTACGTCACCACCGCTGGGCTGGCCGAAGATACGGTTACAGCCGCCGCACTAATCGTTTTGGTTGTTGCAAATGTATCGCCAGATCCGCTTGGTGATGTCGAAAAGCCGGATAGTGTGACAGCACCCGCGCTGGAACCGTTAATGATTTCAACTAAACAAGTGCCATCTAATACAGGCGCTGCAAGAGTGAATGCACCGCCATTTATCAGATATTGGCTTGGGTTTTTGCCGCAATCGACAGTTGATGTGCCGCTGCTCACAGTTCCAAGAGAATAGGACGTTAAGTTTGCCCCACCGGACAGCAACTGATCAGGGGTTCCGAGAACAGCTACTGTGTCTGTTACGGCTGGGAGCGTGATTGTGGTCGTGCCGGCAGTTGCTGATGCGTTTAGTGTGGTCGTTCCAGATGTCGAGCCTTTAAGCACGAGATCAGTTGAGTTGAACGATTGAGCAGCCGTCCATGTATTTGCATTGGCCAAGTTCAAACTTGCGCCGGTGGAGCCGGTTGAAAGGGTTGTACCGTTTACAGGGACGTTACCAAATGCAGGAGCCGCACTTGTGGTGGCCACGAGCACTTGGCCTGTCGTACCGGCAGCGGTTGCGACTGGAGCCGCACCAGCACCACCACCATACATAATTCCATATTGCGTAAGCAAGGCTGAGGATGTCATTGCGGAAGTGCTGGAGAAGTACGGAATACCGCCGGACGTTCCTGCGGTCAGGCCAGTACCACCATTACCCACCGCCAAAGTACCTGTGACACCTGTGGTCAATGGCAATCCGGTGGCGCTGGTCAAAACCGCTGCCGAAGGCGTACCGAGATTTGGAGTGACAAAAACTGGGCTGGTGGTCAATGCGAGCGCACCAGAACCGTTTACCGCCGTACCGAGTGCAGTTGCAACACCAGTGCCTAAACCGCTAACACCTGTGCTGATTGGCAATCCGGTTGCGCTGGTGAGTGTGCCGGATGACGGGGTTCCAAGCGCACCGCCGTTCACCACGAATGAACCCGCAGATCCCGTATTCACAGCTAAAGCGGTCGCAACACCGGTGCCGGGCGTTGTAGTAGCCAAAGTTGAAAATGCAGTGCCGCTGGTTTTCGTAACTGTCAAAGCACCGGTGCCGGTGTTTAAAGTTGCATCACCGCCAATTGTCACACCGTTGACGGTCGTACCTGTTGACGCATAAACAGCCGCTTGACCGGCTGTGCCGCTGGATACTGTACCGCCGCCACCGCCTGTTGTACAAGCGCCACCAGCATCGACAAAATTTCCACTGGCGTCAATGCTGACGCAATGGCCGTTTGTCAGCGTACCGCTTGCGGTTCCAAATACGGTCGTGCTGCCGGAACGTGTACCTTGTGCAATCGCACCTGACCCGTTACCGATCAACGGCGCATTGGCTGTAAACGTTGTTGCACCAGTACCGCCATTACCTACAGGCAAAGTGCCTGTAACGCCTGTACTTAACGGAAGTCCAGTCGCACTTGTTAAAACCGCCGCTGAAGGTGTACCAAGATTCGGAGTGACAAAAACTGGGCTGGTCGTAAGTGCAATTGCACCGGAACCATTCACCGCAGTTCCAAGTGCAGTCTGTACGCCAGTGCCAAACGATGTAATACCAGTACCGCCATTTGATATGCTGAGTGGCGTACCTAATGTTACTGAACCTGCTTTAGTAACGCTAAATTTGCTGACACCGCCAACTTGCAAATCGGCCAATAAAGAACCGCTTGCGGATGCTGTGTCAGTTATATTTTCTTTGATTCCGGTGAAAGTTGTACCTACGGCATTCCAAGTTTGTGTCGCATTCAAAACTGGATTTGAAGCCGTAATTGATCCTGTTGCCACATTTAATTCAGAGGCTGGAGGCAGTGGTGCAATCAGTTCAATAACACCCTGAGATGGATTAGCATAAGTGCTGTATCCGAGAACGACTTGCTGACTGGGAGCCACAGGTGGTGTTGCTGTAATTGCACCGGCTGTTGTGTCTGACAGATAAACATACGCACCATCCGTAATACCGGAAGTGTTTACACCTGTTAATTTACCTGCGACAACTACAAATCCGTATGTACCGCTAGTAATAGCCGTATGAGTTAAACCTATTGCATTAGCGGTTGTAGGAGAATTGGCCTGAGCCAAACCTATGGTTGGGTAATGAGAATGCTGACCGGTAACGTAAACTGCTGAGTTGGCGGGAATCGTTGAAGCTGTGGCGTTATAAACACGCACTTGAAGTTCAAAACCAATATGCACATCATTTTGCTGAGTGGATGTGCCATTCAAAAAGTCAAATTGATCCTCGGTTTGATCATACCAGATCAAACCATTTGCCCATGTTGGTTGCGACGCCAAAGGGGTAAACAATTCATAATTTGAAATTGTAGGGTTTGAAAATGCTGGCGCAGTTGTCAATGAAATTGCACCAGAACCATTTACAGCATTTCCGAGCGCGGTAACAACACCAGTGCCGGGCGTGGTCGTGGCCAATGCTGTAAATGCAGTGCCGCCAGTTTTCGTCACTGTTAGAGCGCCAGTCGAAGCGTTGAGAGTGCCATCGCCATTAACGGTAAATCCGCCTAAAGCACCTGCATTGTTAAATTGAACTTGGCCTGTTGATCCACCCACAGCCAAATTTGAAACTGTATTACACCCAAAACCGCTGGCCGAAGTCCACGTTAGAGCGCTAGTCGCACCCGAACAGGAAGGTACAGCCAATGCTGTAGGTGATGTTGAACTTGCAGTCGCATTTCCGACTACAGTATTTGCCGCTTCTGCTTGCAAACTCGGTAAACCGACAAGGCCGGTTGCGGTGAATGAACTGGTCGCCGTAAGTGAAGGCGCGCTAACTGCTCCATTTGAAGCAATAGTCATGGCATCCGTTGTGCCATTGTTGATGATAAAATGAATGGCATTTACGGTGGTTGTGCCGAGAATTAAATCTCCTGTCGTGGCTGTCAAAAATACACCGCTAGGCAATCCAAGACTGCCCGTTCCACTATAGCCGGAGCTGTTGATGCCGAAATCGCCAAAGTGCGCGGTTGCGGAACCTTGATCGTTGCTGACGATATAATCAGCACTTGCGGCAGTGCCGGAACTGGTGTTAGACACGACCTGCTGGACATAACCATTCAGATTCGTGCTGAACGATGAGAATATGCCGGTGTCGGAATATGGCAAAGTGCCGTATGAAATTGCACCTGCATTTGCTGCAGATGCAATAGGAGCTGAAAATATTTGCGCGGCAGACCATGTATTGCTATCAAGCAAGGTACCATAGCTATAAATACCAGCATTCAAAATCGTATTGAGTTTCGCGCCGGTGATCGCGCCCGCACCATTCGACGTGATAACGGTATTGACCTGACTGGAAAGGGCAGCTTTTGTCGATTGGGCTTCAGCTTGTGTGCAAACCAACAACAATGCGAGGGTGAGTGCAAGGTTTTTAAACATCTTCATATCTCTCATTGCCAAGGAAGTTTAACTTTAAAGCCTGTTAAGGCAAAAGTTGCAAATCCGATAAAGAAAAACCACAGTAATCCGTGGCCGATTTTCATGGCCGCGCCATCATAAGCCAAGCGAAATTTACGCATGAGTTCCATATCTTTTCGGATTTGAGAGCGTTTTTCAGAATCGGTAGCATCTATACCAACTAATTCAAATTCTTTTCGGAGCGCATCAGGAAGTGCATCGCGGAGTGCTTCCTTGATGAGATTTTTCAAGTCGCTTCTGTCAATTGTCACCGTGTCTGAGAAAGGCTCCATGATGCCACCTGAAAATTATTTGGAAGGAAGTGTCTGCCCCCAGCCGCAAAGGGCTTTACCGACAGCATCGTGCTCATGCACTTGAGCCACAGTAGCAGAAGTATCGCGCGCTGACCAGTAGATAGGCTGCGCGGCGGCGCAAAATGTAACCTTAGTCGGCTCGCCGGAACTCGTCGTTTGGCAAGCTGTTAGGGTTATGGGCAACATCAGCACGCACAACTTGGCGAGCAGCATCGGCAATTTTAAGGTCATTGGCTTGTTCCTGCAATGAGGTCGCCACCACCGAAGCCGCGCCCGCATCGAGCATCTGTTTGTTATTCAGATACCCAAAATAATTGGCGATGCCTTGGAATACGGCTTTGATGGTGGAAAGCATGATTGCACCTTAAATTAAGAAGCGGGAGTGGTCGCAGAAACTGCAACGACTTGCGAAGGAATACCGGCAGGAACTGTACCAACACTGGCCTTGATTGCCGACACCAGCGGGCAAAGCTGATCCGCAACCTGCACATTGGTGGCCAACGCATTTTCCACGTTTGTCGCAGCTTTGCTGTTTGGTGCGGTGATCTTCAAAATGTTGGTGGCGACCGACGAAGCGGTTTTTGTCGCAGGTGAACACTCGGCTGTCACCAGAATATCCGCAACCATGATGAGGTCTTTGCCGATCACAGGCGCATATTTGTTGACCGAATTATCAAATGCGGTCAGTTTGGCGGTCAATGATGCACAACCGGCTAACCCGCCAAAAATAACAAACGTGGAGAGAATTGCAAATTTCTTCATAACAACCTCATGCTTTTGGAGTGGGATCAATAGTTGCAGGTGCAGCCGATTTATCAGCTTTATAACCCTGAGATGCACCTGCAATCAGAGCCAGCAAACCGGACAAGATTGTTGAAGCTGTTGCGGCAGTGTGGGGATCTGCGAAAAATGCGCCCAAAACAGGCAGGTGCATTTCATTGGCCGCGAGGCCGGCAAAAGACAAAACGCCAAGGATGACGCCTGTAGGGATCGTTCCGTTCATGATAAACTCCTAAGTTTGAGAGATTGCAGATTTTAACATCGTTTTTGCGCGCACATGAGATGTATGAGCATTCCATGCAGTTTTAACAATTGTATGAACAGCCACGGTTGCCAGCAAAACAGCACCTACAGGATGCACATGCAGCGCAGGATTGGATACAGATGCCGTCAAAATAGTGACTGAACCGCCACTGAATGCGGCAGCGGCAAGAGAGGATTTATGTGAATCCTGAGCAAGTTGGCCAGCTTTATTAAGCAAATGAACAGAAGAATCCGCAGTTGTATCGGCCAAAGTAATCGGGTTTGCTTTAATTGCCGCCTGTGCCATTTTAATCGCTTCGACTTCAACTCCAGCAACGCGCGCCGCCCAGCCGCGACTGAAGATTTTCCAAGTTGTCAGACTCTCCAAAAAGGATAGGCGCATGTCGGAATATTTATGAATAGTGGTGATCGGATCGCCAGAAAATAAAAACCCTCCGCGTGTCCATCTTTTCAAAGCCGCACCAACACCAGCATTATAGGCATCATCTGAAACGCAATGATCAACACCTTCGTGCATGGCGTCAGCCTTAACCTCATCCCAATACCCAGATTTGAAAATGGCCGCTGCCATATCTTCTGTGACATCGGCCATCGCAACATTCGGGTACATCTTAATCAAAACGGGAGCTGAAACGCCAAACTTTGAACCGTAAAGATAACCTTTTCCAACCGCGCCGCCTGTCCAGTTTCCCGGATCATGTTTGTTGACGGATAGGCTATTTCGGCCTTCCCAACGCATCGTGTTTAAAAAAGAATTTTTTAGGTTCTGAATGGCCATATCAGTAGGTCTCCACAGTTGCAGGGCTGGATGCAACGCCGGAAATACAATTGAGTGCTTCCGAAGGTACGGGATAATCTGACCATTTACGGCTGGTATTTGACAAAATTGTAAAACTACCGGCAGTATTGAGTGCTGCGGTGCCGCCAAAGCTACAAGCTATAGTTGCTGTGGAACTTTCATTTTCGATAAACAGAAAACGCCGTGTGGCTGCGGCCACAACAGTTGCAGAAGTATTGGTGATTGTCGCAGCGCTTACAGTACCTGTTACGGCTGACGGCACGCCAGCATTGCCTGTTGGCAATGGAACGGTCGCAGAGAAAGGAAGCCAACAGGGGCCGACTGTTCCACCAGCGCAACCGGTGTTTGTAATATATCCGGGCATGATCTGCTGCGAAGTTTGAGCTTTAACTTCTGTAACAGCGGCCAGTGCGAGGAGTACAAGTGAGATACGAGTGAAATTCCGCATTTTGTCCTGCCTTCTAATTTTTTGAAGTGTATAACAGATTGTTGATGTGTTGTCACTTAGGATGCGTTTACCGAATCCGTCCAGCCCATAGCCGACATATAAGCGTAAATGCCATTTGAGGCGTAATACACATTTGAACTTTCCAAAACCCAATCAACAGATTGAGACATATAATAAGAACCATACCATGTGAAAGGTGGTAAATTGGTGGTTGAACTGATAGGTCCAAAATTATTACTTGGCGCGGCCAGTGTACTTGCACCACTACCGGCACCAGTATCGCAAATTTGCAAATTGATGCGTGCCGCCGTTGGAGGTGCAAACGCTGCAATTGGGATGGCGGTCAAACCATTTGCTGCGCTAATATTACCGCTTGCACCTGTAATCATTCTTGGATACGCGATTGTTGTTGTACTGGCCGCAATAACATATTGTGCGCGATTTCCCTGTTGCAAAGTTTGCATGAGAAGTTTGGACGGATTAGCATAAACCGCACCGACACGCATATAGTAAGTGTATCCTGACGGCAGCGTTGGAGCTGCGGCAGACAAGCTTAAAACGGCTGAAGTTGTGCTGCCATTATCAATCAACCACACATGATACCATGTGCTTGCGGCCACCACACCAGCATCTAATCCACCCGCGCCGACAAACGCAGTGCTAGCGGTGGTTGAGACATTGACGCGAATTATGTTTGTGTATGAAGCATTTGGTATTTGTACATAGTTCGCTGTGATTGCGACAATCGTATTCGAACCAGAACTATTTTTAATCACCAGACCGGAAGCGCTGGGCATTCCTGTGGATGGTGTTGTTACAGGTGGTACGGGCGACGCGCCGGAAGCTGGGAGATAGCTGATTATCTTCCAAATTCCTGATCCTTGATAGGCCGCGATGCCAACGTCGCCCACAAGCCCAATGAGATTTACACTTCCCGGACAGAGCAAACTGGCCGAATTTGTAAAAGTGGTTGTGGCGCTAACCGTGAATTGATAATCTGGGTACGAAGTTGAAGCTGAGGATCCGAATGAAGTGATTGTTCCGCTTCCGGTCAGCAAAATATTATGCGTAACCACTGAGCCAAAATCTACAGTGGCTGCAACAGCTTTAGAAGTTTGAATACCATAGCCGCCGCTGCTGACATTTATGCCTAAAAGTGCCACAGCCGCCGCTGTTGTTGCGGCGTTGACAACGGGCTGCATGGCTGAAGATACAATCGCGCCGCTAGTGACTGGCAAACCGGCAATCATATTACCGCTGCTATCAAATGCTGCGTATTGATTGGCTCTAGCTGTTGCCGAAGGTAATGGTAAGGGTGGATTGCTATCCGTAAGCGGCGCCGTAAAACCATAACCGATTGAATTTTCAACTTGTTGAATGGCCATTGTTACATAATCAAGAGCCGATTCAATCACAGACGGCAAAAAATATCCTTGATTATTGAAACTGTAATTTTGAACGTATGGCACATTTCGAGCGATAGTCAGCGAAGTTCCGATGGCGATAGCCGCGCCTGAAATTGTATAGGTGACTGTTCCGCCAGTTGGAGAACCGATACCGGTGATCGTATATTGGCTTTCTGGCAGTGTGGTGCTTAGGCCATTTCCGTCGGTGTAAATTACCAGTTCGTCGCCCAAAACCGGAATAAGAAATGGATAGGCGAATGACGTTTGCGCGCCAGTGCCGGGCAAAACTACCTTGCTGATGGTGGTTGATATTGTCATTTCGCTTCTCGTTGTGTTTTAGGTTGAAATGCTTATAGCACAAAATGGCTGATATTAGCGAGGTGTAGCGCCGGGAAAACCATTCTTTTTCTGTTGTGTAGCTTTTATCACGATGTCCTGATATTCCATTTTTATCATACCTCGTGCCGTATCTCTGGTTCGCTTGATGACTTCATTGATGGAATCATGCCGCTGCTCATCATTCATTTGTTTGAAAGCAGTTGATGCGACAAGAGTATCAAGATTTTTCTTGGTCATTCGGCCGGCGATTTGAGCATATCTGTCAAATTGCTCATCGGTCAAAACGACATTTGCAATTTTTCGTTCGACCTGAGCCGGATGAATGTGCAAATCAATCATCGCTAAAATAACCGGATCTCGGTTAAGATGACTTTCGTATATAGATGAAAGTGGCCCACCGATAGATGCTGGATGCTGAATTGGCTCACCCCAAATATCACGTTTTGGAAGTAGCGTATCCGATTCATACGGAATTTTTGATTTTACTGCATCTAATAATGAACGTGTTTCGCGCATATACGGATCAGTATTGCGATCTAATTGCGATAGCATAGCCGAATACGGCACAAAAGATGAAACAAAATTCTCAATATAGCTTGCACCAAATCTATCAGGTTCATCAAGAGCCTTAATTAGATCAGCGGGGCCTTTCATAAAACTCTCGTCCAAAATATTTTTGGATATGCTTTGCACAATGCTTGCCGCAATTTGAGCAGCGGTTTCGGTTGGCAATTTATGTGCGACTTCATAAAAATCAGCACCGAGGCTGGCCAGCAAACCTAATGGTCCGAGACGATGAAGATCATAAAACATATCACCAATTTTGACACTGTGCGGCTGG
>Ga0214206_1000165_pt1 | contig 18821 bp, 31 predicted proteins | sample TroBogEpilimnion_26_FD_153044 | JGI IMG/M metagenome (GOLD analysis project Ga0214206, IMG submission 153044) | Freshwater microbial communities from Trout Bog Lake, WI - 07JUL2009 epilimnion | ecosystem: Environmental > Aquatic > Freshwater > Lake > Epilimnion/Euphotic zone | place: Trout Bog...
ATGTCTCGAATACTAAAATATCTACAAATTGATCTAAGAAAAAAAATCGTTCCCCTGATGTTTTGGGGTCAGAATGATATTTCGTGCGGCACAAGGGGTAACCAATTCTTTACCTATCAATTTTTGGGGATGTTCAGAGGATCCCCCTTTGAACTAGGTACTGTTTTATGGTTTGGGGCTGATATTTGAAAATATTTGAATATATTTCCGCGTAGTTTGTCCCGGTGAGTAAGAGGAATATGTTGTATATCAGAAAGACTATGAGGTTTGGTTTGATGTCGAACTTGGTCTTTCGTAGTATCCAGATGGGGATGAGGTGAGTGATGACTATGAAGATGTTTGCTTCTGTGAGTGACTTGTAACTGATGGGGATGAGTGCTGACCCTATGAATGCTAGCACTGCTGAGATGAGGGGTGAAAAGGGGAGACGCCCGGTGACCCACAACACAGTCATCACAAACACCCAGTAACTGTATATTTTCCAAAATGGAATAATCATCTGATATTTACAGATATTAAAATATGGGGGCGCGCCGGGCCCCGCGCAGCGGCGGGGTGTGGGGCGGAGCCCCACCAGTACTGCCTTCCCCAATTCTACTCCTAAATTACTTCTGACGCGATGTACTAATTTAAGAGTGGAATCAATTTCAGTTTACAATTAAGAATCAAAAAAGAGGGGATACTCATAGTCTTATACAGGACATGCCCACTTCCACTCGTTCCAATCATTCTCCCCGGCACGCTCGATGGAACGCTCTCCACCAGTAAAGTCAGTGACAATAATCTTGATGGAGTGGTCGACCACTAAAAACAGATAGCTCTCAAGCTCGTGATCAAGTACGATATTCATATCCCCCTTGGAGTTCCTGAACCGATAGCTATGCATAGATTGGGGATGCTTCACACAAGAAAACGCAAATTTGATAATACCATCTTCACCCGCGAACCAGAAGGAAACCGTGCAAGAGTGGCGAATACTCTCACTCACAGTCATAATGATAGGGATGTCCCGAACTTGCTTGAACTTTTCTCCCCATTTCTCTTCAAACTCTTCCTTCGTGGCGCAACGGCTGTAGCAATCCCGTAGAGCTGCTTCTATATCCTCAAGTGCCATCTTCTTGCTTACTACATAGAGTACCCGCCTCTCTATGTAGGAAGCAGGGGGTCACCTCCCTTTCCCAATTCTGTTTCTAAATTGTCCTGACGTTTGATAGTGGTAGTGAGTGTCCCCTCCTTTTCCATCTAAAATTAGAAATCACTTACTGACACTGTGATGTGTCTACCGCTGACCAGTTTGACGCATCATAAGAGCCTTAGGTAAACTATGACCTCTGGTAAAATTATTGAATACGGATGTTTTTAAAAGAATATCAAGCATCTCGTTACTTACCCACACACCATACAAATATCTTTTGTTTAGAGGCTGTAAAGAAAGTCTAATTAATGAATTCTTATTCACATGAGCACCACTCTTCAGTAATAACTTAACAATCTCGGGTGTACTAGACAACAAAGCATAACGAAGCGCGGGATATCTAGGAGGGCGATTGGTCCTATTATTAATATTTAAATTTGCACCCCTATTAATTAATTTTTTAACAAGATTATAACCTTTTCTTGATCTATATTGTTCTAAAACATCCTTCTCTGCTTGTGAATAGTTATAATGATGCCGTCTTCTGGGAATATTAAGATTTTGCATTTCTGATGGAGTAATAGGAATGTGTCTAGCTACAATAATTGCTTGCATAAGTGGTGTGAACCCTTTTTTATTCATTGAATTCACACTCACCCCCTGATTCAATAGTCTGTTCACACTATTCACATTACCCTCACGTATAGCTTTGTGAAGGAGCTCACTCATCTTACTTTCTTACTAGATTTTTAATTTACTTTGTGAATGTGATGTCCTACTTAAACACTCTACCTATTAGATGACTAAATGGTAGTGCTGAGCCAAGTCCACCGATTGGTCACACACGAAGATAGACATATTATGCATATGCACAAGACACTAGGAATTCTTGTGCTTGGTCATATTTTTTACAGAATGTTTTTAATTATTAAATTAGGAATTTCTGGTCTAGCCACGTCCTGTTGGACTCCTTTTTGGATGTTTATTCACGCACTCCTACACATATCGTCATTCCAGTTTCGACTCCCTGAAAAGCGCAACAAGACCTATAATATTATCTGGCCCGAGTTCCGTCTACACAGTATGATATTTGCATACAGGTCAATAATCACAGTCCTACTTGTGTGGATGGGGGGGTACTGGAACCGTGTACTTCGAGGTCCGCTAGTAATAGCCACTATGATCGCCGCGGACGGTGTATCCAAGTTGTATGGACAGGATACCACGATGCGCGCCAACCCTTACCCAGTGGGAACTAGCCCAAATTTTATAGTTTGGCATAATCGTTTCTATAGTGCAAGTCAATTTGGGGCTTCAATTGCCATCATGTTTAGAGGAGCAGATTCGGCGTTTTTAGCACTATTGCCTATTCAAACGGCTCCCTTTCTTATGACCCTTGTGAAAAAGGGTATACTCAACCAAGCAGAATGGCACACATGGTACACAATAGCTTTGCTCACAAACTGGATCCATGCACTCGCATGCAAAGGAAACGACGGTAATGTCGTATCAACACTCACTTATATGACGATATTCTTCAGTGCTACAACAGCTAGACTTTATTACAAAGTTAACAAATATGCCATATGGGGAGTAATTTGGATCATTAATTGTATCTTCTAAATTTACTTTGTGAATGTGATGTACATTACCACCCGTGTAGACCCAGACAGATTCACTGCTAGATGACGCTTATCACACTTGAAGGAAAACAGCTTGCCATCCTCCTCTTTATGAGCCTTTTCACCCTGTATCAAATAACAATCATCCGGACAACTCAAACCCAGATGATAAGTCAACTTACCAACTGGCTTTTTACAGGCGGGCTTGTCCGTGTGTGGAGTCAAAAAACCACCAGATAACAAAAGTGAAAACCCAGCAAAGTGGACACCTCCAATTTCAATCAATAAATCGGCTGTATAAGGTGCAAGCTTTGCAGCAGCAGGTGTACACTCCCCGTATGTAATAACAGGAAAGTTCCACCAAGTCTCTTCAGTACCATCTACACAGTGCCAACCATCTGCAGCTATAATCTTCTTGTACAAATCACGATCTAAGGCGTCCCAGTCTGCAGTCTTTGGACGACTCACATCACGACATATTTGCTGTATACTAGCCATCTCTTCACTTATCTTCTTGCAGTTGTCAACCAACTTTTGGAGCTCCGGACGATGCATACTATAATATTACCTTTTGTTTTTATGCCGCGTTAAACAGCTTAAACAAAAATTAGTGATACACTCCAGATATGAGCCTCGTCAAAGTCTGGACAGATGTTGGAAAGAAACGCCCAGTAGCACTTACTGCAAAAATTGTTGAAAGAGACGGACCAATCATAACCATCAAATACTTCACAGAAGGAAAGGACAAAATTCATAAATATGAAGATGACATCTATGACATAGAAGAGGACTCTATCGCTGAGTACTTGAAAACAGACGACGAAGCCGTGCTCGGATTTACGAAAGTAGAAGGAGGTTTCATCCATGTACAAGACGATGACGAGGAATATATACCAGAAGAGGACGAGGAAGATGAAGAGGATGAGGAAGATGAAGAGGACGAGGAAGATGACATCGACGAAGACGAGGAGGAGTACGAGGAGGACGATTTCGAAGACGAGGAATCAGAAGACGAAGATAATTATGTTGATGAATAATAACAAATGAAAATATCACAGAACCATGTGATTGTTATACTACTCATCCTCTTCATCTTCCTTATTATGAAAAATAAGTCATCAGGATACGGATGCTGCGCCGCGATGGCTTAAAGATACTATCAAGACTATACTATAATGAATACCTTTTCAAACACCGGAGAAACAAACACATCTCGTTTTTTAAAGGCTTTTGATCCAAAAAATGAGATGCATGTAAAGTGGCTCAGAAAGATGACTACCCTCGCTGAAAAAATGAATGACCCCAATCAGGCACTCACACTGAACGCCGAAATTAACCTAAACCCTATGAGAATCAATCTCAGCCACCCAGACACTCTCGACTGGGTACACATACACTTTGTCCTATCTGCTTCATACGCAAAGGCTGTACTCAAGGGTGATGCTTGGATTCCACCTAAAAATTAATAAGGTCCATCATCAGGATCATTATTTATAGGCAACAACTCCTCAAAACGAATCTTATAAAAATCAAGAGGAGCCTCCAACTTGTACACACTCCCACTTATCGAGTACCCATCTTTACTATCCTTCAATTTTTCAACTGTAATTATATCTAAAATATTCTTTGTACACTCGATCTTCAACTCGTCAAAGTCCCAACGCTGGACATATAAATAATTTAATGCATTTTTAAATATAGGACTCGGCAAAATGAGCATCTCATCACGGCCAACCAACGGAAGCTCCTTTTGGTGAATATAATATGATTCTATCATCTGACCTAGCAGAAATGCATCATCCCACTTGTGAAACGCAACTACAGCCGTCCTGTTTTCTTCCGGTTTTAGTGTAAAAACATCATTCGGCTTGCTGTGAATTGTATAATGATAAATTGGCTTTTGTTTTGTCTTTCCAAAACCACGAGGTTTAGTCGGTGGAGGTGCAACACTCAACATACCTATTATACACATTTATTGTTTATCTGCCTCTGGCTCGGAAACTGGGGCGGGGGCCTCAACAACTGGCTCTGGCTCGGAAACTGGGGCGGGGGCCTCAACAACTGGCTCTGGCTCGGAAACTGGAACGGGGGCCTCAACAACTGGCTCTGGCTCGGAAACTGGAACGGGGGCCTCGACAACCGGCTCTGGCTCAGGAACCTCGGGCTCGGGAGCGCTGTCTGCAGCACGAGCATTCAAAGCCTCCTCAATAAGTGCATCCATCCGTCTCACTGGGACATTATCCTGCTCAATAATCTCATGGGAAGCACCATCAGAAACCTGTGCCAGAGAAACAGAACCATCCGAGAAACAACTCTTCGCCTGCCCGTCCTCACTCACATACCACCAGAAATCACCATCGTGCTCAGACAGAGGCATCTCTCTCAACTCACCAGTCACCTGGTGACAAGCAAGGTACAAACCGGTATCCTTGTTGAACAAAAACTTATCTTCGAGACTATACTCAACTGAACCACTAGATACAAACAACATTTATATATTAAAACATAAAAATATAAGTCTTAGCCCCCGCGCAACCGAAGAACCAGGTGAAGGGTCGACTCCTTTTGGATATTGTAGTCCTCCATAGTCCTCTCATCCTCCAACTGCTTGCCAGCAAAAATCAATCGCTGCTGATCCGGAGGAATACCCTCCTTGTCCTGAATCTTGGCTTTTACATTTGCAATTGTATCTCCAGACTCAATTTCAAGTGTAATTGTCTTGCCAGTCAAAGTCTTGACAAAGATCTGCATCGTGTACCTCTTCAGGTGCTAGCCCTTTTATCTAACGAGCGATGCCGCCACCCTTCAACGCAATCAACCCAAACGCAATCATAACAATACCAAGATACTGTACAGGAGTGTTCAACCTCTCACCAAACACAACATACGCTACAAGAGTCTCCAGTATTCCAGATATACCATCCCACATCCCATTCACATATGTAACATTACCCACCCTGAGAGACTTTATCAGAAAATATATAATACCCATGTACCCACCTATTCCCGTTGCCCAACTGAGTGGCGTCGGGTGCCGCGCTACCCCTTTAAAACCAAAATCACCAATAATCTCCGTCAGAGACATCATAGTTATGTCGACGACACTCATTACTCTAGTCTGAGATAAAAACATAGAAACCTTTCTTTCCAGATGAATCTTGTACAGGAAGTTATCGACCTTGTTCGAGAGGCAAGTGAACTCAGAAAGAAACTCAAAGTAATCGCCAACCAAATGGAGTCACTCGTAGGGTCAAAGGTGACTTACTGTGTTCAAGCAGGCAAAAAGAGAAAGTTCTACAGATGCACAGTAGACGCGTGGAACGGTGAGGGATGGGACATCTTCACAGACGACCCAGACGACCCAGAGTACTTTGTGGCAACATTCGACGACTTTGTCGAGGGAAGAATCTGGATCTCAGACAACTAATTTTGTTTTGTAATATAAATGGAAAATTCTGTTGCAGATATCGAACTCGCACGAGAGGGTCACACTGCAATACTCACCGATATGTCATACGCAGCACCAGCACTCTCCACACCAAGACCCTTCGCCGTCTCCTCATATGTAAAGGTTGCTGCACTCCTGTTTGTACTCGTATACGCAATGACAAAGGACCTCAAACTCGCATTCCTTGTTTTCATTTCTCAAATTGTACTGTCTAAATTATTAAAGTAAACTATTACCCAATTCAAAACAGAAATTCTCAAGTGCAGGGAATATCTCCTTTTCAAACATCTTCTTGTCCCGCTGTACCTCCATCACATTGACTTCGTCGTTGTACTGCTCAACCAACTTGGCCTTGTCCAAATCAAGCATGTCAAGATATACCTGGATCTGAACATTCTCACTCGGGTACACCCGCCGAAACAAACCCTTTGTGCGATTCTTAATTTCAACCAAAATTCGACTCCCGTCTGGAAGCATCTCGATGCGGTCGACCCGGCCTACCACCACATAGTCCCGGTCGTTATATGTTCCGATGTACATACTGTGAAATGTGTCATCCCTCTCCAAGTCGAGACCACACCGACGAGCAGTCTCATCCTCCTTGCGAATACCATGACCAGTGTACACCTTGCTCCGAAGATGCTCAACCACCTTCACCTTGTCACCTGAATCCAATTTCGAATCAGAATTGATAATCCTCTCAGCAGACCTGAACACACTCTCAGCCTCTGCCGAACTCTTCGCCTCAACACCAGAGGCAAGATCAATCACAAGCTGAGCAGTATCAGACTTGGACACAGCCTCCTCTGCCAACTCCTTTTTGGTTTTAGAAGTAAAATTCTCAGGGGAGTACTTCTTCCACAGGTCGTCAAACACTTCCTGACGGGACTTGAACTTGTTCTGACCTACAATCGCAGCGACATCACTCGCCTTGATCACGACACGGGGCATCCTAGTTAGAGAATAAACCTCCTCTCTAACTACAATGCTGGCGGTAAAACCTGTTGTCATGTGCAACAACGCATTCAAAGTAAGGAAAATTGTCGTGCAAAAGAGACTCCGGGATGCCATCAATCACGCCAGATACATCTGCAAGGACTATGAAAACTCCAAGGAATGCAGAGCGGCGTGGGACATTGTCGAGGAACTCTCATCCACGGATTACAATTTGAAAATGAAAAACAAAAATAAGAAACCACTCCTCGCAGATGATGACGACTGGGAAGAAATCTCGTCAAAGCTATACGACATCTGACGCCCAGTGAACACGACGACGGACACTTTTCTTTTTTAAAGTAAGACGAATCAAGTTTGCCGCTTTTTGACCATGTTTTACACTCTTCGCCGGGGATGGTGTCATCGGACTCGTGCCAACATTCTTTTTATTTGCAGTCCTTGAATTCTTTTCAACTTTGTTATTAATAATATCAATCAATTTCTCAACACTAGCAGTCTGTTTCTTTGTAGGAATTGTAGGAATAACATGAGGTGTCTTTGCTTTTATCATCCTCAGTTTTTTCAGTTTCTCTAAAAGAGAATTCATAATTGATTCATGCTTCTTCTGCTCAGCCAATTCCATTTTTTTAATTTTGAGTTTCTTTGTAGTGGATAAAGGAGATGAAGAGCTCGGCATTTCTAAATACAACTTTTGCATGACACCACGATGTCTCTCAATTTCTTTTCTCATTTCAAGTTTAATTTGAATCTCTTCTATACTCTCATCATTCTTTACACCCAAATTTATTGGAGGTGTCTTCACCTTGACGGCAGTCACTTGAGAAACTTGCTGAACTTTGGGAATTTCTGAAATATTGTTTCTAATACTGGCCGTCTTGTTCCTCTCTATCTTTGCAAGTTGATGTATAATATCCTGAGTCGTCTTTATTTTTTCAGGATTATTTGTTTTTGAAAGTAGTTTAGAATAACCAGTTGCCCAATTCACCGCACGAATTACAGAATACTTTCCGCCACTCTGCCACACAAGAGCACACAACTGAGTAAACATTGTAACCAAATTATAAAATCCACTGAATGTTATTTTTACCCCCTTTTCACCAGCTGCTAAAATACCATTTGCAAGTTTGAAAAATAATTTTGTACTTTGAACAGAAAGCTCACCCTTTGACATTTTGTCTATAAAATACATTGTAGTAAGTACCATAACTGTGTACGGAGCAGCTCCAGCCATCTTTAAAATATTAACAACAACTCCTGTTACACCAGAACGTATTTCTTGTGGTACACCTTTTATCATTGAGTTCAGAATATATGATATAAAATCGACAAACTTCATACCACTGTTTTGAACTAGTTTTTGTAAATTGCGAACCATTCCAAGGTAGTGTCTTTTTTGGACAGCGTTTACTGCCACTCCTCCTGTTTGAAATGTCAAAGTACTAGCTCCTTCTAAAACTTTGTGTCCTCTTGATGTTGAGAAAAACTGGAGACCTACAGCAGTTAAAGCTCCGGGGAGTAAAAAACCTTGTAGTTTAAGCGGCAGTGCTGGTGCTGCAGCCATCTCTTAGTCTACTCCTAGATAAAAACCTGGACTCCTGTATGCACATGGAGAACCATCAGCGCGTCGTTGATCTTGCCCTGAGCTTTGACGCGGTGATTTTCGGGGGGTACATCCGGGATGTCGTCATCTGTAAAGAGAACAGATATAACGACATCGACATCCTGTGGTCAAACACAGTACAGAACTCGATGGAGACCTTCGTAAGGGTACTCCGCCTCGAGCCTTGGGTCAAAACCCTGACATCCTCACGAAAGAAGAGTGATAGATACGGCCAAAATATGAATATAGTAGAGAAGATTGTCATAAACGACACTCTCAACCTGGACTGTGTCATCTACCCGGGGACATTCACATCCTGGCTGAACGATAGGGACTGCGACTTTACCTGCAACATCTTCTACAAGTCCAGAACAACAAACCTCTGCATACGCTACATCCCAGAGTCCATGAAATTCTCACCAAACCCCTTCGAGGAGTGTTTTGAACTCACAAGACAGAAAAAGTTCAAAACAATACTCACCAAGACGAGCGACAGATACTGGGCAAGAGCGTGCGCAAGAGCACTCAACCTCGTCAAGAAAGGATGGATTGTAGAAGGCAAGATTATACCGGAAGAGTACGATTCCTGCATATCAGGATCATTCAGGAGCGTAGGAGCAAACATCAAGTTAATTCACAGGATTATGAATGAAAGAGCCCTAGACATCATCGCCCCAAGAATTACAGAATCATGCAAGGAACGAGTCAGGAGAAACCTATTCGAAGACTCAGAGCTTTCCGGAACGAGCGACGATGAGTCCACCGGTCAAACCTCCGAGCAAGAGTCCCGTACCAATTAAGACAACTTGTATAAATGAAATAATGTACATCAATCGAGCTTGTGGACCAGCAGAACACATACACTCACGCTTGCGCAAGTCTACAAAATAACTCAAAGATATACCCGCATACACAACTGTAGCCAGAGACATTAATGGTCCCAACACAAACAAAACCTTCTCAACCTTCCGAAACACAAATTGAGACAAATATATCAAGGTGTACCCTATTGAAATCATCAAAAAGGTTCTAATGTATTTTAACCGCCACTCCTCCGCACACTTGCAATCATACTTGTGCAAACTATTAATCCACCGAAGAGCAGCCAACATAAAAATTATATTCACAAAACTGAAAATTGCCAGAATAGCTCTTTTCATTTCTATATTCTGCGAAAAAAAACGAGGGGTCTTAAAAGCAGTGCCCCCTGTGTAGGTATGTCCGTACAGGATCTCGCAGAGACCCTACGCAAAATCGAATTTGAATCCATGATTGAAGAGGTGCCTGGAACCCTAAACTGGGGTGACATCACTGAAAGACACAAGTACATCCAAGACGCAGATTATATGGCACCTATTGTACTCATCGACGAAAACGGAAACAGAAACATAGACGCTGAATACTATCTTAAAAACAACGGATTTAACATCATCTGTCTCGAGAATGACGGGTTTGGGTGGCTCGTGGGTGGTATTCTAACTGAAAAGGGTATCATCGCATACGGCTGACACAAGACCACTTAAAAAGGCGAGGTCCTTGTAATATAGAAATGACCATCCAGAAACTCATCGAAAAGGAGAATGCAGTCAAGAATCACCTCAAGGAGGTGCGCCAGGACCTCAAGGAGGCTATCGAGACCTCAGACTATTACAAGAATGTACTCGAGGAGACACTCAACAGTGAATACAAACCAACCGAAAAGGTGGCCAAGGCACACGCTATGAAGGTGGCCACCGAACACTTTTCACCAAATAAAACCGAAGAGTAATATAAGATGCCCCACGGTGAAGAATCATGGACAACCGAAGAAGAACTATTTTTAACAAACCTAGAAAAACAATGTAATGATTACTACAAACATAATGTTCAAGAATACACTTATTACAACGGGATGTCTTCAAAATTCAATATACCTATACTTGTCGTGTCTGCGCTAAACGCTCTCTGCGCAATTGCCCTAAACGACTTTTTGTCTCAGAAATTCGTGAGTATACTAAACGCAATCCTTTCAGCAGGTACAGGTATCCTCGGATCAATACAACTCTACATGAAACTAAATGAGAAAATGACAAACTCACTCAGAGCCTCTATCAACTTTAAAAAACTTGCTCTCAAAATTTCAAAGGAACTCACAATTGCAAGAAAAGACAGAACAACAGAAGGACAAACATTCCTGGCAGATTGCTTTTCTGAATTTAATACAGTTTTAGAACAAGGGAACCCAATTGAAGTAAAGATTAGAAATCACATGGCATACCTCACAGAAAGTGTAGAAAAGGAACCTTCAACCCCATTACGGCGTGTTGCCGACAGATTTATAAAATTAGCCAAGTCTGTCACCCCATCCGCAGGGTCAGTCAACTCCTTCGAGGATTTCAGAAAAACTTCAATGGACGAATTGAGAAAGAATAATGTACTCCGGATGGTTGGTACAAATATGGGGTCAGGGGGCGGAACACCAGAGTCAGAGCCTTAAAAATAAAGTGTACTGAAAGAGTAAGTAGAGATGGACCGCACACTCAAGCGGACATGCATCACAGTAAGGAGAGCCTCGAGACACCCACTCATCCAAAGGTCTTTACGATCCTCAACCCTCATGCGCAAACACATCATACGAAGCGCAGCCCTCTCATTCATCCCAGCAACCCTAAACGACCTAGTCATCCATCACGCCCAATTCACACCCGAAGAGGTCCTTCACACAGCGACAGACACAATATCAGTCGGAACAATGAATGCTATTATAGCTATTTTAACTATTGTCACCAAGACTTTGTAACATGTACTTCACTTTCAAATCTGGATAAATAATGTCAAACGACACCCGCAAGTTTCCGCCATTGAACCCCTTGCCTTTGACGGTATAGTCCTTCCTTGGATCCAACACGCCCCAATCACCCGTGTTGATTTCAAGAGGTCCATCAAAGTGTGGGCAAGTGATGTGCGCACCAGTCACTGAACTCTCAAACGAAAGCCTGACAGGCCATATCAAGTCATCACCCTGACGCATAAATTCAGGGTGGTCCTTGATGCGAATTGTAACCACCAAATCTCCGGGCTCCTCGCCACTCGGCTTTTGAACCTGCTCACCCAAACCACGCATAACAATCTGATGCCCATCACGAACCCCCGGATCTATTTTAATCTCTAAATTCAATTTTTCAAACTTTTGCTTTTTAAAGTCACACTCCTTGCACCCAGATGAAGTCTTGCCCGCCCCAAGACAAAAACCACACCCCTGAATAATATTCTGAACAAAAGGACCCATCTGAATTTGTTTTTGAATTTTACCAACACCATTGCATTCCTTGCAGGTTTTCATACACTGAAAACACATGCGTTGTAGGGTGATGTGCAGATTCTTTGTAAACCCTCTGTACGCATCTTCGAGTGAAATCTTCAATTCGTGCTCATGGTTGGATCGACGCACAGGACCTTGGAATCCTCCGAAAACCCCGTTCCCAAACATCTGGGAAAATATGTCCCCAGGGAAACCACCCGGGAACCCTTGAGGACCCTGCGGACCATTCGCGTCGCCAAACTGATCAAAGTTCTGCCTCTTCTGGGGGTCCGACAATATCTCGTATGCATTCGTAATCTCTTTAAACTTCTCGGGATTTCCCCCTTTGTCAGGATGGTGCTGCATGGCAAGCTTCCTGTACGCCTTTTTAATTTCGTCCGGCGAAGCATCCTTAGAAACACCAAGGACATCGTACATTCTTTTTTTAGAGTATTTATGTTTTAAATAAAATTACCGCATACAAGTAGATGGATTCAGAGAGTTTGAGAAATGAATTGTTGACAAGTCAATGGTCTGGATTTGCAGCAGACACACTCACCATACCAAAAGTAAATTGCACAACCACACTCAATGTGAATGGGCAATTAACTATTAATTCGACAGCTGCTTGTGCTTGGATTGAACTTGCGACCCCAGTGTATACAGAGTTTTCGTGGACGGGATCTCAAAACTTTGCAGTGAGTCTGAATGCTGCTGTACCAACAACTGCGCGCGCAGTACTTGCTGATATTTTCGTCACGGCTTCATCAAGTGACCACCAGAACATCACATTGAGTCGTACAGCAGCAGAAGTTTCACAAAATTGGGTGAATACGCGCGGTACTCAGCCTTCAACGGTGTTTGGAGCAAACCCACCTTCGACAAATCACACAATACGACTCACATACCACGGAGAGGTTGATGGATGGTCACCTAACTATGGTGTGTGGTGGTCTTCCCAGTATGTCCCGTGCTCAGCTCGCCAAACTTACTTTTCAAATAACGGAAATTCTGGGAGTAATGGGTGGGTCTACATAGTTATCCGTGCGTATACGCTTTGAGCGCATCCTCATAAGTCATCTCCGGTTTGTTGTGTTTTCTATTGACTGCATTGTGCAGTTCCCAAGACCACCTGAAAAGGACCATCGACTCTTTTCGATCAATAGTATCAAGCTTTTTCAGATGCTCTTCATACAGTGCTTGACACCTGTGACAAGGTATGACTGGTCCAAGTGAATTTAAATTTGAAATTATTTGTGAAACATAAGGCTCGTTATTTTCAAAATCTATAACACAAATTGTATGTATAAATTTCCAGAGGAGTGGACCCCAGTGTTCCTTTGCACGAGCCATATACTTTTAGCGACCATAAAGTTCGAACCTCATCGTACGGTTAAGTCCTGTAGTGGAGTTACAACATCCAATCGTGTCACCTGCACTGTAACTGTTGTATGACATCCCTATCCCGCCCTGAACATCAATACTGAGAAAGTCAGTCTCATTGTTCCACAAGTATCCAAATCGAACTGGTTGACTTGCTGACACATGCGACCCGCCACCAATCACAAAACGCCTCGCACCCGCCTGTTGCGACCAATACGCTGTGTTGAACCCTGGATAGGTCAGAGGGTCAGAATAGACCGGTGTGTCGCGCGAACCAGCAGTTCCGAATCCAGTGATACCAGTTGCTCTCCCATCAGATGTTACATTGTAGTAATTTGGAACATACCACGACCAGTCTTCTGTTTGTGCTATGCTTCCGCCTGTTGAGGGTGTAAGATCTGGCCAGAGGGCAAGCACATCTAAACACGGGTAATAATTGAATGAATGGTATTTGGCATCTGCATCATTTCGAGTGAGGTCTGTTGGGTTCAGGGTGTTGGTTGTCGTCCAGTAAGTTGAACTAAAATTGAAAGTTGTACCCCGGGTCCCTTTCATAAGCATCATCCACCCTCCACCGGCCCACTTGCTGTCCATCAAACAGTAAACCTGTGTTGCGCCGACGGTTGGGAGGTTAATCCAGTAAGATCCATTTACTTGTGTTCCGGTGAGGTATTTGATGTACATGGCACTTGGGGCGGCTCTGGCAGATGTCGACCCGTCGAGAGTGGAGAGTGTGCTTCGAATGTAGTATTCAATACGAGCCGAACGATTAATTCCAGTTTGAGTCTGGCAGCACCCAAACCAATCACCTGCAGAGTAATGTGCTGTAGCAGATGAATAGGGCCACACAAGGTCCATCCCTATCCCACCACTCACATCATTAGACCCCCAATCAGTTTCATTATTAAAAGCAAACCCCCATCTCACAGGTGCCCATGATGTAGTTGTAAAATTAAAGCCATAAAAATTGTTACCATCTTCTGTACTAATAACATTCCCAAGTGCAGCGGCGTGTCTTGCATCAGAACTCAAACTTACATTTCCAACTGTATTAAAGAAGTTAATTGGTGTGATGGCTGTTCCGCCATTTATGTTTGTCGCGAGCCAACACCATTTGCCTTCGTTTGGAATCAACAAGTCTCCACCTGTCGAAAAGCTACCATAATTATAAGGAACATCCGGCCACAAAGCCATAAAGTCGTTTGCAGGAAAATAATTCATACAATCATACTTTGCATCTGAATTGTTCCTTGTGAGATCTGTTGGGTTGAGTGTCGTCACTGATGTCCAGTGAGTTGAGGCGTAGTTAAATGTTGTTCCCGTGGTTGCTTTGAGGGCAAGCATCCACCCACCACCCGCCACAGAAGAGTCCATAATACAGTATGTTTGCGTTGGTCCAACGGTCGGGAGGTTGATCCAGTACACACCATTTGTATTTGTGCCAGTCAGATTTTTGATGTATGTTGCACTCGGTGCAGCCTGGGCCGAAGTTGACCCATCAAGAGGCAGTGTTGGGGTTGGTACAGCTGTTGGGTTTGTTGTTGTTAGAGTAGCAGTCCCCGACCCTGTAAACAAAGCAGGGCCTAGTGATGACAAATTTTGAAAAAGAGTTGTCATCTATCTTAGATAAACTTTTAAAACTTTTATAAACAAGAATGCCCTCAGGATCCATGGTGAACATCCTGTGGGGAATTTCATTTGAAGAATCATATAAAGTTCAAAAAGGTGACAAAATAAAAGTGAACGGTGACATCCGGGTCATCCAACACAAAGAAGATTCAGTAGTCTATGTGGATCCCTTTGGTGCACTGAACGGGTCGTCGACAGATGTGCATGTTAATTTTCTTTCAAAATAGAAGATGGAGAGTGTCGAGTACATCTATGTCGACTCCCGAACAAGAGACTCCAACCTCTTCCCATATGGTAACACATTCTCAGTCTACCTCACAAACCCTATGAAAAATATAAGCAAGATTGACCTCATATCTGCAAAAATACCAAACACAGTGTATAACCTCAACTTTGGGTCTAATGTTCTGAACTTTGGGGGGACCTCCAACCTCAGTCTCACACCCAGTTTCTTTTCAGCCTCCACTTTAGCATCTGAAATTACAAATACAGGGAGACTCCCGAGTGGTCTGGCTGTCTACTACAGCACAAACGAAGGAAAGTACATATTCTACTCGGCAAGCTCATTCACCATGAATGTAACCACCACAGAAATGGCCCTACTCACCGGTATGCCATACGGCGTCGTCCAAACAGCTACCGGACCAGTCGCCAGCACAGACCTCGTATACGGCGCAAACACAACACTCACAGGCAAATACTATCTGAAATCATCAAATGTAGCCGACTTTAGCACAAATGAAATGCTCTTCCTCGACATTGAGGAATTTAGAAATCAAAAACTAAATTTAGGATCAAAAGTCACTGGCAACACATTCATAAACACACTCGCGTCACACGCCTTTGGACCAGTCACACTCGATGTAATATCAGGGTCAATAAAGACATTCAAGGAAAACAGTGACTACACACTCAGCGTGGATTTTCCACAGGTGGTTAACAAACTCTCCAGACTCACAGTCAACTGGAGAGACATAAACGGTAATCTCGTCAACTTTAACGGCGCAAACAACAACTCATTCATGCTCAGAGTCACCCGAACAGATGTACCACCAAACAAAGACAGGGAACTCGGACTCCCACCACCCGTCCCGTGGAACGATTTTTCAAAATTGTACAATCCAAAATATATCATCGGGTTTGCACTCGCGGTTGGCATCCTCCTCATCCTCCTCACCAAGAAACCACCTGTTAAAGCCTAGCCAAGCAGTAACATCAATGGAAGAGGCGGCGCTCGAAGAGAAAACTCTTATGGTACTAAAAACAATCGGTGTAAAGGATAATGTTCCAGATATGCCGTTACAAGTTCTGAAGGATATTTCAGTTGAGGAACTGGAACAGGCTAAAAATGATGTTCTTACTCTTTGGTCAAAGAATTTAAAACCAAAAGGAGCAGAGCAGCCCAGTAACCAACGACTTCATTGGCTGGCTGTTTTATACCTAAATTTGGGAAAGCCGGTGGATGAAACATATGTCCTTAAGTATTCTCCGGGAAAGTCGTGTCAACTACGGCACCTTGCAGCACAAGACGGTTTTAATATGTACAAGGGTGGTGACAAGTATAAAGATCAAAAGGTGCCCGAGAGTCATTTCTTATTGGCAGATCTTGAAAATATTTACCCCGGCTTTATACCTGGAAGGAGAGATATCGCGTTTTCAGATGAAATCTGGACTCATAAGAAAAAGGCTGGTAAAAACCAGTGCGCAGCTTGCCGTGATGGCGAGGGCAAACCTTCGAGATGGAACCCCTACAAAAACTGTAAACTTCATCAAAGTCACAAGAATCCACTCCTACCTCTCACCGCAGACAACTCTATTCCACTGTGCGAAGATTGCAACAAAAAGTGCAAGGACAAGTATATTTTGGATGATAACGGTGGAGTTGTTACATATCATCGCGAAGGGCTTTTATCCTTCTATCATATATTGAAATGTATTCCTTGTTAATTTCAAACCCAATAAAGTGCCTCTTCTCCTGTACACAAGAAACCGCCGTCGTCCCACTCCCCATAAACGGATCCAACACAACCGCACCCTCACGCGTAAACAATTTTACCAATTGTGAAATTAACTGAACAGGCTTGACTGAGAGGTGCGTGTTAAACTCCCCCTTCTCCTCCTTTTTTGGTTTTGAAATCAAAAAGACTTGCATGCCCTCTATGTCCTCCGTCGTCATGATATTCGATGGAAAACCACCGGCAACCTTCGTCTCCTCACCGGTATACATCAACCCAGTCCCGTACTTTTCAAAATTGTCAATGTACCGGCCCTCAATAGGCTTGACCGCCAAACACATCGGCTCAATTGCAGGCTTTAATTGAGGTGTCTTCCAGTTTTCACACAACTTCTTTAAATCCTCTTTTTCTTGCAAATTTCTTGATTTGTCGTTTTCTATTATGTGGTTTTGCGAAAATGCTTTCACCTGTGATTGTGTGTATACCCACCCGAGCATATCACGAATCTCGAAACCGGCATCCTCCACGGCACCCGCCATAGAGTGGTACAACCGGGGACTGCTAAACGAGACGAAAGCACCCCCGGGCTTCAACACCCTGTACACCTCTTTTGCAATTTTAGAGTAAAATTCCTTAAACTTGACTGACTGCGACCTGTCAAACTTCATACCCTTGGGAAGATTCCCAACCATAGACGAAGACCCCCGGTCGTCTAGCTTACGCTTGTTCCACTCAGATCCGAGACCATCCAAAAAGTATGGAGGATCCGTGCAAACCATATCCACACTGTTGTCTGGAATTTTAACCAGGAATTCAAGACAGTCTCCGTGCGTCACCTTGTCGAGAAAGCCCTCCATACAATCAAGGTACATCTTTTCTCTATGTAGATACTATGAGCCCGAGACACCCCAGACACACTTTTGTGACGAGGTCGTGGCCGGAAAGGTACTTTTCAGGTCTCTCCAAGTCTATGAGATTTCTCCGGGAAAAGGAACTTTTAAAACGAAGAAGTACACCTTACTCAAAACTAGGGCTCTCAACTTCAAACAAGGGAGGAACCAGAAAAAAGTCAAAGTGGACACAGAGGTTCCACGAAGTCTACCCGACCCTCAAATTCAACAAGAATTTAATAAGTAAAAGGACCGGTATTCCCAGAAAGAATTTGGACACGGTGTACAACAGGGGACTCAAGGCGTGGAAAACAGGTGGGAGCAGAGTGGGGGCAACCGCGGCACAGTGGGCAGTCGCTAGGGTATACAAATTTGTACTCGTCTCGAAAAGAAAGGTGCCCAAGTCTTGGTACGCGACACGATTCGACCCCGACAACAACCTCCGTGTTAAAGGAAAGAAACCCTGAATAGGTATGTACCCTATTGTTCGTTGCGGCGCAAGCCGCCAGTGTCCCGTATGAAGTTGAAAACGATTGCCACTACTGCGCAGAGAGGCGTATGATTAAAGCTCTAAAATTAGAAGCTCAGAGGGAGGGTATACACAGGGCATGCTTTTCAGCCTGGGTACACAGGAAATACGGAGACCTCGTGATTCAGAGAGTACTACACGACGGAACACTGGGAACATCTTTCCCGTGTGTGGTTTGCAGAAAGGTTCTAGACAAAAACCTTATCCAGTGGAAAGCACACATAGGTTCAAGGTGGATAAAGAGCACAGACGAAGACTTGCCAAAATCTCGGCCGACTCAGAAGCAAAAATATAAACTTGGGTTTAATTAATGAAGATAGCAAGAGACCTCATCACTCTTGCTCTTGCAGTTGCAATTGCTACTGTCACCCTCGTCTTGATCCCTTACCCCCA
>Ga0214206_1000167_pt1 | contig 18483 bp, 45 predicted proteins | sample TroBogEpilimnion_26_FD_153044 | JGI IMG/M metagenome (GOLD analysis project Ga0214206, IMG submission 153044) | Freshwater microbial communities from Trout Bog Lake, WI - 07JUL2009 epilimnion | ecosystem: Environmental > Aquatic > Freshwater > Lake > Epilimnion/Euphotic zone | place: Trout Bog...
TCATAGAGCAAATTTATATCGCAAAGATTCTTTTGTTTATGCAGAATTTGAACGAGCCATTAACGATCCATTAAACAAGCCATGTTGTAAAGGTTGCCAATACTATTGGCCAACACACCCTTTAAGAAAGGTAAAGTAATGTCTGACGAAGAAGATGAAAAGATGATTGGTTGGTTGGAAGAACAAGGTGCTATTGTTTGGGACGGGGTTGCAGACAATGGAGAAGCAGTTTTTAGATTTGATTTAGATAAATTAAAGATTGTTATGCCAATGCTATATGAAGAAATCATGTCTGATATTGATAATGATTTAATGCAACTTTATAAAGATGGTCTTGTGGAGATAGAGTATGATGAAAATTTAAATGCACTCTTCAAGGCAACGGATAAAGCAAAGAAATGGATGGAAGGTAATTATTAATGAAAACTGTAGTGCTTACTTCTTTTGATGAAAATTATTATGAGTATGCACCAGTTTTAGTTAGATCATTTTCCGATAACTATCATTCAGATAAAATTCAAGATTTTTACTGTTTAGTTCCAGAAAAGCTTTTAAGCCTACAAGATGATTTTATTAATCGTGTAGGCAATGTAAAAAATTTAAATATTAAATTTGTGTGTGCTCCAGATTATATTCAATTTGAAAAAGATGCAAAAAAAATTAATATAATTGGAGAAGGACACTTTTGGCTATCTAGACATGCCATGCATAGAGTTTTTATGATACAGGTTTTAGATGGTTTTGATAAAGCAATCTATATAGATCCAGATACTATAGTATTAAGAGATGTAAAGCCACTACTAGAATATCCAATGTATAATAAGTTTGTTGCATGTGTTGAAGTTCATGATTTTGATAATCATTTAACAGAAAGTCAAGATGATATTTATTTTGCAGATGGCGTATTTATTGCAGATTTAAATTTTTGGCGGGTTAGCGGAATGCATTACAAAATGAAAGATTATATATACAATAATCCAATTCCGCCATTTATGGATCAAGATATATTTAATCTATTTTTCATGCCTTATCTACAAAACATGCCACTTAGATTTAATACTTATCCTATATATTTAAAAGAACCACTTTTGGCACAACATACAGAGAATCCTTTAATTGCCCATTTCGTAGGCTGGGAGAAGCCTTGGAGGGACGTTGAAAGCAACAAGTACATAGATTTATGGAGAGACGCTTATAACCGCTTAAAAGCGTAAATAAAGCGTTTTATGCTATAATAAAATTACTCACATGGAGGTGAAATATGGATAACAATCAACAAACCCCATCTCAGGCAGCAGGTAAGCCAGAGGTAACAGCAGCAACTGCACCAGATCATACAGCATCACACGCTGTAACAAATCTAGGTGTTAACGAGCCAAAGACTTTGGCTGGTAGCTCTGTACAAAGCCCACTATCAGGATCAGATGTCTCAATGACAACTGGACAAACATTCGGTGGACCAATCGTATCAACAGAGCAGGGTAGCGTAGAAAACGCAACTCGCCCATAATTAAAGGAGAATAATGGAGAGCGTTTACGATAAGTTATTAAAGTTAACTGCAGAAATTTTAAAATCGTGGACACCCGATCAGGGAACAGTCTCTCCATTTTCTTCTAGTTCAAGTATGCATGCAGAACCAAATGATAATCATTTAGAATATTATGTTAAAGAAAATAAAGAAAAAACTTTATCAGAAAGCATTGCATCAATCTTTAATTCAAATTTTTGGACGAACGGTGGTGAAAAAATGACAGACAAATCTTTAGATGTAAATGAATCAATTACAATAAATAATTCTTATACAAATCCTGGTAACTCTACAACAGAGCCAGATCCACAAAGTGAAATTGCAATTACAAAAGCAGCTGTTCCTCACGGAGCAAATGATGTAGAAGGCAAAGGAACTTACAGCACAACTGCAAATACAACTGAACAAGCTCCAGCAGATGGAGAAACAACAGAACCAGTAAAGAAAGCAGAATCTTGCCCAGATTGCGGTAAGGAAATGACTCTTTGCGAATGTTCAGGAATGTCAAAAGCAGCAAATTGCCCTTCTTGCGGACAACCTATGCCAATTAAAAAAGCAGAGGAAACAGAATCAAAAGAAGAAGAAGCAAAAGAAACTCCTGCTGATGAAAAGAAAGAGGAAATGAAAAAAACTCTTTGGGACGGAGCTTTTGCTCCAAACATTAAAAGAGGAATTTAAATTTCTTTTTTGATATACTTATAAACAGCGGGGATTCCCCCGCTGTTTTATTTGAAAGGTGAACGATGCGAGTCGGAGTATTTGGAAGTAAAGATTGGACTAACTATCCAGATATTATGAGAAGCTTAACTTTGTTTATACAAGAAGCTCATGAAATTGGACATGATAATATTAATTTTGTTCATTCTGGTGGTATTGGTGCAGAACAAATGATAACTGAATACATTGGTAAAACTCAAAAATTTTTGAGAGAAAAAAATTTTAGAATTAAAGAAGAAATAACAAGAAAGAATGCTCAAGTAGTAAAAGATATGGAAGTAGTTGAATCGGGTTTAGATTACGCTCTTATATTTACGACGGGAGATAAAAGAAGTGGTGCTTGTCAAAGAATATTAAAAGAATATAATATTCCATTTAATGTAATAGAAAGTGCTTGACAGATAATGAAGAATAATGATACAATAGATATTAAAGAATCGCTTACTCAGATAGTAAGCCTTTTAGGTGAAATTAAAGATATCCTAAAAGCCCAACAACAAGAAAAAGAAAGCAAGTTACCAAGACAAATATGAAAAATGTAACAGAGTTAAACTTTAAAGAAGCTCACAAGTTCGTTGATCAAAACAAAAGAAATGGTTTTTATTGGGATAATTTTACAATTGTAAAATGGTCCCCAGGTCACAATGGCTTCACTCAAGTTAACGGTATGTTTAAAAATGGTAAATGGGGATACGTAAATCGCTATACCCTCACAGACAAGGGGACATGGTTAATCCCATCAAAATATGTCAAACATACTTAAAGAATTAGGAATTGATGAAGAAGATGTTAGATGGTATCATCTAGCAGCATGTGGTAATATGAACATCAATTGGTTTTATGATGATTACGAAAACGATAAAATTTTAGCAAATACAACTGATGAAGTTTGTATGAATTGTCCTGTAATCAAACAATGCTACGCTGATGGCGTTGCAATGAAGGAATTTGGTGTTCGTGGCGGGATTTATATGAATCTTGGTCGCATAGATAAACAAAATAACTCACATAAAACAAAAGAAACTTGGGCTAAGCTTAAGTCAATTCATGGAAAAAATCTTTTATAATGTAGAGATGGCTAAAGCCATCCGTAAAATTAAGATGCCAGTAAAACATCTTAAAATGGACGTAAGAGCACGTCCAAATTATCTAGCTTTAACTGTATACGAAGAAAACATAATGGAATATGAAGAAAACAAACGTATGCAAATTATGGAGTATTTACTACTTTGTAAACAGTTAATTGAATCTTACGGGGTTCGTTGCGAGATAGAGGGAATAAAATATGACAAACGAAAGAAAAGTACTTCTTCTTAAAGAAGGGGTGTATGCAGATTTAATTACGGAAGGAGCTTATGCTTCTAGAGTTAAATATACATATGGCGGAGTTTTATATGATGTCTTTATCGAAAACGATGAATTTGAGATCATTTATGAAGAAGGAGAAGAAGAATGAAATGTTATTCTTGCAATAAACAAAAGCAAGAGTTACACCCAAAGAAATCTGAATTGCTTGATGGCGTCATTTCTTTATTGTGTCAGACTTGTATTGATGCTAAGTTTGAACCTAGATGGGTTGTTGTTTTAGCTGCCCGATCAAAAGGTGCGGATTCAGTAAGAGATTTTATAATTAGACGTAGGTATGTTGGTAAAGACATCCTTGCAAATGAATTGATCGCATAGGAGAATTATGATTGATGTAACTGGAGACATAGAAAAAGCTTTGTCTATTGACAATGCTGTAGTTTATTTTACTGCTTCTTGGTGTCAACCTTGTAGGCAACTAAAGCCTATTTATGCAAAAGCGGGGATGCAAGATGAAAATTATCAATATTTTGTTATTGATGTAGATACAATTGACTCTAAATATACTGAAGCGTATAATGTTAAAAGTATTCCCACTTTATTCAAAATGAATAAGGGAGTAGTAGAAAAAACAATTACTGCTAGAACCGCAGACGAAATTATTGAACAAGTTAACTCTTAATTAAGGATATAAATGACAACAATAGCAGCAATCCAAGGTACTTCTTGGGTAGTTATGGGAGCAGATACTCAGTCTACCCATGATGATTATCGTAGAGTTAAAATGTCTGATGATAAAGTTATTAATAATAATGGCATTTTAATTGCTGGTTGTGGCTCTGGTAGAGGTATGAATTTGCTTCAATACGTATTTAAAGCCCCAAAACCTCAACCGAGCAGAACAGCAGAACAACTAGATAAATGGATTTCTAACATTTTTATTCCAGAGATGAGACAAACATTTATGGATCATGGTTACGACATGAAAGATGATGGAGATTACGCACAACATGATGGAGTGTTTTTAATTTCTGTACAAGGTGTTTTGTATATCATTGATGATGATTATTCATGGGACCGAGATAGTAGAAATTATATTACATCGGGTAGCGGTGGAGACTTTGCACAAGGATCTTTATTTTCAGCAGGTCCAAAAATTTTTACTAACCTAACAGAAGCTAAAAAGGCTATGAAAAATGCCATTGATGCTGCAAAAGAATTTGATATTTATTCAGGTGGGGAAACCAGAATCTATGTCCAACAAGCCGAATAAAGATTTTTGGGATTGGTATCAAGAAGGTCTTGATAGCAATTGGATCACCGAAACATTTTGTATGACTCATGATGGCGGATACGATCAAATGTCTGATGAGGAAAGAGATGAATGGGAAGAAGGCGGAGACCCATGCATGACAGTAACAAGAGTAATATATTTAGGATAAAAATATGACAAACTTAACACCATTGGGAAAGCTATTGCTTGTCTCACAGATTGAAGAAACAGAATCAACCACAGCAAGCGGATTAGTACTTACTTCTACCGCACTTGAAAAAGATCTTAAGCGTGGTCTTGTAGTAAAGGTTGGGCCAGGAGAAAGAAGTGGCTTTAATGGAGAATTGTATCCTGTAGATACAATTAAAGAAGGAATGGTTGTATATTATTCACCTAATCATGCAACCGAAGTAATGGATAATCAAACAAATGAAAAGTTTTATTTTGTTAATAGTGGAATGCTATTTGGTTATGAGGAAGAAAATGCACAAGAATAAAGGCAGAGCACAGCAAATTCGTGGATTAAAACGACATAATAAAGTGCTTAATATGAAGAAACGTAGAAACCCTAACGCAATTAAAAGACAACCAGGAGAAATTTATTGGTCTGCTTTAATTGAGGAAGAAGGAAAGAACTATGATGCCTATGTGGAAAGCTTAAACAATGAATAAAGAATCTATTCTTGAAGAAGCTAAGCGTATTGTACATGGGGAACGTGGAGAAAATTATGGACATCCATTTGAAGATTTTTCACGCACCGCTAAAATATGGTCAGCAATACTAGATATAAAAGTTACTCCTGAACAAGTTGCTTTGTGTATGGTTGGAGTTAAAATTAGTCGTGAAATTAATCGTCCTAAGCGTGATAATATTGTTGATGGGGCGGGATATTTTGAAACTCTTGATATGGTAAAAAAAGAAAGATCACGCAGAGAAAGTATGAAAATGCATCCTTCTTATACAGAAGGATTTGGCTTAACAGTTTACGATTTGGACTTAATTGATTAATTCTGAAATACAAAAAATTGAAAAGAATATCTTACAAAAGGTTTTTGATATTCTAAACGATGGAGATATTAACTATGCTTGGCATAAGGCTTATGTATTCGTTCAAGATGAATTGAGAAAACCATGAGTGATATAGAGTATGAATCAAGCATGCATTCCGCTATAGAACAAACTTTATCTAGTATAATAGAGTATGAAAGTACTCAATGGAAAGGCGGGTCAGTAAATGAAATGTAGTGATTGTGATGAGATGGCAACAACCAATATTGATGGATTGCCATTTTGCGAAGATTGTGCCGAAGAATACGAAAACGAGGAATAATGAATTTATTTAATAGTTTTCTTCAAATTACGGCTTGGATAGGCGTAGGATATAATATACGTGCCCATAATAATTGGGCCATTTTTGGTTTTGTCATGTATGCATTTGTATTAGCTCTTGCAGGTGTGATAAACATGATTGGAAAACAGATGAGGGATAATGGACATACCAGTAAGTAGTGAAGATTTAGATTCTATTGTATTTAATGTGGCACGAGATTTGCTTGAACAAAAAGCAATTGACGGGAAAATTGACGGTATTACAGAAGAAACTAGTAAAGCAATAGTAGATGATGTAGTATTTATTGTTGATCGTTACATGTATTACATTAATGAATTAATATCTACAAATAAATTACAACAAGCAAAACAAATTTTTGAAACTCAAAAAGATTTTGAATAATATATTATTAGTTAATTAATGATATAATTATCTTGTAGTGCTATCTCTCATAGTACTACGAGAGGATGATGTATATCAAGAAGATAATAAAACATATAGAAAAGCACATGGAGGCTTTTGCCGATTGGACCGCACATGCATTTGGAACCCCTTGGTTCTTAATTGTACACATGGTTTGGTTCGGTGCTTGGATTTTGTTCAGAGTTGAACCATTTCCATACGGTCTCCTAACCATGATAGTTTCACTCGAAGCTATCTTGCTATCTGGTTTAATTCTATCTGCAACTGACAGGGAATCTGAACGTGACCGTAAGGTTATGAACAGGGACTTAAGAATCTCTAGAGAGACTCAAGAGTTATTACAGCATATGCATGAGGAATTAGCCCAGATCAAAGAATATGTCACAGGAGAGGGCGAATCTGAAACATGATTTTAACTCTCTTAGGTATCATCATTGTTTTACTACAATCCTATATGAGGCTTTTATGTAGGCATAAAGATCTAAAAAAATATCTAAAATACACTATATCGCAAGAGATAGCAGAAGTTAGAAAAGAATGTAAAAAGGATCAACAGCCAAACTAGCCTTATGGAATATGATAGCCAATATAGCCTGAAATATTGGCTATATTGGTCTTAATAGAAAGAATAAAAATGGCAAAATGTTTAGTAACTGGTGGATCTGGCTTTATAGGTTCGCATTTAGTTGATAGATTAATTAAGCTTGGACACTACGTAATAAATATAGATAATGAAAGTGCCGTATCCAATGATAAATTTTACAAAAACTATTCCGCCGAAAATCATAAAAAAGATATAACTAATTACAAAAACATTGAACCTTTGTTTTATAAAGTAGACTATGTATTTCATTTAGCTTCTGATGCTAGAATTCAATTGGCTATTAAAGATCCCACCCATTCTTTAAAGGTTAATTGCATGGGCACATTAAATGTATTGGAGGCATCCAAAGCAAACGATGTTAAGCGTATTATTTATGCTAGTACTTCTTCAATATATCATGAAAATGGCCCTTCAACAATATATTCAATTTCAAAACAATTTTCAGAAAATCTTATTAAAACTTATCCAGAATTAGATCCAGTTATTTTAAGATACTTTAATGTATACGGTGACCGCCAACCATCAAAAGGTGAATATGCAACAGTCATTGGTAAATTTATTAAACAAAAAGATGCTAAAGTACCTTTAACTATAGTCGGGGACGGGATGCAAACAAGAGATTTTACCCATATAGATGACGTAGTAGAAGCCACTATATTAGCAGCCTTTACAGATAAAAAGATGAATGGTATTATGTATGATGTAGGAACTGGGAAAAACCATTCAATATTAGAAATAGCCCAATCACTATCAAAACAATTAGAGTTTATACCAGAAAGACAAAGTGAAATGGAACAAACCTTGGCTAATAATTCAAAGATCAAGAATGATTTGGGCTGGGAACCAACAACAGAACTTTTAAAATGGTTAGAAGAACGAAAGAACGATCAAGTAATCATACATGACAATATGGTTCATGTAGTGTATAATAATCCAAAACATATTCCAGATGCTATCCCAGGACTAGGTAATGAATAAATCTAAAAACCCTTTAATTAAATATATGTCATACGATTTCTTTGCTGAAGAATGGTCGGGAAATTGCGGGGCTTGTAAAAAAGATCTTTTTGCTCCCACTAAAGGAGAATACCTATTGCAATATACGATGCATACACATTCTAAAGACTGCTTAGGGGGTTGGTAATGCTAATAAAGATCTTATTTTGGGTGCTATTAGTTGTATTTGGAGTAAACATTGCAGCGTGGCATCAAACTCAAACAGATTATGTAAAACAAATCAAAGATGCAAATACTCAAATTAATCAATTAAGTAATCAAATTACTGATTTAAATACCCAGATAGAATCATTAACGGTCACGAAAAAATGAGCGAAAACAGGAAGCCCTATAAAAAAGTACGTAATAGCAACAATATAATCCTAAATACAATAGGAAATATATGCGGTTGGCTATCTGAAATACTATTTCAACGTAGCTTAAAATGGGGGACTTGGTATAAAATTGACCTAGAAGAAGATATTAATAAACCAGAATACAGTTTGGATGAAATATGGTAAGCCTACACACATATGAATATGAATGCCCTAAATGCTATAATAAGATTAAGATGGAGATCCATCGCAAATTAGATAGACATATTATGTGTCCTTGCGGGCAAGATATGGATATGGTATTTTATTTACGTAGTCCAGATACGAGAGCAGAATAATGCAACCAAATATAGTTGAAGATTTTCTTACCAAAGAATCTGCTGCACACATACATAATTATTTAAGGCCAAAAGCTGTAATAAATCCAAATAATCTATTAAATGTATACCTTACAGATAGCGGAATAAATACTATTAAAGGTGATGTTACTTTTGATCTGATAAAATTAATTATTGATGCGATTGCACATAAGTTTAATTTAAAAAAAGATAATGTTGTTCTAAATAGAATAAACTATCAAGTTTTAACTACTGGTCAAGGACTTGGATATCATACAGATAATCGTGGGGCTTACGAAGGAACTATGAAAAATGCTGGATATTCAGTGTTAGTGTATTTAACAGATGACTATACTGGGGGAGAAATTTTATTTTACGATGACAGTCAAGGAAATAATTCTACGTCATATCACCCAAAAGCGGGAACTATGATATACTTTAGAGGAGATGAAGATCATCCACATTCAGTAAATGAAGTATTGTCTGGGGAAAGAGCCAACTTAATACTATTTTATGACGTAAAGGAAGATAACTATGAAGCCACAAATAATTGAAAATTTTATTGGTAAGAAAACTTGCGAATATATTAATTCATATATGAAGAATTCTGATTTACTTGATGATGATGGAAAATGCATCATTTATGTAAATAAAGATAGTGGTTCAAACGCTGTTTGTATGGGCTGGACTCCAGAAATTTTTTCTTTACTAGATCATTTAAAAGATGAACAATCACGAGATTCTTTAATATACGATTTATTTAATTTAATAGGACAAAATATGTCCACTGTATTTGGATTTAAGAACTCAGATATTGTATATGAAACTTCACACTACAAATGTTTTGGTCCAGAAGGAGCAAAAACAGAGGGAATGAACCCTCACGTAGATCATTGGGGTGAAGGCGGGACAATCTATACTGCAGTACTATACTTCAATGAAAATTATGAAGGTGGAGATATTGTATTTTATGGCTATGGAGAAGACTATACAAAAGTAGAAAATCCAATTTCTTATAAGCCAAAAACTGGTTCTTTAATATATTTTGATGGATATACTATGCATTCTGTTAATGATGTCATTGCAGGAGAAAGAGCATGCTTGGTATTACATATTCGTAATACAGCAATAAACGAAAACAATTTCGACCCAACTGAAGAAAAGAAGTAAATAATATGGAACTAGAACCTATAGACCTTGGTTTTGGGGTATTGCTATTTAAAAATGTATTAAAAGACCCTAAAAAAGTATATGATTTTATATTAGATTCAAAAACAAATAACGATCCATTTTTTGGTCAAAAACACTGGTACGACTGGAAGCCATGGGGTAACTATGCAAAAGCTTACCCAGCAGAAAATAATGAATGGAAAACAAGCGAAGCCTATGGAGCAGAACTGCAACGTGAGTGCTTAGATATATTTTTTAATATTCTTAAGATATATAAGGAAAATTATTTAGATCATGCTTGGTTTGAAGAACGAGGATACGATAAAGACATTCCCACTTCATATTCAGAATTAGAAAAAAGAATTTTATCTGGAAACAATAACCATCATATTGCTGATTTAGTTATATTTGAAACAAATAAAAATGTAGAGTATGATTGGCAAATGAATATCCATCAGGATACTGTACACTGGTGGGGAGAAAATCCATCACATATGTTTAACTTTAATATTTATGTAAATGATGACTATGAAGGTGGAGAAATTACCTTTTTTGATTTTAGAAAAGCTGAAAAAACAGAATATAAAGATTCTTATTCTGGAAAAACAGGAATAGCCTGGGTTGTTGATGATTACTTTACTTATAAAATGCAGGCTGGGGATGGAATGATCTTTCCAGTAGACGCATATCATGGGGTTCTACCGATCAAACAAGGCGGGGAAAAGTATTATATTCGACAATTCCTAAGTAGCAATGTTAATGAAGCTAAGATAAATGAAAAGATTGCTAATTTTAACGCTTCATGCGAATTTGATGAGTACTTTCAAGAAGAATTTAAAAAAATTAAAAAGGCTAGAATAACCCCGCAAATATTTGATTCTCTGGATGTTATAGATTTGGATCATCCAAAATACGAGGGAATTACAGATACAAAGGTTCCTTTAATAATTCGCTCTCATAGAGATATATCTAATTTAATTAAGTAAATGAGTGATTTTAAATATACTGAGTCGTTTAAACATTCATTTTACGATATAACAGTCAAAAGATCATCATTGATCAGATATATATACAGATTTAGGAGAAAAACAAATGGCATATAAAATAGCTATTTTTAAGTTAAAGCTAAAATCATTTATTAAAAACCCAAGAAGATATAGAGAAAGACAAAGATATATTCGCAAGGTGCTTAAAGAAATACTCTCAGATTCCAAGTACGAATGAAAACTCTGATCCACATATGGTGGGTTATTCTATTATTATTTATTATATTTAATTAATACGGCGGGGCAAGCAATGAGCCGAAAACTGGTAGCCCTATATTAAACCCGAGGCATAGACCATTTATATAATGCTTCTTGCGTTTTAGGGCTAATATGCTCAATATATTCAGGACTCTTATAATGATAAAAAGTATTAGGAGCCATAGCAGCCTCAGTCGCAAATCCAGAAAATGCATATCTAACTCCAGATAATACTGGTTTAGTACCATGCTCATAAGGGCTATATGCACTATGAATAACTATATCTCCTGGTTCTGGCTTATATGAAAAAGCTTCATCCATATCTTGATGTTGCTCTTGTGGTCTTAATTGACCATCTTTGCCAAATGATGGATAGTAAATATCTCCACCCGTAAAGTCTCCAAAATAAGCAACCAAACCATAATCAATAAGGCTACATGTAGAATAACTATCAGGTTGAGTAAGCATATCTGCTCTACCTTGTCCAGGGCTATCAGCATGAACAAACATGCCAGATTGTCCAGGATATGAAGCCATAACCTGCGGTTGAGGGTTAATCAAATATTCAGGATAAATAAGCTCTGAGATATGCTCCCAAAGATCAATTAATTCAAAGACATAAGGTCCAGTATGATCGTTATACCATTCGACAACATTCTCAGTTTTAGTATAAGATTCGGGAGGGAACGAATTGAAGATCTTAGTATATCTATCAATCATATCCTGTGGAATATAACCTTTAAACAGGTAGATACCTTCATTTAATTTGATACAATCGGGTCTATTATAGAACATAAGTTAAGTATACCACCTAATTAGAATTTCCATTCTCATCATGAAAAAGCAGTGGAGAATATTCAGCAAATATTAAGGCATATTTTTCAGTAAGATTTTCTACCTTATGCTTAGTATGAGCAGAGAACCAGATTAAATCTCCAGGCTCAAGAATTATAGATTCCATATCTTCTCCCATGAACCATTCCGAGACACCTCTACATTGCCAGTGGAGGGTATCAGTTGGGTCACTATGCCTATATGTACCAGAATTGGCGGGATCAAGATTACGAAAGCTAGAACATTGCATAAGAAAGAACTCATAATCTACATTAGGATAAGCCTTAATAGACTCATCAAGGAAGTATTTGAATATCTCTCCATATGGTCTATTTTTGATAGATACCCTACCTTGCTCTGTATATTCATTGTGTAAATTCTTGAATTCGTCCCAAGATGGAGTTGGCTGATGCCAATTTTTTAGGACAGCATATTCCAATCCCGCCTTTTTAGATTGCTCTACAAACTCAGATATATTCATATACCCTATTATACTCCATGCCCTATTAAGGTCTCATACAGGCTCCTACAATGGTTTATAGTGGTTTATAGTGGAGCAAAGTGGAGAATATATGCACTAGTTATCCACATATATGCACAGGTTATCCACAGATATTATATACATGTTATAGAGCAGCATTTATATGACGCCTTCGTAATGTACCATATAAAAAAATATACGTCAAATCCTGTTATATGGACTTATCCACATATATGTGCCTAACCTGTGGATAACTATATAAGCACATATAAAATTATTTGTCAATAGTTTTTATATAACAATTTGGTCACGATAAGCACCTATAAAAATTATAGGCAATTTTTTATACAAAACTGTACAGAAACTGTACGAATGTATTCATAATTGCTTATTTATTTTAATAAACATTATATTTATCTTATGTTTTATATAGGTTTTATTGGGGTATATATAGAGGTGTTCGTAATGTCTACTTGTGGAATTCCCGCCCATGGATCAAGAGATTTTTAAGCTTCTTCGTAATCCCTATTTTAAATTTTGGCCGAAGCCGATCTGTGATGTAAATCACACAAATGTAAAATGAAATAATAAAAGACCCCTGGGTCCCGAATCCCAAGGGTCTTAGTTGGACTTGGCAGATAGCCTGAACGCCCTATCTTTGCTCTTTAATTATACCACTGCAGATATATATTCGTCAAGTCGGAATTGTTGGCTTCCAATCGTTACTGTTTTATTAATTAAGTTAACTTCTTTGTATTCATACTCTTCTTCATGTGTTACTTCATCTCCAATATAGATTCCATAACCTGTTTCTGAGTCCCGCCCATGTTTAGTTAATTGATCTATGATTATACGAGTAGCATATGATAAATCATTGAACCGAGGCTGTGCGGCCTTAACTGCATTATGCAGGATGCTAGGGCCTTCTTCGCCATCCCAGTGGGCATATACATTGATATTCTGGGCGGGATTATCAGTAGTGATAATTGTATAATTAGTTCTTGCTCCCATTACATTTCTCCAATCAATTTATCTTGTTCTTCATAGTAGTCATTAACGACACCCATAATTCTATCGCATAGTTCTATAGCCTGAGATAGACCTACAGGTGCATAATGCATATTCTTCTTATTAGCAGTCATTTCTATATAATTTATCATTAACCTCAAAAACTTATTTTGTTCTCTAATAGGCAATTGAGATATTTGAATTGCGATATTCTCTAAGTTGATATTATTATTGGATAATGCCTCATAAGTCTGTTTAACATATTTTTCAGATATGCCACTAGACTTGATGTTATTGGATACTGCAACAAATCTAGTCATAAGTTGTCCTATTCTACTATAGTCTTACAAGGTTGTCAAGAGGCTTTATAATTTCTTTTGGAGCCTTAACTCCGTCTATACATCTACAATAACTCATATGCAATTTACAATCCCCGCACATGACATATCCGATTCTCTCACCCATACGGTTTAGACCATACAATGTACGGCTTGTACGTATGGGGTCAGAGTCCTGAAAAGGGTTTACATTAAAGGGACAGAGCTTGCCTTAGAACGAGGCTTTGGATCCTTGATTGGCTTAGTGAATTCAAGCTTTGAATCCTTTAGGGCCTGGATCATCTCTGCTGAGAAACGACCACGGGCACCTGGCTTAAAACCCTTGCTGATCAAGAATGTACGTGCATCTTGCTTTACTACTTCTGCTGCCTTTTTTGCCATTAGTGTGCTCCTTCTGTTAGTTGTTGGTATTCTTCATCGTCAACATCTGATGGGTCAACGATAAAATCATTATTGATTAGATATTCACGAATCTCTTCGTGTAGTTGGTCTGCACCAAATTCGATACCACTATTAAAATAGTGATTCGTATCTAAAATGTGTTGCATGATTTCATCAGGGCTTTTACGCCATAAGAAATCTGGATCAGTTCCGTCATAGTCATTTTGACACATGCCATTAATAAAATTGAATGCAACAAGGTCAACAAGTGCTGGTCTCCAAGTATCACTGGTTTGCATATACTTTTCCAAAAGAATATCCATATCCTCTAATAGTTCCATTCTTGTTTTAGACATTCATTGACTCCTGTTTGTAGTATTCGGCTAAAGTAAGGACAGTAAAATCCCGTCCGAGATTATAACAGAACTGCACAGCCTGTGTCAAATCCTCTGATTCGTAAAGCGGTGGGGAATCAGGAAAACGTCCATCATATACCTCAAAGGCATTAACACCCCCAGGAGATACAGAATATTCAACCTCATATATTCGTAAATTTGTCATGGCGTTATTTTACTCCTTCGTAAAGGGTTTTGTCAAGTTCCTTGATGTATGACAAAATATGTTCACATGCATCAATTTGACCCTCTTTGTATAGAATCTCATCTCTATCAAATTCAAGATTCATCTTATAAATATCTTGATTCAAGCTCATAACATGTAGCTTTAAATATTCAATGATGTTGCCTACCATGATACTTCCTTGATTAGTTCTCTATGTAGGACTTTAACATTCTTAAACTTATTTAAGATTAAATCAAGCTTTTCTTCATTTGCACAACATAGCTCTACTTGGTAGTTATCTAGGTTTTCTACCTCTACCCCATATTTCCATGCTTCAAAATTTACTGCTCCCGCCATTTTGCGGGAACCAGTATCAACGGTTACAATTGACATTAGCACTCCTCTACTGATAAGACATCGAAGTCATGTACTTCTACTTCACCTAATGTGCTATTAATTGACAAAGCATTCCAAACCAAATCTCTAATATCAGGTTCTTCCATGGTCATATCAATCTCTATAGTTCCAGTTACATTAATGCTTGCATTATATTCAATTGTTTTAGTTAATGGAATATCAAAGATTCTTGCAATGTCTGCAACTAAATCAGGCTCTGAAGAATTCTCATATGCCTCTGTAATAATATGACGTAGTTGAGATTCTTTACCCCACCACGCATTTTCTTTCTTACGTAGTTTACGGAATTGATCCATATCCCATTCTAGTTCGTTAATCTTACGAGTCTCATAGCGAGTCTGACCATCTTCAATGGCCTTGTAAGTTACAATCAAGTTCGGGTTGTATTGCTCTGCTATTGTTTCCACTTTTACTCCTGGTTCTGTTGAGGGGTTAATTATAACACCGATGTATGACATTTGTCTACCACAAGGGCATGTGAGTTCTGTCACACCAGACGGGAACCCAAAGCTATCTGATGTTGTTAATTCAATTAAGGTATCACATTCATCTGGATCACAGACAAAAGAATATGTATTTGAAACTACTTTATTAGACATTGGCATCCACCTTATGTTCTGCACATCCTTCTTCACTTGTTCCATAGCCACATTGTGGACATACATAATCTTCACAGTCCTCGCAGTATTCTGGATCTCTTTCTAACATCAGTTCGCATTCTGGGCATTTCCAACTATATTGCTCATCTGACAATAGTTCACCTCTGAGCAGTTCTAGTTCACCACCCCAGCCTGTTTCTTCTTCGTATGACAAAGTAAATAATAAATCAGGATATTGTTCTGACAGTTTTGACAACGCAGGCATAGGAACGCCCCACGCAGTATTAAAGTTATAATAGACTACAGAGGTCTCACCATTTTGGGCGGGGCCTTCCATATATGTATCAGGATACTGATTATCACTAGATACGGCTACATCCCATTTAGTTCCCCAATTACGTAGGTTCCAGTTATACCAATCATCACCAGACTTATCAAAGATATCTTTGCTATGGTCAGGTTGACCAGAATATGCATCCAAGTTCTCTGGTTTAACTATATTCCAGAATGCAAATATAGGATTTGAATATGTGGTCATCTTCTTCTTCATATCACCAGATTCAACATCCCAAGAATCGTGGACCAATTTAAATGGTTGATTCATTTGATTTATTAGTTTAGTTACTGATTCTGGATTACCTTCTACAGTTAATCCGTTATATACCCAGTTTGGCATATGTAAAACCTTTCTTTTCGAGAGGTGGATATTTTACCACATCGGACTGACATTTGTCCACTCGTAATCAGGGATTTTATGCCTCTTCGTAATTGTGATTTTGATCATTAGTCGGCCCAAATTTTTAGAGCTTTGTCAAATCAACACGCTGTTATTAAATAAAAATGTGGGGGGCTTTCGCCCCCCAATTTGTTAAGCGGTTAAAGATAAAACTTGCTTAACAATTTTATTTTTTTCTGCAGTTAGAACAGGGTCAAATCCACTTGCTCCTGCCATTAGCGAATCGCCACCCTTACGGGCTGTGCGATAATAATCAAGACGTTCAGTTAGAGCATTAACAACACCCCACGCTGTGCCCTTGATATTTGCATTGGTGTCTGCATTATGATACAACTCATCCACAAGCAGAACTTTATTTTCCCACTTCTTGATTGAGCCTTTAGCATCTTTATCTGGCTTAGGATAAAGTGCATTTACAATCTTAGAGAATTGTGCATCGGTAACTTCACGCTTAAACAATTCGTTTGCTTGAGCAGAGAACTCATCGAAATATGCAACAGAGAGCCCTAGAGCCTCACGTGCAGCAGCAATTTTTCCGTCTACAGTCTGTGTGTGGCGAATCTTGAAAGATTGCTTAGCACGTTTCATAGCGAAATTAAGTGTATTTTGGCAACGAACACGAACAGGAGTAATTGCAGATTGAACCGCAACAGAACCATCGTGTGATGTCCATACGATTAAGTATAGATTAGTTTTATCGTTAGCACCCTTAGGGTCAAGAACAAGAGTGTTAGGAACAGACCAAGAACCAAATACAACACGCCCACCCTTAAGTGAACCCGCTGCATCAACTTTTACATCGGGATTTGAATCGTGAAGGTTTTGTGCGAATGCAAATAAATCTTCATTCTGCACTTCTTTATAGCGTGAACCTACAGTGGCGAGAACATCTTTTTCGCCATCGTTATATGGGTTATCACGAACAACAAGATAAGAGTCGCTAACCATATTATAGGTAGGGACTAAATCTGCAACAGGCTCTAAGCGAACATTCCAATTAGAGAGTTTAGCGGAATCCATAATTTGAGATATGGATGGTGTTTCGGAATCTGCATCCCATACGTGATTAGCAAATGAATGCCACGCAGGTTTAGATCGGGAATCAGCAAGAACAAATGACACTTCGCCACTTTCTACTTCTGATTTATGAGCGGTGTTTTGCATATTTTTTTTCCTTTCGATTGGAGCCCTAAGTATAACAGATTGCACTGACATCCGTCAAATCTATTTTAAAATAAACTTATGGCATCCCGCCATCATATCGTAAGCTCAGGGTTACTGTCCAGTATTCTTAATGTGATATTGATCACATTGGGCTGGCCCAAATTTTGCAGCTTTTAAAATTAAAGTGGTGGCTATGGGCTACCATAGCACTTACCTGTTATCACTCACGACCACTTTATTAAAATGTAAGTGGCGGGGCAATTGCGATTACACTATTTTCAAACCGCCACTTAACTCTATTTTATTTTAGTATGTTTTCACCATTGCAAAACGCTTTGCACCATTTGCTAATTGTAAATGCACACGAGTTACATTTTTAGTTTGTGGCACGAACTTGATAATTCGACCTGTGATGCCTGTCTTGCTTGTTGTGAATAAATCACCGATTTGGTAAGTATATCCGCCTAGTGTCATTTTTTTTATTTTCCTTTTCTATATCGGGTTATAGTGTGAGCCTTTTACTGTCTTGCTCAGGACACTTTATTTAGTTATAGATACTTTGCAATAGACTTGAAGGTTGTTGCATTTACAACTTCCTCATCGGTCATCTTTAAGATGCGGATAGCATTTGAGATTTCCTCAACCATTTCGTTGTAAGTGTGTTGGTGCATTTGTGTGAAATCACGCTTTGGTTCAGCA
>Ga0214206_1000168_pt1 | contig 18424 bp, 25 predicted proteins | sample TroBogEpilimnion_26_FD_153044 | JGI IMG/M metagenome (GOLD analysis project Ga0214206, IMG submission 153044) | Freshwater microbial communities from Trout Bog Lake, WI - 07JUL2009 epilimnion | ecosystem: Environmental > Aquatic > Freshwater > Lake > Epilimnion/Euphotic zone | place: Trout Bog...
ACCACTGGAAGAACTCATTCAAGGCTGAATGGGAAACCCTGATGGAAGAACCCGAAAGCGAGCGGGTAAAGGTTGCCGAAACCAAGCTGAAGGGCGTGACCGAGATTCTTCGCACCATCTTGCCTGTGGTCGACCCACAAAACCGAGCAATGGCGATTCAGTGGGCGCAAGACAACATCAATGAGATGCCCGACATCTTCCAATCGACCCTTTCGCTTGACCCTGACCTCATCGCCGAGTATGAGCCGCCTCAAGGCTCAATGCCCGAGGAAAAGATGCCCAAGGCTGATTCGGCTATGGGTGGAAGCAACACATACATCGACAACTTCTTCAGCAACCATCGTCATGATGCTCGAGCCGATGACTTCAAAGAGCATGAACATCCCCGAGACAATTCGGGCAAGTTCACCTCAGGCGGTGGTGGTGGCTCATCCAGTGAGCCTACTGAGTCAAGCGCCCCAGCCGCCAAGGTAGAAAAACCAGCCGCTGAAAAGCCAAAAGTCAAGAAAGAGCCAAACAAAAAAGAAGGCTATGTTGACAAGCATGGATTCGAGCGGTCGCCAAACCTGACCACCGAACAGCGCAAGATTGAAGGCAGTTTCTACAACGCCATCCGCACCAATAAAGCCAAGCTGGTCGAGGACTATTGGAGTCGCATGAAGTCTGAGGACTTCCCGAACACGATTGACGCTGATGCGGTCAAGATGCTTTCACCAGCATTCCGCAAGAATCGCAACCTCGCTGGTGCTGTGCATGAGCCAAGTTCATACTTGTCGAAGGTCATTTACCAACAGGCGCTGGACAAGAAAAAAGCCGCTGGGGACAAAACCCCTGTCGTGTTCACAGCTGGTGGTTCGGGTTCGGGCAAGTCAGCCACTACACCGCTCGCCGCTGGTTTGCTGGGAGTCGGTCAAGATGGCTTGATTTACGACTCGGTGATGTCCAGCTTCAAATCATCCAACAAGAAGATTGACCAAGCCCTGAAAAGCACTGATGCCGATGCCGCCATTGTGTACACCAACACCCCGATTGAGCGAGCCTTGCGTTTCAATGCTGGTCGTGAGCGGTCGGTGTCCCTCGATGTGCTGATTGACGCTCATGTGGGCGCAAGTAACACCATTCGGGAATTGTCCGAGCATTACAAAGACAACCCCCGAGTCAAAATCCAAGTGGTCAACAATCAGGGCGCTCCCAAGAATGTTCACATGGGCGAACTGGGCGACATCCCCAAATACGACAAAGCCGAGTTGCGTACCAAGCTGGAAGGCATTGTCAAGGAGATGCACAGCGAAGGTCGAATCAGCGATGCCAAACTTGCTGTGTTGCTCGGAAAATAATATAATACTTGTGTAAAGGATTAATCATGGATTTTGAAGAAGCAAAAGCCAAGTGGCTTGAAAAGATGGGTGGCAAGTCAATCGAGGAATTCGAGGAAGACAAGGAGCGAAAGCTTTTGAAGTCCTTCAATGAATTGGACAGCGACCCCGAAACTGAAAAGATTTGGGCGCAAGCCGAGAAAGAATCCGATGAGGGCGATGACTCTTGACGAAGCCTATGAGGTAATCGAGAAATTCAGCGAGGGGGTGAGATACCCTTTTTCGCTGGTGAAGGAAGCGCATCGCATCATTGATGAATCTCGAAAACAAGAAGAAAAGAAGCCCTCGATTGAGGGCTTTGTTGTTTCTGAAAACCAGCTTTCATTATTCTGAAAACTCGAGTTTCTAATATATCTACACAAAAAAAACACAAGTATTACTATTTTGATGTGTTGTATTTTCGTCATACATCTTAAAAAAAGTCTTGCATCAATGCTTATTTAGGATATACTGAAGGTGTTGGTTAGGTAGTCATTGAAAAGGAGTTAATCATGGAAGCCCTCAGAAGATACGGATATTTGGCTGTGATGGGATTGTGTGAAGTCCGAGTGATTTACGCACTGGCAGTCGCCAAAGGTCACGCTGGTCGTGCCGCCGCCGCCCTTGCCGCAATTGCCGAACTCGAAGCCGCTGGTTGCTATTAATCATTGAAAGGAAATCAAATCATGCAAACAATTCAACAACAAATGGCGATGTATGGATGTGACATCACCGAGTTTTACAAAGAAATCAAAGAGTGCATCACATACAGGGTCAGCGGTGCAAACATGGTAATCGCTGGCTTAATGAGCGATGCTCAAGAATTGATGGCAGTAGAAGCAAATGAAGAAGCAAGGCAAACCCTGAACCGAGCCAAATTTCTTCTTACACAAATTATGCAAGGAAATTTGGTCGGCACTGTGGCTCGTTAATCATTGAAAGGAATTTGAAATGCGTCAACTCACTCGTTACAACAAACCAACCCCAACAATCGTGCTGACGGTCGAGGCGGGTTTTCCGCTGGTTGAGTTGGCTGGCAAACGCCTTGACACCTTGCGTGAGGACTTCTACGACAACGCTGTTAATTGCATGAACCGCCGCCCATTTTCTCCAATCGTGTCGCCCTATGACATCGCCCTGAGTGGTGGCGAGCCTTACGGTAACTGGAAATAATCATTGAAAGGAAAATCCAAATGTTAATCATGACACTCCCCAATCGTGAATATGGCATCGAAGCCCAAATCGTCAAAAACAATCGGGGGTATGGTGTGCGCCTGTACGACACCGATGCCGAGGAATTTTTGCCGATGATGAAGATTTTCAAAATCCTCGACAAAGCGGTCGAGTATGCAAAAAAGTGTGTTCGTTAATCATTGAAAGGCTCAAAATGAAAACCTACAAATTCCCTTATCTTCATGTGCCAACAACCTTTGCAGTGCAATCAGGCATTGATAAGGTCGAATGGCGTGAAATGGAAATCCAAGCACGAAACAAAAAAGAAGCGCAAAAACTTTTTCAAATAATTATGAAAGTGGGGAAATGATGGACTACCCAATCGGAACTTTATTCAAGACCCGGGGCAAGTTCCCCAAGCTGTGCCAAGTGGTCGACATCTTCAAGACCTACAACAGCAAGGGCGAACTGGTCAGGACTCGCTATGTCGCCACTCACGAATTCTGTGGGCAAATCGTCACTGATTACGAAGTGGTCAAGACAGCCATTGCAATGGGGGAAATTAAAAATGAAGCCGTATGACCTTGAAGACAAAATTGTGATGTTCGCTTCATTTGCGGCGACAATCTTCCTCGCTGTTGCCTGTTATTTTGATTGGTTGTAAATGTGCAACAAACAAAAAATATTTTTCCTAAGTTCTTGTATTTATCCTAAATAAGTGTATTATTAGAACTGTGGAAAGTAATTAAACATTGAAAGGAAATTAATCATGGCAGTAATCGAAAAATGTCGTTATGTCCCAACTAGCTATGTTTTGGCAGTGGCTGACGAAGCGTTTGGCATCGAGGTGTTTGTTGATGCCGCTCGCAACTGTGCTTTGGGTTTCAGCGGTCGCCGCAACAAAGCTGACTTCAACTATCGCTTTGGGAATGCCGAGCGCATGAATGCTTATGTTGCCGAGTATGTTCAAGGGGTCAAAGATGCCGCCGAGCGCAAAGCGCAACGCCGAGCCGAGAAACTCGCCGCCAATCGCAATGCTCAAGTCAATGTCGGCGACATCTTCAAAGCAAGCTGGGGCTATGACCAAACAAACATTGACTACTACCAAGTGGTCGCTGTGAAAGGGATGAGCATTGAGGTTCGTGAAATCGCTTGCCAATCGCAAGAAACAATGGCGATGCAAGGTGTTTGTGTTCCAGCCCCAAACAGCTTCATTGGTGAAACAATGAAAAAAAGAATACAAGCTTATGGCGACAATGTTTATTTCCGAATCAACAGCTTCAGTAGCGCCTACTTGGAAAAGCCTGTAGCGGTCGTGGCTGGTGTGCCAATCTTCAAAGAATCAAGCTGGACTGCTTACGCCTGATAAGGCAAAACCGATAAGCCCCTTTGGGGGCTTTTTTTCAAAGGAGAAATGATGTTAAATGCAATATTCGCAAACTTAAAAAGCAAACCAGTTAAAGTGACTGTAAAGCGTAGGCGTGGGGGCATTGGATATGTGCCTACACCCGAGGAAATTAAAAACGCTCGGGGCGAGGTTTCGCAAGCCACCTGTGCAAGCTTAATTTATACTACCCAAGCGAGGTGGTCAGACTATGAGACAGGTCGAAGCCGAATGCACCCAGCAATGTGGGAATTATTCAGGAAGAAAATAAATGACATTCTTTGAAGTTCTAACCGCCGCAATCAACGACATCATCGAACATGGCTTTGACAGCCAAAAACGAATTGATGATTGGGTGAAGAAAATCAGAGAAGCCGCACTTCGGGAAATGATTCCCGACTCGAAAATCCAAGCGGAACTTGAAAAGTCGCTGAATTCGGCTTTTTCTCGTATGGTCACAAAGAGCGGCTTAGTCAATACCAATGTGAGCAAATATGATGTCGACCGACTCAAACCCAAACTTCGGGCTGAACTCGACCGCCGCATCATGGCAAGCACCAATCTAATCAAGTACAACCGAGAAGAAGCCTTGAGCAATGTATTACGCCGCTTTGAAGGCTGGGCGACATCCATTCCAAAGGGTGGCTCGGATGTGGTCGACCGTAGGGAAGAAAAACAGAATATTAGGAAATCCCTTGGCAAGCTTCCATTTGAACAGCGCCGAGTAATCATCGACCAAACACACAAGCTAATTTCAAACATCAATGAAATTGTTGCAGTTGACAATGGCGCAATTGCCGCTCGCTGGCATTCACATTGGAAACAAGCTGGCTACAACTACCGCAAAGACCACAAAGAGCGTGACGATAAGGTTTATGTGATTCGTGGAAGCTGGGCGCATGAGAAGGGTTACATTAAGCCGATTAATGGTTATACTGATGACATTACTACACCGGGCGAGGAAGTTTTCTGCCGCTGTAGTTATGTCTACCTTTACCATTTGAGACAGGTTAAAGGATTGTTGACAAAAAAAGGTGAATTGGTTTTACAATCATCAAAAATATAGGTAGGGTGTTTCTATGCCATTTCAGTCGGAAAACCAAAGGAAAGCGATGTTCGCCGCCGCATCGGGCAAAAGCAATATCGGTATCCCCAAGGAAGTGGCTGAAAAATTTATTAAGCATAGCGAAGATGACACCCTCGATGCCCCTTCCCTTTTGGCATTGCCCACCGAAAAATCTGACGCTGGCGACAAAGACCCTCGAGATGAATTGAAGGGTATGTCCGAAATGTTGCAAAACATGATTGGCGAAATTAAAGCCATGAAGCAAGACTCGGAAGCTTGGGAAACCAAAGAAGGCAAAAACAAAAATGGCGGCTTGAATGAAAAGGGTCGTGAGTCTTACAACAAAACTCATGGCGCACATTTGAAAGCCCCCCAGCCTGAAGGCGGCTCTCGCAAAGAATCTTTTTGCGCTCGCATGAAAGGCATGAAAGCCAAGCTGACTTCCAGCAAGACAGCGCATGACCCTGATTCTCGCATCAACAAATCTTTGCGTAAATGGAAATGCGACAGCGATTCCATCAAAGAAGATTTGGCAAAAATCTGCGACTCAATGATTGATTACGCTCAATCAATCCCTGACGAAGACCCATGCTGGGAAGGTTATAAGCAAGTTGGCATGAAAGAAAAAGATGGCAAGGAAGTGCCAAATTGTGTGCCTGATGCCGAAAATACAGCGACCCTAGTGCCTACAGCGCCCCCAGTTGTCGAGCCAGTTGACAAAATGGCTGGTGCGGCTGGTCGTGCTTCGGGCATCATGTTTCTGACTGATGATGGACAAGTTTTGATGATTCGCCGAGGTCTAGGTGGTGGGGATTACCCCGGCACTTGGTGCATCCCCGGTGGACACCAAAACGAAGGCGAGACTTTGGAAGAAGCCGCTCGCCGGGAAACCGAAGAAGAAACAGGCATCAAATATGAAGGCAAGCTCGATGTGCTTTTTGACGATGGGCAATTCTGCTATTACATCGCACGAAACGCAAAAAAAGAAGATGTCAAGCTTAACTACGAATCCAGCGGGTTCGATTGGTGCGATGCAAAAACACCGCCCATGCCCCTGCACCCCGGACTCGAAATTGCCCTTCGTGTTGCGGAAGCCAAAACAGAATACGACAAATCAGAATTGATTCGTGAGGGCATTTTGGCAAGCCCCCAAATGTTTGCCAATGTCATGTTGCTCGCAATTCGGATTACTGGCACAGGGCTTGCATATCGCTCAAGCATTGGCGAAAATGTTTGGCGTGACCCTTCTTTGTATTTGAATGATGAATTCTTGAAACGATGCAACGGCTTGATTGTCGTGCGTGACCATCCCGAGACAGCTGTGCTAACTTCGGATGAATTTAAAGATAGAGCCATTGGAAGTGTTATTCTTCCATATATAAAAGGCGATGAAGTTTGGGGTATTGCGAAAATTTACGACCAAGATTCAGTAAATGAAATCTTGGAAGGTGAAGTAAGCACATCCCCTTCAGTGGTGTTTGACAGCACCGCTGGAAACACTACACTTACAACCGAGAATGGTACGCCGCTCTTGATTGAAGGTGTGCCCTTCCTTTTAGACCATATTGCAATCGTCACGAAAGCAAGGGGTTCTAAAGGTGTTTGGGACAAAGGCGGCGACCCTGCCGGAGTTTTATTAACTAACCCTGAGGTGTCTGATATGACAGAAAAAACGATTGAGCCGAAGGCAGATGCCCAAGGCGATAAACTGGATACCCTTTTGTCGATGATGAGCGGTCTTGTCGCTCGAGTTGACGAAATGGAAAAAAACCTTCCTGCTCCCCCCTTAGTCACTGCGGCTGATAAAAAAGCCAAAAAAGATGACGATTCCGAATCTCGCATGGATAATGATGATGAAGATGAGGAAAAAGAAAAAAAAATGAAAAAAGACGATGACATGAAATCCCGCAAGGATTCCAAAAAGTCTCGCAAAGATGCTGAAGGCTCTGACAAAGGCGAGGAAGAAGCACCCGCTGGCGAAATGAAGCCTGATGACGATTGCAGAATGGATGATGATGAAGAAGAAGCCGCTCGCAAAGCTGATGAAGAAGCCGCCGAGTATGCTGACGCTCAAGCCAAGTGCGACAGCGTTTTGGCAAGCTTCGGCAAATCTGCATCTCGCCCATTGCAAGGTGAAAGCCTGATGGCTTACCGCAAACGCTTGTTGCGTGGTTTGCAAGCCTATAGCGACTCTTACAAAGATGTGAACTTGAATGCAATCAAAGATGGCAAATTGCTTTCAATTGCAGAAAAACAAATCTTTGCTGATGCCGCCGCCGCTTCTCGTGCTTCAGTGGGTATGCCCGCTGGTCAACTGATTGAAATGCACGAAAAAGACCGGGCTGGTCGTACCATCACCAAATTCAAGGGTTCGATGTCTGCTTGGCTGGATGACTTCAAAGTCCCTGCCCTTCGTGCGACTCAGTTCCATACTTCTAACACTCGCTAAAAGGATTAAGCCATGACAGCACAAATCTCTATTACGCCAATGGCTACAACCAATGCGGCAAATTTATTCAATGTAAATTCCGCTGGTTATACCCAAGGTGATGCACAAGATGACCCAGCGGTCAAGTTTGCGCTCTCTGGTGGTGTTCTTTCCTCTGCCGCAACTGCTCCTTTGTGGGGTGGTTTGCCAATTCAGGAATTGATTCCATCAGCCGCTTCGCAACCCGGCACTGATACATTGGGTTCAACAGTTTTGGTCGCTACCGCTTCCGCTGTTCCCACTGGCATCTCTGTGTACAACCAAGCTTTTGGTGGTATCACTACCCCTCAATCACCTGCTCCTTTGTTCTCTCCCGGCATGAGCGTGAACTTCTACCGCTTCGGTAGCGGCGCTCGCATTCCATTGCCGATTGACCCAGCATTGGTCAGCCTTGACGGTAACAGCATCGTTGAAACTGTTTACTGGGATTACAGTGCAAACCGTATCGTTGGCACGAACCCCGGCACTCAAGCCGCTTTGCCTGTCAAGATTTTGAAAATCGCTACAAGCGGTAATAAAACTGTCTCCTACAACTCAGGTACTGGTAACGCTACTTGGGTGGATGCGGCTGTTGCCCTTTGCTTAATCTAAAAGGAGAATAAATATGTCAGGTTTCGCACCTTCATTTGTAACTGTCAATCCTAACTTCATGATGCCTGAACTCATCATGCAGTACAGCCTTGCCTCGGGCGCATTTACGACTCTCGCCACCGAGAATCCAATGCCTCGTTTGGGTGAAGCGGATTTGTATGTTTACGCTAAAAAAATCCAGTTGACAACCCAAGTGTCTGCCAATCAATCGCAAGTGAACCAACTGCCTAGCGCATCGGTTATCCCTTCGATGATTAGCACTGCTACTTACCGTATGCAAACTCGTGCCCAGTACGACAACTTCGATGAAGCCGCCACTGGTCACTGGGGTTATGCTCTGCCTGAAGCTATGCGACTCGCCGCTCGCCAAGGTATTGCACAGCAAATGCGTAATGCGTTGTTGTATGGTTTCAACCCATCAAACGGCGAAGGCTTGTTGAACACTTCGGGTGCAACAACTGCTTCTCTCGGCGCTGACACCAATGGCAACACTGGCTACAGCAACTGGGATTCAGGTCAATTGGCTCAATACTTGTTGAACATGATTGGCGCTTTGAAAACCCGCACCTTGCAAATCGGTCAACCTTTGCGCTTGGTGTTCCTCGCTCCCCAGCGTTTCATCAGCCAAATCAGCTACTCAGGCGTTGTGTCTCTGACTCAATTCCAGCGTATCGGTGCTGGTGTTGAAACTGCCGCTGGCTTGGTGGAAACTGTCGCTAAGTGGGCGGGTGGTGATGATGTGTCTTTCGCTGTGGATGACACCCTTATCGGTCAAGGTTCAGGCGGTACTGACGCAATCTTGTTGATTGCCCCTGAATTGAAGATTCCTAAGGCTAACGACCGCATCAACACCAACATCTTCGCAACCTTGACACCTAACCAAACAGCAACATCTTTGATGCTGTGTGATGTGTCTGCTCCTACTGAAATCCCTACGCCTATTGCTGACGGTGGTATCACTACCCTGTACACAATGCGTTCGACTTCAGGCTGGGGTATTCGCCCTGAAGCCCTGACAATCTTGTCAGCCGCTTACTAAGCGAACATTGCAGTTGCCTTTGAAACCCCCTTCATCGGGGGTTTTTTTGTTATAGTGCTAATACTCGTGTGATGCCGAGGATGGTTTATATGGGGGGGCTGGGGAGTCTAAAAAACTCCCGCATCATCAGTCCCCCCACCCTAATGGGAAAATAATCATGATGAAGTTATACATTGCAAATTGCAGTAAACAGGAACATTTATTCACATATATGTTGCCTGAAAACCCTCGCCCTTTTTCGCACAGCATTCGGGCTGGGTCGCAAATTGAAATCCCCGGCGACAAGGATGTGGTTGACGCAATCGTCAAACAGCATTCACTCTATGGGTTGCAAAAAGCCAACGATGTTCGCAAGGGTTTCGGTGGTCTTTGCTACCAAATCGACAAACCAATCAGCGTGGAAGCCATCAAAAATGGTTTCACTCAAACTGAGCAAGAGCAAATCGACCGAGCCTTAGAAGCCCGAAAGATTACCGCCGCCGCCGCTGACCAAATTATGTCGAACAAGGCACAGGAAATGGGCATCAAGCAAACTTCAGGCTTGGAAGTGGAAGTGCTTGAAGAAAAGAAAAATGCCGCTGATAATGAGCCTAAATTTGAGCAAACAATCGAAGTCGTGCGTCAAGGTGTCCAGCCAATTAAAGGGCGTGGTCGACCAAGAAAAGCGTGATTTTCAACTTGACATTGGATAAAATTAATCATGGCTGACCCAATCACAAATCCCCCTTCGTTATCAGGCTTTGTTGCTTGGAGTCAAGCTGTGATGGGTTTGTCATCCACTGTCATCTCACCGACTGACCCGGGGTATGCGTATGCTTACCAAATTGCGATTGACCTTGTACCAATGGACTTCGCACAGGCATTGCCCGACATTTACACATTGACGGTCTACAACTGGGCTGGTAGTCAACTGCTTCAGTTCCAGCAAGATATTTCGGGTCAGACCTTTTTCGCCGATGCTCGAGCCGCTTATGGCATCAATGCTTTCGTGGCTGGAGTTGTCGACAGCGCAAACGATGTCTCAACAGGCGAACACCTAGCTGTGGGTAAAGGTTTGCAAAACTTACAACTTCTTGACTTGCAGAGAATCAAAGACCCTTACGGTCGCCAAGCCCTTGCCTTCATGCAAACCCTTGGCACTCTTTGGGGGCTGACATGATTCTTCACCTTGGGGTCATTGATGTTCCTGAACCCGAAGGTGGCACGACTTATGGGGTAGCGACTGCCCTCGAGCAAAGATATGGCTTGTTTTCGGCATTCGCTGATTACGACAAACAAAAAATAGTCGACCACCTTGCTGAAAGCATGGCTGGGGCGCTTGAAACGATGATGCAAGGGGGCAATGTCAAAGACCCCTTTGCGGCGGCTACAAGCGAGATTGAGCGGGAATTCAAGGACTTTTTGAGCCTTCAGATTGTGGAGACACTGGGCATCCCCGGCGTACCAACGCAAGCCGCTCTTGAAGGCAAAAGCACCCGATTCAAAAATCGAGTGACTGCAAGGTCTTATGTGAATGGCAAAAGAGCGCCGACTGTCAAGGTCAAAGGCGATCGCCGCCCTTCTTTCATTGATTCAGGGGTGATGCAAGCCTCATTTAAATCGTGGGTTGATTGATGGCAACAGTATCTGAAACCTCAGGCGCAAAGCCACAATTAGCCGCTGGGTTAGCCCAAGGCGTTGAAACCATTTCGGCAAATGAGCAAGTCAGCTTCACTTTGTATGTGAAGATGGTTTTGCCGCTGGATGGCTATGTTTTTTGGGTCAATGCCAATTTGCTCAATGATTCAGCAATTTACAACGCTCTGACTTATGGGTTTGGCGAGTTCAACAATCGTGGTCAAACTTTGCCGCCCAAGCTAATCACCGCAAATGGTTCATTCCATTATGCGACCGATATGCACCAACAAGATGATAAGTTTGTCGCATACAACCATGTGATTTTCACTTCCACCCGATTGATTCAAGACTTTAATTTGGTGAACCCAAACCTCATGTACATCGCTACCTATGAGGGTTTGAGGTTTGGTTTCAGCCGCAAAGAGAACTTTTACAAGCAAGCTGACCTGTATCACTACAGGGGCGATTCGCTGTATTCGACCATGACCACCCAAATCATCGACACCATGAGTGGTTTCGATTCGACCAGTGTGATTGTCTCGAACAGTCTTCCAATTTGGCTTTCGCTAAATAAGTATTTCACGCTCTACCCATCGTATTTGTTGCCTCAAAACACTTTGCCGCCTTATGCTTCGGTGGATATTTTTCCTGCTTCGACTACTGCGATTCAAGCTTTCCCCCTGCTGGATAAGATGTCAAACCCGAACCAGCTGGTGCATGACCAAGTAAAAATCACGGTTTATGGAACTCGCAACAATGAAGCTTTAAACTTCGCAAATTATGTGTTCCAATACAGTTTGAACACTGATAATTTTGGGGTGATGAATATGCCTGTAATTCAAGATGAGAAATTCACTCAGCCTGAGTTCGGCATCATTGCTCAGAAAAAGTCAATTACTTTTGACATTAGTTATTACCAAACAACGGTGAACAACATTGCTCAAAAGTTTATTGAATCCGCTTTCGTGAACTTCACAATTGCGGACTTTACACTCTCTTAACAACACAAACACACAGGAGTTTGACAAATGGCTATCACTTCAACACCTCAAAAATACGGCGCACTCGTTGTTGCCAAAGGTCTTAACAGCGTCAAAAACATCACGACTGCAACAGTGGTTAAAGCTGTCCCCGGTCGCATTGCCAAGGTCAGCGTTTTGGTCGCTGGTTCAGGCACTGGAACTGTTAATGATTGCGCCACCACTGGTGCGGCGGCTACTGCCAATGAATTGGCTGTAATCCCACAATCTGTTGGTGTTATTGATATTGATATGCCTTGTAGCACTGGTATCGTGGTTGTACCCGGCACTGGTCAAACTCTCGCTGTCAGCTACTGCTAATCAGGGGGTCTAAATGACAACTCAAATCGTTACAGTCAATGTAACGCAAACCATTGCCCCAGCACCAAGTCAGCTACAGCGGACAGGGTGTTTTGTCTCTCAAGGTGCAACCACCTTGGGCGCTGGCAATACTGCGTTGCTTACACAATTTTCTGACCTAGCACCAATTTTGGCTGGCGCTGTTTCAATTGCATCCGCAACTTGGACAGCCAATGTGGTGACTTTGACAACTTCAGCACCTCACGGGATTCCCAGTAGCGACACAGTTTTGGGCGTGATTGCTGGTTTGTCTGTGTCTAACTTGAATGGCACTTTCAGTGTCACATCAACTGGCACAAACACATTGACTTACACAGTCACTGGAAGCGGCTCTGTTACTACAACAGGCGCAACTTTCACTCTTGAAGATGTGCAAGAACTGGTTGCTATGGCTACCACCTTCTTTGCTCAAGGTTCGCAAAATGCAATTTATGTCCTCGAATTGGGCGCTGGTACTCCAGCCCAAGGCGTGACCGCATTGAACACTTATTTGGCAAACCCAACAATTCGCTTCTATGCTTATCTGTTGCCAAATACTTGGGCTGGCGAATCCACCGCTGTGACAATGGCATTGAATCATGATTCGACTACCGCACAAGTCTATTTTTGGGTGTCTGCTACTTTGGCAAACTACTCAAGCTGGACAGGTAAAAAGTCGGCTGTGGTCATGGTCGAAGATGTCAATGCTCCAGTGACTGAATGCTCTGCCGCCGCAATGCTGTGGAATGCTCTGAATTACAACCCAAGCAACACCAACAAAGTCGCTCCAATGGCTTTCCAATATGTTGTTGGCGTTACCCCATTTAGCGGCAATCAAACCACTCAACAAACCCTGAAAACAGCCAATGTCAACTACATTGGAACTGGTGCTGAAGGCGGCATTAGCAACACCCTCATTCTGTGGGGCGTGACTGCTGATGGTCGTGATTACACCTACTGGTATTCAGTGGATTGGGTTCAAATCAACATCAACTTGTCTTTGTCCAATGCGATTATCAATGGGTCAAACAATCCCATCAATCCGCTGTACTACAACCAAGCTGGCATCAATACTTTGCAAAAGGTTGCCCAAGGCACAATGAACTCGGGTGTTGCTTTTGGTTTGGTGTTGCCCCCAGTGACCGTTCAGGCTGTTTCTTTCAGCACTTATGTCACGAACAACCCAAGTGACTACGCCATTGGTAAATATGCTGGATTGTCAGTTACCTACACACCCGCAAGAGGATTCACTCAGATTATCTTTAATGTGAATGTTTCTGACTTCGCACTCGCATAAAGGAACTAAATCATGGCTGGAAATCCACTAATTACACAAGGCACACTTAATAGACTGCGTGGTAGCGTAGTTTATTCAAGCAACTCCACCTTGAATGTGACCGCTCCTTACTTGGCTCGTGAAGCTATCAGTGTCGCCTTTGATGGTGACGCTGGTATGCTCATCCCGACCTTGACAGGTGGGGTCACTTCACCCGAGCCATATCAAATGGCAAACATCACAATCAACCTGATTAAATCTCAGGCGCTTGCGAATGTCTACAAACAGCAAATTGAACTCAATGTCAATGTGGGCGACATCAGTGTCATTACTGACTCTGCCGCTCTCGGCGATTATCAGTTCACGAATTGCGTGTTGAAGGGCGTTCGGGATGTGACATTTGATGGCAATGTACCCGGCTTTGTGGTTACCCTCACAGGTATCTACTCTGTCAACTCATCCCTTTGGGGTCTTTAATTAATTGAGGTTATCTTGTGATGCGGATAAACAAATCATTAAACCTAGTCATTCCAGTTGACTATGAGAAGGGTGGGCAAATTTTTGTCCACTCGACTCCAATTTCCCGAGAAATTTTTGAGCAATATTTTTTGGTCGTTTCCAAAACTTTTGCCAACATCTTCTCTCAGGGGCTTGGCGCAATATCCGGCCCTCGGGTGGCGTACCTAATGCTCAAGCAAACAGCCACCGAAATGGGAATTTGGAATGGAGAAACTGGGGTACAAGCTGGCTTGGTGAATGAAATCATTCGATTGAGCAATGTATTAATCCCTGACAAAAAAGGCTGGAAGCAACTTCCTTTGCACACTGCGGTGACAAAGGGATTCATTGATTCTGAGACACTAGCCGAGATTGAGGGTGAACTCGTTTTTTTTACTTGCGTTTCCTTGATGAACAAGAAGAATCAGGTCGAGGGCATCATGGAAACAGTGAGTGGATTGTGGGGTTCGCAAACTACATCGTTAGGCTTTACGGAATTCCTGAATTCCTTAACGACCTCGACAGAGGAAGGGAATACTGGCGAGATGGAGAACACATCGTCAGTTCCTGCCTAGATTACTTGGCGGGTAGAGGCTTTCAAAAGTTTTTTGAGGATGTCGATATAGAGTTCAAATCGAGCGCACATGAATTTCGTCAGCGGCATATTTTGAGGGCATTGAGGAATACACATGGCTACTAAAAGTGTCATTGACATTGAAGTAAATGATGAGAAATTCAAAGAGTTTTCCAAGCTTTTTGAAAAATATCAAAAGTCGTTGACCAAAATGCCGGGTCAGTGGGGGAACATCAACAAAAGTGTTTCCAGCTTGCAAGGCAACTTTGACCGCATCCAGCATTCGCTCGATACGATTGCAAGTCGACTTGACAAAAATTATGTTGCTCTCAAGAACACAAACGATGTCGCTCAAAAAACAGCGAGAAATTTTGATGGCATCAGCAAGTCAGCAAAGAGCGTTGCTTCGAGCGTTGCTGGTACAACCTTCAACCTGTTGAAATGGGGTGCGGCAACAGCCGCATTCGGTCTTCTTGGTGCGGCTGGTGGCTTGTTTGGTATTGGCTCGCTGGCGGGTAGTGCAAGCAATTTGCGCCGCCAAGGTCAGGAACTGGGAGTGACACCGGGGCAACTCAAAGCCGCTCGCCTGAACTTCGGTCGATACGGCGATGTCAATGGTTTACTTCAAGGCATCTCAGGCGCTCAAACCGACTTGAGCAAACAGTGGGCATTTGGTGCATCAGGTTTGAATCCAAACCAAAATGCGGCGCAACTGTTGCCTCAAATCCTTCGCAAAGCCGCCGAGGTTTACAAAAGCGGTTCAGCGGCAACAGCTGGTCAAAGGCTTGAGGTCAGCGGTCTAACCCAATTTGGCGTGACCGTTCAACAGGCTCGCCAATACGCATCACTGACCAAAGAAGAAATCGCACTTGCTGAAAAGCGTTATGCCGAAGATGCAAAAGCCCTTGAACTCAATGACAAACTTTTGAGTAGATGGCAAGACCTTGATGTTCAACTTGGTCGGGCAAGGGAAAAAATTGAAAATACATTCTTAACAGGTTTAGAAAAGCTGACTCCAAGCTTGACTAAGCTTTCTGATGCGTTTTCGACTGCTGTTTCCAATTTGTTGAAATCGCCAAAAATCGGTGAGTTTTTAGAAGGTTTAGGAAAAAAACTTGAAGATTTATCTTCATATTTGGTTGGTAAAAAATTTGAAAATGATGTTAATCAATTTATGGAGACTGTCGGCAAAATTGCCCAAGCTTCCGTAATTTTGGCAGATGCAATAATTTCAATTGCCGATGTTCTTCGACCTACTGATAAAGAAGCTGGTGAAGCGGCTTGGGCAAGAGGCGACCTTCTTGAGGCATCGAAAAGATTACCAGCTGGTGATTTTATTAGTAAATCAACCGCTTACTCAGCAAATAAATTAAGAAACATAAAATCACTAGAAGGTGTCGACCCTGATTTAGCGAATGCAGTTAATCGTATGGGTTTGCTTGCAATTAGTGGCAAGCGTGATGAAAAAGAAGAAGCCAAATATCGTCATCATCAAATAAATGGGCAGTGGTATACAAAAGAGGGTCGACTTGCCGCCGCCCCCGGCATGAGCCATCATTTGACAGGTAGTGCGGTTGACATTGATGCTAGACAAGCCGAAACAATTTCCGATGAGGAACTGGAAAAATATGGATTGTGGCGACCTCATGGGCGCAAAGACTACAACCATATTGAGTTGAAAAAGCAATTGGATAAAGAGAAAAAATCCAATGCTGACGAAAAACATAGTATGTTGAACTCATCGAGTTTTGGTGGCGGCACTCCTTCGCCTTGGAATCCCACCTCGATTGCGCTGAACATCAACACAACGAAAATCCCCGGTGTCGACAACAACATCGCCTTGTTGCAAGCTGGTGGATACTACACACAAATGGGGATAGGCTAATGGCTAACAGCATCGGCGAATCAATCTATCAGCTGAGTTATGAAATCAGCCCAATTATTTTGTCGGGTGGATTGGCACAGGCTGTGCCGGGCGGTTTGTTGCCCATCATCGCAATCACCGAGGCGGCAAACTTCGGTTTTAGCATTTTGAATGGCGGCAACCCGCTGAACTTGAACAACTTTTTTGGTCACTTTCGACCATTGCCGGGCGCATCGCTGGTCAGCAACGACATTGCCATGTACCCTTTTGCCAATCAAAGCTATGCGGCAAACGCAATCATTGCCAAACCCCTCAACATTTCAATGTTGATGAATTGCCCAGCCAACGCAAATGGTGGCTACATTTCAAAGATGATTACCTTCACCGCCCTCAAAGCGGCGCTGGATGCCCACAATCAGGCGGGTGGCACTTTCGTGGTGGCTACCCCTTCCTATGTGTATTTAAATTGTATTTTGACCAGCCTGACCGATGTCTCACGACCTGACAGTCAACAACCTCAAAACGCTTGGCAATTTGACTTTATGCAACCGCTTATTTCACAAGGAGCGCAAAATACACTTGGCGCTTTGATGAATGCTTTTGAAGGCGGGTTGAAATTATGACAACAAGTTACTGGTCAAATCCAAGTAGTGTTATCAATAACACCAACTCGGTTGCAACCCCGCTTTATGGTGGCTCTCAAAACACCCAAGCGGCGGCATCAACTTATGGGGTCAACAACAACCCAAATGCACCAAGTGCAACAGTTGTTCAGTTTACGCCTTCAAAAGCATCAAATTTCCAATTCCAAGCCACTTTTGATGGGGCTATTTACAATGTCATCGTGACCTACAACATTTATGGTCAACGGTACTATGTGAACATCTATGACACTTCAAATGTGCGAATTGTCACTTTGCCGCTCATTGGTTCGCCATTGGATTACAACATTTCATTGACCGCTGGATATTTCACGACCCAATTGGTCTATCGTGTCGCTAATCAACAATTTGAGATTATCTGATGCGTAGATATGAAATCCTCATCACTGACCAAGATGGCAAGCCCAAGGTGGTGGCTGGAACGAATGGCACGACATTGTTCAATGGGTCGTTTTCAAGCACTGATAAGGCTGGGAACACAATCCCCGGGGCGCTGAACATCGAACTCGATGCGCCTATTTCTGTTTACAACTCTCCCCTCGGTGGCGCATCTTTGCGGGTCTATGGCGTGGGCTTGCCTTTGTTGGCTCAAGCTTCAAACTTCAACCCTAGCGTGGATGGCACGAAATATTGCAACATCCAAATTTCATGCGGCATGGCAAAAGGACTTCCCTTGGCAAAGCCTAGCCAATATGGAATTATTCTTCAATCAAGAATACAACAAGCTTTTGGCAATTGGCAAGGGACATCGCAAACCCTTGACCTCATCATGATTCAGCCAACAGGAAGTTTTGAGAACCCTTACAACTTTACCTTTTCATGCCCGAACAATGGATTTTTGGGTGATGCAATCACTACAACTTTGAAAAAGGTTTTCCCCAGCGCACAGGTGAATATCAGCATAAGTGACAGATTGGTAGCGCCTGAGGCTCTTGAAACGGTGTATTACAGCCTTGATGAATTTGCGGCTTTCTTAAATGAAAAAAGCAAAAGTATTGTGAATGACAAGACCAAAAAATACCCCGGCATTCAAATCACCTACATCAACAATATCATCAATGTCTATGATTGGACTGCGCCCCCAGCTGAAAAACCAATCCAAATTGCTTTTGAAGATTTGATTGGTCAACCGACTTGGATTAGTCCTTACACCATGACTTTCAAAACGACCATGCGATACGACATCAAAGTCGGGTCACAGGTCATCATGCCCCAAAAATCGGCTCAAAGGGGGCTGATTTTGACAAATGCCGCCGCCCAATCACAATACAAGGAAACGGTCGACTTCCAAGGCACATTTAATGTGCAAATGGTGCGTCATGTTGGCAATTTCAGGCAAGGCGATGCAAACAGCTGGGTCACTCTTTATCAAGTCTACATTCCACCAGCATGAGCGACATTAATCAAAAAATTCCTTTTCAACAATCCTTGAACAATTTTGCAACTCGCAAGGTTGCCAAGGCATTGCAAATGATGGGG
>Ga0214206_1000171_pt1 | contig 18162 bp, 13 predicted proteins | sample TroBogEpilimnion_26_FD_153044 | JGI IMG/M metagenome (GOLD analysis project Ga0214206, IMG submission 153044) | Freshwater microbial communities from Trout Bog Lake, WI - 07JUL2009 epilimnion | ecosystem: Environmental > Aquatic > Freshwater > Lake > Epilimnion/Euphotic zone | place: Trout Bog...
GCCTTTATAGGGTTCGCAAGGAACGCCCCATCTTGCGCCGCCTTCAGGTAATCGGTCTATAACAGGTTGCTCATTTTTATGAAAATATGCAGTAAGCGCATATTTTTCACTCACAAAATTATTTCCAAAAACATGGTCTAAATGACAATGGGTATTGAGTAATAGAGTAGGAGTTAATTCATTTTCAGTAATAAAATTTGCTAAGGCTTCTTGTTCATTTCTTAAATAACAACCAGGATCTACAATGATGGCTTTTTTTTCATCATTGAATAAAATGTAAGTGTTTTCCTGAAACGCGTTAAAACAAAATGAATGTATAGTAAGCATGAAAATGAATTATTTAATAATTGTAATGGTTATTTGTGATTGGATAAATGTTCACAAATATTTTTGACCATGGCAGGCCCTTCGTAAATAAAGCCAGTCCAAATTTGTACTAAACTAGCACCTGCATTTATTTTGGATTGTGCATCCTCACCTTTAAAAATACCACCACTTGCAATAATCGGTAAACGATTGCCAATGCCTTTATGTAAGTAATTTAATACTTGGTTCGATTTTTCAAGTAGGGGTTGGCCACTTAATCCGCCAGCGCCAAATGCAGTTGCTGCTGCTAAATTATTTTCGTTCAATAGGCTACGATCCAATGTGGTATTGCTTGAAACCAATCCATCGATTTTTACTTCCTGTGTTAAAGAAATGATATCATCCAATGCAGCAGTTTCTAAATCGGGTGCAATTTTCAATAAAATAGGTTTGTTGTTTTTATTGATATTTTGTAGCTCACTAAATATTTTTCTTAATGATTCTTTTTCTTGTAATTCACGTAGCCCAGGTGTATTGGGTGAACTTACATTTACAACAAAATAATCTACTACTTCTTCTAATCCCGAAAAATTAATGCAATAATCTTTCCAAGCATCACTATTTTCCGTGACTTTATTTTTTCCAATATTACCTCCAACAATCAAACTCGTATTTGATTTCTCTTTTCTAATTTTCAATCTTTTTGAAATAGCTTCTACACCGTCATTGTTAAATCCCATTCTGTTGATCAATGCTTTTTGACTAGGAATTCTAAACAATCTTGGCGCCGGATTGCCAGCCTGTGCTTTTGGCGTTACCGTTCCAATTTCTACAAAACCAAATCCCAATAATTCCAAAACGTCTAAATGTTCTGCGTTTTTATCAAAACCAGCACCCAGTCCAACCGGGTTTGGGAATTGTAAACCAAAAAGTTCTTTAGATAAATTCGTTCCTTTAAATTGAAAATTGCCAGCAAGTAATTGTTTGCCAAAAGGCAGGGCAGCGGCAAAGTGTAAACCTTGCATGGATACTTTATGGGCAGTTTCCGGAGGAAGTAAAAATAGGGTGTTGCGGATAATAGGGTATATCATGTTGCAAAATTACAATGAAATATTTAGTTGCATAAACAACTGTTTATAAAATTGACTACATTTATGCTGAAATTGAGTGTTTCATATAAATCCAATGGTATGCAAGAAGCTTATATAGTAGCAGGTTTTAGAACTGCCGTGACAAAGAGTAAAAAGGGAGGCTTTCGTTTTATGCGTTCTGACGAATTAGCCATACAGGTAATTCAAGGATTAATGAAAAGTTTACCAGCCTTAGATCCCAAATTGGTCGATGACGTGATTGTAGGCAATGCAGTGCCAGAAGCCGAGCAGGGTTTACAATTTGGAAGAATGATTTCAGCAAAAGCATTGGGTATTGAAGTGCCTGGAATTACAATCAATAGATATTGCGCAAGTGGTTTAGAAAGTATTGCGATGGCTACTGCAAAAATTAGAACCGGCATGGCCGATTGTATTATTGCGGGTGGTACAGAATCGATGAGTTTGGTACCCACAGCTGGCTGGAAAACGGTGCCTGCATACTCTATAGCAGTGGAAGAACCTGATTATTATTTATCGATGGGTTTAACTGCGGAAGCTGTTGCTCAAGAATACAATGTGAGTAGGGAAGACCAAGATGCCTTTGCGTTGGCATCACATCAAAAAGCAAAAGCAGCTATTGAGCAAGGTCATTTTAAAAAAGGAATTTTACCGATTGAAGTGACAGAGACATATGTAAACGAAAAAAATAAAAAAGCGACTAAGTCTTATATTATTGATACGGATGATGGAGTGCGTGCAGATACAACCATTGATGCATTGTCAAAATTAAAGCCTGCATTCGCAGTGAAAGGATCTGTTACTGCAGGAAATTCTTCACAAACAAGTGATGGCGCAAGTTTTGTAATTGTGATGAGTGAAAAAATGATTACTTCGCTAGGATTGAAGCCTATTGGTCGTTTGGTGAATTGTGCTTCTGCAGGAGTGCACCCAAGAATTATGGGTATCGGACCCGTTGCTGCGATTCCCAAAGTATTAAAGCAAGCAGGAATGAATTTGGATCAAATAGATTTAATTGAATTGAATGAAGCATTTGCATCTCAATCATTAGCTGTAATTCGTGAATTAAATTTAGACACGAACAAAGTAAATATTAACGGAGGCGCGATTGCATTGGGTCATCCATTGGGTTGTACAGGTTCAAAATTAACGGTACAAATATTAAATGACTTAGAACGCTTGAATAAAAAGTATGGTATTGTTACTGCTTGTGTAGGTGGCGGTCAAGGCATTGCCGGTGTAATTGAGCGCTTGTAAATTTAGTTTTATTTATCGCCAACTACTATGGGTATAGTAAATATTTCTTTCTGATTTTTTTGAAAGCAGTTAATCCCGGCTCCCAAGTTTTTCTGATGTCTGCTTCCGATGCGCCGTCTTTTAATTGTTGCATTAAATTAGCATTACCTGCAAGTTTATTAAAAAAGTAAGCAGTAGGTTCTTTTGTTTTGGGTGCTAAAAAGAAATTATCTTTTTGTGGGAAGCTTTTATACATTTCAATAATCAATGCAAGGTCTATCTTATCCTTTGGTGGCGTTTGTTTGGTAAGATCCCATCCATAACATTGTTGGCCATATAATTTTGAAGACATAGCACCCACTCTTGGATTCGGGGTAAAACTAAATGACTTATTGGTAATACTTGGATGACCAATGTAAGCAAAAGCATGTGCGGTTCCACGTCCTTCACTCATTACCGTTCCTTCCACTAAACATGTTGTTGGGTACCATAATATAGAGGACATGTCTGGCAAATTGGGAGAAGGAGTAATAGGCAAAGAATAGATGGATTGATGCGTATAATTTTTATTGCGAATAATTTGTAAGGACCAATTTGCATTTTGATTTGCTTTACTGCTATCCATCTTCATCCAGTTTTCTCCTCTCAACATTAATGCATATTCTCCTATCGTCATTCCATAAACAATAGGTATGGCTTGCTTTCCAACACCACTAACATAAGGGGTTTTTAAAATAGGTCCGTCCACATAATGTCCATTTGGATTAGGTCTGTCTAAAACAATTAATGGTTTATTGTTGGCCATTGCAGACTCCATATAATACTGCAATGAATTAATATAGGTATAAAATCGAGCACCAACATCCTGTACATCAAATAATAAAATATCAATGTCTTCTAAATCTTCTTTTGCCGGTGCATTCTTTTTTCCATAGAGTGAAACTATTGGGATACCTGTCTTTTCATCTAATGCATCATTTACTTTTTCTCCAGCATCGGCCGTACCTCTCAAACCATGCTCGGGTGTAAAAACTTTTTGAATATGGATGCCTGATTTTTGTAAAGTATCAATCAAGTGTGTATTCCCAACGATTGCAGTTTGATTGGTAAATAAGCCAACGCGTTTATTTTTTAACAAAGGAAAATACTCTCTTGTTTGATAAGCTCCAGGTAGTATGTTTTGTTGTGCTTGTGTATTATTTGTTATAAAAACAATTAATAACAAAAAGGACATTACTTTATTCATGATAAAAGTTTAGCTCAAGTATTTTCCAACAATGGGAACTCTTCGTCCTACACCAAATGCTTTTGGTGATATACGAATGATGGGACAGAACTGATTACGTTTGTACTCATTATTGTTTACCATCTTTAAAGTACGGTCCACCAATGCAGCATCAAAACCAAGCGATTTGATTACAGAAGGATCGGCTCTTTTTTCAATGTATTGATATAAGATTTGATCAAGTATTGCATAATCTGGTAAACTATCACTGTCTTTTTGATTCGGTCTTAGTTCAGCACTTGGTGCTTTGTCTATAATATTTTGAGGGATTATTTCTTGGTCTCTGTTAATATAATTGGCCAATGCGTACACTTGCATTTTATAACAATCACCAAGTACACCAAGGCCTCCAGCCATATCCCCATATAAAGTGCCATAGCCAGTTGCCAATTCACTTTTATTAGAAGTGTTCAATAAAACGTATCCAATTTTATTGGCAATTGCCATTAATATATTTCCACGGGATCTGCTTTGTATGTTTTCTTCTGCTAAAGAAAAAGGGAGGTCTTTAAAAATAGGTTTTAAGGTTGACAAGAAAGTTTCATACACTTCTTTAATAGGTATGATATCATATGGGTTGTCTAAATTCTTGCTAAGTTGAACAGCGTCATCAATAGAATGTTCGGTTGAATAAGACGAAGGCATTAATATAGCATGTACATTTTCTTTACCCAATGCCTCACAAGCAATGGCCAAGGTAACTGCTGAATCAATGCCACCAGATGATCCTAGAATGGCGCGTTTAAAACCCATTTTATTAAAATAATCTTTCACGCCTAATACCAATGCTTTGTATACTTGATCAATATTAAGTTCGGGCATTAATTTAACTGGATTCAATTCTTTACTTGGTACGCGTGCAGCTGGTTCTAATATGGGTGCATTAATAGTGCCATCATCATTGCATTCAAAAATTTGCATGGCAGATTCAAACATGGGAAGTGCACCACATAAATTAGCATCCTTATCAAATACCAATGAAGCGCCATCAAAAACTATTTCCGTTTGACTACCTACTGCATTGCAATAAAATAAAGGCTTCTTGTATTTTACAACATTTGATTTAATAGTTGCTTTACGATCCTCGTCATGTGTATAATCAAATGGAGAGGCACTTAAATTTAATAAAATGTCCGGTTGTTGATCCATCATTTTATCCATTGGACAAATTCGATACAAAGGATTATCCCCCAAGTTCCAAATGTCCTCGCAAATAGTAATGGCTAATTTTTTTCCTTTAAATGGAACTACCTTCCAATCGTCTGCTGGTTCAAAGTATCTGTTTTCATCAAACACGTCATAGGTTGGTAAAAGTGTTTTATGAATTTCGGCCACTATTTTTTGTTCATATAAAAAGAAAGCAGCGTTGTATAAATCTTTTCCTTTTTCATTTGGATTACGTGCAGGACTTCCAATCAAAACCCCAATTGTATCAGCTGCCTGCTTGATGGTTTCAATGCTTTCGTAGCATTTATTGATAAAATCATTAAACTCTACAAAGTCTCTTGCAGGATATCCGCAAACACTCATCTCGCTAAATAAAATAATATCGGCTCCTTGCTTTTTAGCTTCCTCAATGGCACATAACATTTTTTCGGTGTTTTGCTCAAAGTTGCCAATATGATAATTTTGTTGGGCTATGCAAATCTTCATAAACTCAAAGTTCGGTTTTTAAAAATAAATAAACTTGGTTTTTTTGTACTTTCACATATGCGAAATGCCTTTTTTATTGCTTTTTTCTCCGTTTTAATTGCGTTTGGCTGTAATAATGTCAACAATGATCCAGCTGCAAAAGCGCCGCTTTTTCAAGTGAAGGTGGAAAGATTTGACAGTGCTTTTTTTTCAATGGATACATTGCACACAAAGATCGAAATTGAAAAACTACTTAAAGCGTATCCTGGTTTTGGAAAAGATTTTATAACAAGGATTCTTTTGTTAAAAAAAGTAGATGACACAGTAGGAATTAAAGCGTTCTATAGAAATTATTTACCAATTTACAAGGAAGTTCAAAAAGTGAATGCAGTCAAAATTGCAAAGCCTGCTATCGAAAATGCATTTAAGAGATTACATTTTTATTTCCCAAAATATGCATTGACACATCATGTGATTTTATTTGTGGGTCCATTGGAATCTTATGGAAATATTATTACGAACGATGCAATTGCTGTTGGACTGCAAATGCATATGGGGGCTCAATCAAAATGGTATTATGATGAGCATATTCAAACTATTTATCCCACTTACTTGAGTCGTAGATATACGCCTGATAATATTGCATTAAGTACGGTGCAAAATGTTTTAAGTGATATTTATTTACCTTCTATTAAATCCCAAAATTTAACTGCTCAAATGATTGAAGCTGGTAAAATTCAATATATCATGAATGCCTGTTTCCCTAATGCTCCAGACTCTTTGCGATTAGGGTATACAAATGAACATTGTATTAATATCAAAAGTCAAGAGGGCAAGATTTGGTCCTATCTATTACATGAAAAGTTAAGTTATGCTACCAATCCAAGTGATATAGACAACTTTATGCAGGATGCAGCATTTAGTAATTTATTTGGGGAATCCTTGCCTGGAAATATTGGAAAATATATTGGACTTAAAATAGTAGAAGCTTGGATGCAACAAAAAGCACAAAGGGGGATTACAATGGAAACCCTTTTGAATACTTCTACAGATAAAATTTTTGAAACAGCAGCCTACAATCCTTAATCCAACTAGTTTAATTTGGTGGGTGCGGCTAATTTAAAAGCAGGAATTTTCACTTGAATTTGACTACGATTCTCAATGTTTTCCATCGTATAGTAACCCTGCATTTTACCTAGTTCGCTTTTTAAATGACAGCCGCTTACGTATTGGTAATGCTTACCTGGCATAATAATAGGTTGAACACCCACAACGCCTTCGCCTTCCACAATTCTTTGTTCGGTATTGCTATCAAAAACCTCCCAGTATCTTCTTAATAATTTTACAGGAAATGAGTTGTGATTTTCAATAGTAATGCGATAAGCAAACATGAACTCATTCTGTAACGGATTGCTATAGTCTTTTTGGTAAAAAGATTCTATGCTTATTTCTATTCCTTCTGAAATCTTAGAAACCATTTTTCTAGTATCTAAAAGTGCTCCGCAGAGTATACTGCGTGGTAAAAGTAACAAAAAAATCACACCGATGGCTTAAAAAAATGCTATAATTTTTCATTAGAGACTTTAAGTGCTTTACCTTTGCGCAATCGTATGCGTTAGGCTGAAAATCACTCAATTATAATATAAAAATATACCCAAATGAAGATCGCAGTTGCAAATGGAGACGGAATTGGCCCAGAGATTATGGAGGCTGTTATTCATGTATTTAATTCCGCTAAAGTTCCCTTGGAATATCAGTTTGTAGATATGGGAAAATGGGTTTTTGACAAAGGATTTAGCAACGGAATGACTCCAGAAGCAAAAGCAACCATCGAAGATTTAGGTATATTATTTAAAGGACCGATGGAAACGCCAAAAGGTAAGGGAGTGAAAAGTGTGAATGTCACTGCGAGAAAAACTTGGAATACTTACGCAAACGACAGACATTTTCAGACATTAAGTGGGGTAGATACTGTTTTTAGTAAAGCAGGTATCAATATTGATTTAACAATTGTAAGAGAAAATATTGAAGATACATACGGTGGTGTGGAGCATATGCTTACACAGGATGTTGCTTTAGGTCGTCGTTTTATTACTCGTCCAGGAAGTGAACAAGTGATTAGATATGCTTTTGAAATGGCTAAGAAAAAAGGAGCTAAAAGAATCACTTGCGGTCATAAAGCAAACATCATGAAATTAACGGATGGTTTGTTTTTGGAAGTGTTTAAAGAAGTTGCAAAAGAGTACCCTGAATTAAATGCGGATGATATTATTGTGGATGATTTATGTATGAAATTAGTAAGTCGTCCTGAAACTTTTGATGTGATTGTATTAACTAATTTACAAGGTGATATTGTAAGTGACTTATGCGCTGGATTGGTTGGTGGGCTTGGTTTTGCGCCTTCTGCAAATATTGGAGATCATATTTCAATTTTTGAAGCAGTACATGGAACAGCACCAGATATTGCTGGAAAAAATATTGCAAATCCAACTTCCTTATTATTAAGTGGATTAAGCATGTTGCGCCACCTAGGTTTAATGGAACAAGCAGTGATGATTGAAAATGCTTTGTTATATACTTTAGAATCTGGAGTACATACTGGTGATTTTGGTGACAAAACGATTCCTTCTGTAAATACGACACAATTTGCACAAGCTATCATTGATAATTTTGGCAAATTACCTAAGACGAATCCAAGACCTCAATTAAAGAATTTTGAATTTGTTCCAACCAACAGTAAAATTACTGCGAATCCAATGTTGGAAGGAAGTCAAAAAGAAGAACGTAAAATTGTAGGAGCAGATATCTTTATTGAAAGTAATTTACAACCCAATGCAATTGCTGAAATTGCAATTAAACATGAAACTGAAAATTTGAAATTGATTATCATTTCAAATCGTGGAACACAAGTATGGCCAACAGGATCTGTTTACACTAATTTGGTGAATCAATTTAGATTGCGTTTTGAAACAAAAGAGGATAATACCGTTACTCAAAAAGACGTAATTAATCTTTACAGCAGTTTGTCTAATGATTTTGAAATTAGCTCCGTTGAAAACTTAAACATGTGGGCTGGTAAAAAAGGCTATAGCTTGGCTCAAGGCCAATAATCACAGCTAGGTTTAAATTAGTGGCAACGTTTTCGGAAAAATGCTTTGGTTTTACCCTTATTTGCTCAAAAATTGCCAATATCGGTGGGAAAAAAACCAATTTTGATGTATTTTCACAGCTCAATTACAAAATAGCCTTTTACCTATGGCAGAAGTTATATTAATGCCTCGCTTAAGCGATACAATGACCGAAGGAGTGATAGCGGCATGGCATAAAAAAGTGGGAGATACCGTTAAGAAAGGCGACTTATTAGCCGAAATCGAAACGGATAAAGCCACCATGGAATTAGAGAGTTACCAAGACGGTGTTCTTTTGCATATTGGTACACCTCGTGGTGGAAAATTACAGGTGAATGATTTACTTGCCATTTTTGGTAAGGAAGGAGAAGATATTAGTGGATTAATTAGTGGCGCGAATATTGCTCCAGCTGCAACTCCTGCTGCTTCTGCACCTGCAGCACCTGCTGCTAGTGGGGTGGATTATACAAAAATGGAGGAAGTAGTTTTAATGCCACGTTTGAGTGATACCATGACGGAAGGTGTGATTGCTGGATGGCAAAAGAAAGTGGGAGATACGGTGAAGAAAGGAGAAGTGTTAGCGGATATCGAAACAGATAAAGCTACCATGGAATTAGAATCTTACAAGGATGGTGTTTTATTATATCAAGGTGCTCAAAAAGGAGAGAAGATCTTAGTAAACGATTTGCTTTGCATTATCGGTCAAGCCGGAATGGATATTGATGCAATCGTAAAAGGATTAAAGAGTGGTGCTACTTCAACAACTGCTCCAGCTGCGGCTCCTGCACCAACAGAAACAAAATCTGCTATTACATTAGAAAAAGCACCTGTTGCAACTTCGGCTCCAGCACCAGCTGCTGCTGCACAAGTAGTAAATGAAGGACGCATTTTTGCATCTCCATTAGCAAAGAAAATTGCACAAGAAAAAGGAATCGATTTAAAATATGTGAAGGGTACTGGTGACAATGGAAGAATCACAAGAACCGATTTGGAAAATTATACACCAGCAGCGCCTGCTGCAAGTGCTACAGGATCAGCATCTACAAGCTTTATGCCAGTTGGTACGGTGAGCTTTGTGGATACACCAGTTTCACAAATGCGTAAAGTAATTGCAAAGCGTTTAAGCGAAAGCTTATTTACTGCACCGCATTTTTACTTAACAATGAAAATTAATATGGACGCTGCAATCAAAGCACGTACTTTATTAAATGAAAATGCAACTACTACTAAGATTAGCTTTAATGATATGATTGTGAAAGCAACAGCATTGTCATTAAAACAACATCCAAAAGTAAACAGTAGTTGGATGGGAGATTTTATTAGAGAAAATCATCACGTAAATATTGGTATTGCAGTAGCAGTAGACGAAGGTTTATTAGTTCCTGTATTACGTTTTGCAGATAGCTTGAGCTTATCACAAATTAGCGGTAACGTAAAAGAATTTGCAAAGAAAGCAAAAGATAAAAAATTACAACCTGCAGATTGGGAAGGAAGTACATTCACAATTTCTAATTTAGGTATGTTTGGTATTGACCAATTTACTGCGATTATCAATCCTCCAGATGCTTGTATTTTAGCGGTTGGTGGAATTGCACAAGAGCCAGTAGTTAAAGGTGGCCAAGTAGTTCCAGGAAATGTGATGAATGTTACTTTAAGTTGTGATCACCGTGTAGTAGATGGTGCAACAGGAGCAGCGTTCTTACAAACTTTAAAGAGTTTATTAGAAGAGCCATTGAGAATGTTGGCGTAAATAAGCCCCGCGATTTAATTTTTGCAAAACATATTAAAAAAGCCCCGATTAACTCGGGGCTTTTTTGTTTCAGTGTATTAGATTTTATATTTAAAAATCGCTATCACATCCAATAGGAGCACCTGGTGCAATCACTACTGGTTTTGGTAAATTGATTGTTCCCGGGTTTTTAATTCTTTCAATGGCAAAATCATATTGAGCTTTATGCGCAATATCTGTTTTGCTTAAGCTTTCTAATTTTGTTTTTAATTGTTGTAATCGATCATTGCAAATGCTTCTTACTTCGTAGTTGGCTTCAGTACTTTGATGAACACCTAATAACCAAGTTAAAACTTGTTGTTGTGTTTGCTGGTGAACGCTACCTTCTAAGCCAGTAGGTATTTTAGCATACCATGTATTTTTCATAATAGCATCAAGCACATTGTCAAAGCCAATGGTGTTTGCTCTTGCTTTATTTTGAACTAATCGATTAGCTCTTTCTACATTAAATAAAAATGCTAATTCATAATCTGCTAAAGCTTCAGCAGCACTTAAGGCATCAAAGCTCATGCCAGTTCTTTTTTCAAATAATTCACCTACTCCATAATACATTGGGGGTCTTGGTGGGATTAAGGCTAATATATTTTCAGGAATAGTAAGTGTACTTGCGGATAAACAATTTACCGCAGCGTCTAAAGCTCTTTGTTGAACTGCATTAGGAAGAATGGTTGGCTTAATTTGATTTTGATCACCTCTAACGCTATAGTTATAATTGATACCACCAATTAATTTAGTTACCGCTTCTAATTGATAGCGATGATAATTATAAGCGGGTACTAAAACGTCTTCTAATTTAGTAAGAGGAGTTCCGTTTTGAATAGCTTCTTCCCCAAATTGTGCAATTGATTTTTTACGTACTGCTAAGGTTTGGTTTAACCCAGCAACAGCATCTCCATTATTATCCCATAAATGCGCATAAGGATGAAATCCACTGGCAGCGCGCGCGTCAGCGTCTGCAATAAATAACAATCCGTTTTTAGAATTTTCTTCTAATAACTTATTTAGTGCAGCTGGCTCATTGGTGCCTGCAGGGAAGTCTGTGTATCCATACATGATGGCTCTTTTATCCCATGCGCCAATTTCGTTGGTATATACTTTTGAAAAATCAATTTCGCCTTTGTCATTTACAAAAATATTGGGATGCGGATAGTCCATTACCGAAGCACGATCATTATAGCTAGATGCATAATTATGTTGTAATCCCAAAGTATGTCCTACTTCATGCGCTGCTAATTGTCTTAATCTTTGCAATGCTGCAGTCCTCATTTTATCGGTCACTGGTTTTCCATTGACATAAGGAGAAAGTAGGGATGTGAAAATTAAATAATCCTGTCTAACTCTTAAAGAACCCAAGGTTACCTGTCCTTTAATAATTTCACCTGTTCTTGGATCAGAAATAGTCATACCATAACTCCAACCACGTGTAGAACGATGCACCCAATTAATCATATTATAACGAATATCCATTGGGTCGGCACTGTCCGGTAGTATTTTAACTTGAAAAGCATTTTTATATCCTGCTGCTTCAAATGCTTGATTCCACCAACTTGCACCTTCTAATAATGCTGAACGAATTGGTTCAGGCGTGCCATTATCTAAATAGTAAATAATTGGTTTTACTGCTTCACTTACTAAGGCATTAGGATCTTTCTTTTGTAATCTGTGACGATTAATAATCATTTTTTCAATGGGCTCACTAAAGTCACTACCGTAATCAAAATAACTTGTTCCAAAATAACCGCTTCTTATATCATAATTTCTTGCATGATAATTTTGATCAGGAAGTTCAACAAAACTATGATGCATGCGCACTGTTATGGCTTCGTTGGATGGAGTTACTGCATTTACTAATCTGCCAGCATCAGCACCACCTACAAAAGTAAGCGTAGCTTCCATCTCGGTGTTCTTTGGAAAGTTTTTTGTATTGTTAATATATATTGCAGAGCGACCTTCATTAAGTGTGTAAGTGCCTTGTTTCATTTTTCTAATCTTATCAGCTACTCCATGCGCATCTCTCAATAAAAATGAAGTTGCATCAACTAATGCAATTGTGCGTTTAGTTCCATTAGAGGAATCAATACTTTCTGCTTCTACATTAAAACTGAAAATAATGGATTGTGCAAATGACTCATTCACTGCTTTTTGTTCTCTTGGATCATTTGTAACCGCACGAAAATTATAGTTAGGCTGAGTTAATAATATTTTTTTACCAACTCTTTGAAAGTAAACAATTCTTGAACCACCAATCTGTCCTCTATCAAGTCCAATATCATTGGATCCTAGACCTGCAGGCAATGAGTTTACATACAAAAAAGGAGTTTCTAATTTATCAATGGCCATATACATTTTACCATTGGCAGCATCCCACCAATAACTAAAGTAACCCTTATGATATTCTAAATTTTTTGTTTTATCTGCAATGGATTGTGCAGTACTATTTAATTGAATGAACAATACAAGAGATAAAAATAAAATACGCTTAAAAATATTTCGCATCAGATTTGGTTTAGTATAAAAATAAAAAATCCCGCTTTATAAGGCGGGATTTTATGATAAAAGTTTTTACTATGCTGTTGGATTCGTATCGCTAGTTGGCTCAGCAAAAAGTGTTTGAGGAACTGCTTCAACAACTACTGGAGTTGGTGCAGGAGCTGCAACTACTTTTTTAGCAACTTTCTTTTTTGCTACTGGCTTTTTAGCAACTACTTTCTTAGCTGCAGGCTTAGTTGCTTTTTTAGGAGCTACTGCTTTTTTTGCAGCTGGTTTTTTAGTAACTACTTTTTTTGCTGCAGGTTTAGTTGCTTTTTTAGGAGCTACTTTCTTTACTGCTTTTTTTGCAGTTGGTTTTTTAGCAACTACTTTTTTAGCTACAGGTTTTGCTGCTTTTTTAGGAGCTACTTTCTTTGCTGCTTTTTTTGCAGTTGATTTTTTAGCAACTACTTTTTTAGCTGCAGGTTTTGCTGCTTTTTTAGGAGCTGCTTTCTTTGCTGCTTTTTTAGCTACTGGTTTTTTTGCAGCTGCTTTTTTAGCTGCAGGTTTTGTTGCTTTTTTAGGAGCTACTTTTTTTGCAGGAGCTGCTTTCTTTTTGCTTGACTTTGCCATGGATGTTATTTTAATTTAGTTAGTAAGTATATTTTTATAAAATTACATCGTTTTGTTGAGACAAAATAAAATCTATTTATTTTTTTAATAATAGATTTGTAATATGCAAACGCCAATAACCTTAGTATTAGGAGCTTCCCCTAACCCAGACAGATACAGTTTTTTAGCAACTAATTTGTTGTATGAAAAAAAATACCAAGTTTATCCTTTTGGAATTAAGAAGGGACAAATTGGTGAATTGGAAATTTTGCAAGAATGGCCAAAGACTGGAACCATTGACACGGTTACTTTGTATGTGGGACCTGCAGGTCAGGTAGCATATTATGATGCCATCTTATCATTGGCTCCAAGGCGCATCATTTTTAATCCTGGCACCGAAAACCCTGATTTACAAGCATTAGCAACTTCCAATGGGATACAAACCATTGAAGCATGTACACTTGTAATGTTAAAAACAGGACAATATTAATCAGTTACTTTTTCCATTTACCCCAACTTTCTCTGTCCAAACATCGATATTGTATTGCCTCGCTGATATGGGTTTGATTGATCGTTTTTTCAGCTGCTAAGTCAGCAATGGTTCTTGCAACCCTTAATATTCGATCATGTGCCCTTGCACTTAATTGAAATTGCTCCATTGCATTTTTAAGCAAATTCCCGGCTTCTTGATTTAGTTGACAATAATCTTTTAATTGAATAGGGCTCATTTGCGCATTCGTGAATGTATTTGGGTGATTTATAAATCTTTCCTCTTGAATATTTCTAGCTGCTAAAACTGAATTTTTGATATTTTCTGTAGTGTTGGATGGAGCTGTATCATTTAAAATTGAAAATGGAACGGGGGTAAGCTCTACGTGCAGATCAATACGGTCTAGTAATGGGCCCGATATTTTGTGTAAGTATTTTTGAATGGCAGTAGTACTGCAAACACAAGCTTTAGTGGGGTGATTGTAAAAACCACAGGGGCAAGGGTTCATGGCTGCTACCAACATAAACCTAGCTGGGTAACTTAAATTCATTTTAGCTCTTGATATATGCACGATGCCTTCTTCCATGGGCTGTCTTAATACTTCAATAACCGTTCTTTTAAATTCAGGAAGTTCATCTAAAAATAATACCCCATTATGCGCAAGTGATATCTCTCCGGGCTGAGGATAACTGCCTCCACCAATGAGTGCTATGTCTGAAATGGTATGATGGGGTTGTCTAAAAGGACGTTGCATTTGTAATTCATTCAACAAAGCACCCTTATTGGATACACTATAAATTTGTGTGGTTTCAATGGCTTCATTTTTAGATAGAGGTGGCAAAATAGATACCATACTTTTTGCCAACATAGTTTTTCCGGAACCAGGTGGACCAATCATAATAAGGTTATGAGCGCCAGCACTTGCAATTTCGAGTGCTCTTTTTCCATGTAGTTGCCCTTTTACTTCCTCTATTCTTGGCAATGTAATAGTGGATGCAATATTGATAGAGGGACGTATATATTTATTGTGAACCTGCGGTTGTAAACTTCCATTTTTAATAAATTCAACTACCTCCTTTAAATGTCTAAAACCAAAAATGGGGATGCCTTCAATGATAGATGCTTCTTTTAAATTTTCAATTGGAATAATTAAGGCACTCAAATTTTCTGCCTTTGCTTTGATGGCCATGGCAAGCGCACCTTTAATGGGATTAATTAGCCCATCAAGTCCTAATTCTCCCATGATCAATAATTGGTCTAATGGTAAAATGGTTTCTAATTGTTCCGATGCTGCTATAAGTCCAATGGCGATTGGCAAATCAAATGCAGTTCCTGTTTTTCTAATATCAGCAGGGGATAAATTAATGAGCACTTTTGTACGGGGCATGTGATAGCCATTTGCTTTAACGGCACTTTCAGTTCGATCTAAACTTTCTTTAATAGCAATATCAGGAAGGCCAACAATTCCATAGCCTTGACCCATACTTACATTTATCTCAATGGTAATGAGGGTGGCTTCAATTCCAATAATGGAACTGCCTTTAATTTTGATGAGCATATTTTTTGCTCAAAATCTAATGGATAATTACCAAGCAATAGGGGGTATAAATACTATAAAGCGTTTAATAAATCTACTACACCTTCTCTTTCTAAAATAAGATAACCTATACGATCTTGGCTAATGCCTGGGGAGAGATGGTATTGAAAATGAAGTTGCTTGTCTTTTACTGAAGTTTCAAAGTAACTAAATTGAATATTATCATGTTTTTTCAAGCCTTCACTAATTTCATATAAGTGAGTAGATAAAATAAAGATGCTACTTCTTAATTTTTGTAAACCTTCAATGACTTGCGTGCTACATTTCATGGCATCTAAAATATTGGTGCCCTTAAAAAGCTCATCAATCAATACGCAATTCTTTTTGCCATCATTTATTTTTAGCACCGTATTTTTTATTCTTTGCACTTCATTGTAAAAGTAACTTTCTCCTTTTACCACATTGTCTGCAATATTTAAATTGGTAATGAGGCCGTCCATTACGGTAAGTATAATTTTTTTTGCAGGAGCGCCAATGCCAATATGGGAAAGGTATACAACAATACCCATTGTTTTAATAAAAGTGCTTTTCCCTGCCATATTAGCTCCCGTTAAAAACAAAAAGTTTTTTTCAGGAGCGAGGGTAAGATCATTGCCAATGGCATTTTGTACCAAGGGGTGTACTGCTTGCTCAACTTGTAAATAAGGTTTGGAATCCTCTATCCAATTAGGAAATTCAAATTGATAATTGGTATGTGCTTTTGCCAAACTATATAAAGCATCCAAATCATAAAAGTAATCTAAGAGAGATCTTGTATGCGTTTTATAATGGTAAATTAAAAAGTAAGCCATACTTAATACCTCCTGTGGTCCGTTCACTTTATAATTTTTATCAATGGCGTCAAACCTAGGATTAGCAACAAGCTTACTAATATTGATTACTAATTTTTCAATTACCGGGTTGTCATTTATTTTTTCAAACACGGACACCCAGTCTTTTAAATTTTGAATAAAAATGACAAGATGTTCAACCGAATATTTAAGCAAAGAGTAGTCGGCTTTATTCCAAAATTGATACCAGTATGCGCCTGTATAGCTTATTTGAGTAGGAATCGTTTTAAAACTAGTTTCAAAAAACTTTTCAATAATCAAACAAGTGCCATTGGAGATTTTCATGGCATCCACCAGCTCCATATTTTCAATAAATGAGTTAAGTGCAGCTTGTCTTTGTTCAATTAGTTTAAGAGATCCTAATGGTTGATGAAGGTAATTGTCTAAATATGCTTTACCGCCATTTGTTTTGCAAAAATTTAAATGGCTGGCTAATCCAATATTTTCACCATTGTCAAATAGTCCAATATCCTGCAGTGTAATTTTATCAACTTGCATAATGCAATGGTTTATAAGTAGGACTAGTCTCTGTCAAACTGAAGTCTAGCACCCTTAACGGCTTCATTGAATTGACCAGCGTGATACACTAAATGACCATTTACAAATGTACTACTCACTTGAAAAGGGAAACTGGTATTTTCAAGTGGGCTCCAGCCGCATTTGTATAATATGTTTTCCTTAGTAATGGTATATGGGGCTTCTTTTACCAACACTAAGTCGGCATGATAACCTTCTCTAATAAAACCACGGTCTTTAATTTGAAAACAAGTGGCTACTGCATGGCTCATTTTTTCTACTACTTTTTCCATGCTAATTTTCCCTTCTTTAACATACTTCAACATTAACATTAAAGTATGTTGTACTAAAGGAAGTCCTGCGTGTGCATGTACATAGTCTTCCTGCTTTTCTTCCCAGGTATGAGGTGCATGGTCTGTTGCGATGATATCTAAACGATCGTCTAATAATCCTTCCCATAAAGCTTTTTTATTTTCAGGCGCTTTAATGGCTGGATTACATTTAATTAAATTTCCTAATTGCGCATAATCCTCTGAAGTAAAATGCAAATGGTGTACACAAACTTCTGAAGTAATGCGTTTGTCAGCAAGTGGTCTTAGGTTAGAGAATAATTGTAATTCTTTAGCTGTGCTGATATGTAGAATATGTAGTCGAGTATCAAATTTTTGTGCCAATTGTATGGCTTTCCATGAAGATTCAAAACAAGCTTCCTCATTTCGTATTATTGGATGATCCGAAGGTTCCAAATGTGCTTTTACGGCTTCTAATGCTGCCTTATTCTTTTTGATAATACTTTCTTCCTCACAATGTGTAGCAATTAACAATTCTGATTTGCTAAAAATGTTTTCTAAAATAATAGGGTTATCAACTAATAAGTTTCCAGTAGAGGAACCCATAAATATTTTAACTCCGCAAACCTCATTTTTCTTTTTATTGGTCTTTAAAACTTCCTCTAAGTTCTCTTGAGAAGTGCCCATAAAAAAAGAATAGTTAGCTAAAGATGTTTCAGCGCCTATTGCATATTTTGCTTCTAACAATTCTTGTGTAAAAGTAGGAGGATTGGTATTGGGCATTTCCATAAAACTCGTTACACCCCCTGCTACTGCTGCTTTTGCCTCAGTGTAGATATTGGCTTTATGTGTTAAACCCGGCTCTCTAAAATG
>Ga0214206_1000172_pt1 | contig 18141 bp, 18 predicted proteins | sample TroBogEpilimnion_26_FD_153044 | JGI IMG/M metagenome (GOLD analysis project Ga0214206, IMG submission 153044) | Freshwater microbial communities from Trout Bog Lake, WI - 07JUL2009 epilimnion | ecosystem: Environmental > Aquatic > Freshwater > Lake > Epilimnion/Euphotic zone | place: Trout Bog...
GTGTGATCTGCTCTTCTGATGCACGTCATAAGCAGCGTCAAGGCTGATCTGGTTAATTAAGAGGAAATCTCATGGCACGTATCGCTGGGGTAAACATCCCAAATCATCAACACACTGTCATTGGTTTGACAGCAATTTTTGGCATCGGCACGACTCGTGCCCACAAAATTTGCCAAACCACAGGTGTTGCTATCGATAAAAAAATTAAAGATCTCACCGACAGTGACTTAGAAAAGTTGCGCGATGAGGTAGGTAAGTTCATTACTGAGGGTGACCTACGTCGTGAAGTGACAATGAACATCAAGCGTTTGATGGACTTGGGTTGCTATCGTGGCGTTCGCCATCGCAAAGGCTTACCTGTTCGTGGACAACGTACCAAGACGAATGCGCGTACCCGCAAGGGCCCACGTAAGTCTGGTATCGCACTGAAGAAATAATCAAGAAAGTTTATCGACATGGCCAAACAACAAACCGCATCTGCTGCTTCGCAGCGTGTACGCAAGAAGGTTAAAAAGAACGTTGCGGATGGTATCGCCCACGTTCACGCTTCTTTTAATAACACCATTATTACGATCACTGATCGTCAGGGTAATGCGCTCTCATGGGCAACTTCTGGCGGCCAGGGCTTTAAAGGTTCCCGTAAATCCACCCCATTTGCTGCTCAGGTTGCTGCTGAAGTAGCCGGTAAAGCTGCAGTTGAGTGTGGTATCAAGAATCTCGAAGTTCAGATCAAGGGCCCAGGCCCAGGTCGTGAATCTGCTGTTCGTGCTTTGAATTCTTTAGGTATCAAGATTACCGAGATTCAGGACGTTACACCAGTTCCACACAATGGTTGCCGCCCTCCAAAGCGTCGCCGTATTTAATTTGTTTTAGGTAGTTCAGTTTTATTTATTTTTTTAATCAAGCCCACCGTTCATCTGAATTAAAGGGTGAACTCACCGCCGGTCGTAAGACTGCGGCAAAGAAAGGAAAGCATCGTGGCACGTTATTTAGGGCCTAAGGCCAAATTAGCACGTCGGGAAGGTACCGACTTATTTTTAAAGAGCGCACGTCGCGCTTTGTCAGACAAGTGCAAGCTAGACAGCAAGCCTGGTCAACATGGCCGCACCTCTGGTTCAAGAACATCAGACTACGGTAATCAATTGCGTGAAAAGCAAAAGGTTAAGCGTATTTACGGAGTTTTAGAGCGTCAGTTCCGCCGTTACTTCGCTGAAGCTGAGCGTCGCAAAGGTAATACTGGTGCGACATTGCTTCAGTTATTAGAGTCACGTCTTGATAACGTGGTTTATCGCATGGGCTTTGGCTCAACACGTGCTGAAGCGCGTCAGTTAGTTTCTCATTGTGCAGTATTGCTGAATGGCAGCCCAGTGAATATCCCATCGATTCAGGTTAAACCTGGTGATGTGGTCGCGATTCGTGAAAAAGCAAAAAAACAAGCTCGTATTAGCGAGTCATTAAATTTGGTTCAGCAAACCACTGCAATCGGCTGGGTATCAGTTGATGCGGCAAAGCTGGAAGGGACGTTTAAGCAAGTGCCAGACCGCGAAGAAATTAGCGGTGATATTAATGAAAGTTTGATCGTCGAATTGTATTCACGTTAATTAGGCACTCTCAAGGAAAAAATATGCAAACAAATTTGCTCAAACCAAAAATTATTTCTGTTGAAGCGCTTTCTGCCAACCAGGCAAAAGTTGTTATGGAGCCGTTCGAGCGTGGTTATGGCCATACTCTGGGTAATGCATTACGTCGTGTGTTGCTTTCTTCTATGGTTGGTTATGCACCAACTGAAGTTGCTATCGCTGGTGTAGTTCACGAGTACTCCACTTTAGATGGAGTGCAAGAAGATGTCGTTAACCTCTTGTTGAACCTCAAGGGCATCGTATTCAAATTACAGTCCCGTGATGAAGTCACTATTAACTTGCGTAAAGAAGGCCCAGGCGTTGTTACTGCAAAAGATATCGACTTGCCACATGACGTAGAAATTATTAATCCTGATCACGTGATTGCTCACTTGTCTGCTGGTGGTAAATTGGATATGCAGATCAAGGTTGAAAAAGGTCGTGGTTATGTTCCTGGCAATATGCGCCAGTACCACGACGAAGCTACTAAGATCATTGGCCGTATTGTTTTAGACGCCTCCTTTAGCCCTGTAAGCCGTGTGAGCTATGCAGTTGAGTCTGCTCGTGTTGAGCAGCGTACTGACTTAGACCGCTTGGTAATGACTATTGAAACTAATGGTGTTTTGTCTCCTGAAGAAGCAATTCGTCAAGCTGCAAGCATCTTGGTTGACCAGTTGGTTGTATTTGCTGCTCTCGAAAGTAGTGAAGTTTCTGGCGATCTCGCACCAAGCCGCTCATCTATGGTTGATCCAATGTTGATGCGCCCAGTAGATGATCTCGAACTCACAGTACGCTCTGCAAACTGCTTGAAGGCTGAAAATATTTACTACATTGGCGACTTGATTCAGCGTACCGAAAATGAATTGCTGAAGACTCCAAACTTAGGTCGTAAATCTTTGAATGAAATTAAAGATGTTTTAGCGGCTCGTGGTTTAAGTCTGGGCATGAAGATCGAAACCTGGCCACCAGCCAGTCTCGAGAAATAATTAGAAAGGAAGTATCATGCGTCACGGAAACGGCTTACGCAAACTCAATAGAACATCGTCGCACCGCTTAGCGATGCTTCGTAATATGTCTAATTCACTTTTGGAGCATGAAGTCATTAAAACGACTTTGCCAAAAGCAAAGGAATTGCGCATGGTTGTTGAGCCTTTAATTACTTTGGGTAAAAAAGATAACTTGGCAAACCGTCGTTTGGCATTTAATCGTACCCGCGATCGCGATATCGTTGCCAAGCTCTTTACTGAACTCGGCCCGCGCTATGCAACTCGTCCAGGTGGCTACCTTCGCATTTTGAAGTTTGGTTTCCGCGTTGGCGACAATGCGCCAATGGCTTTGGTTGAGTTGGTTGATCGCCCAGAAGTTGAAGAAACTGTTGTAGCTGAAGAGGCTTAAGTCCTTCAGGTATATTGAAAAGCCAGGCTTCGGTCTGGCTTTTTTCATTTAGATATCAGCGCTAAGCTTATGACTGCACATTCCTCGCTACTCATCGTTATTACCAGTTTGCCTACGCTTGAGCAAGCGCAGACTATCGCACGTAAATTAGTCGAGAATCGCCTGGCAGCCTGTGTTCAGATACAGCAGGGCGTGAAGTCAATTTATCGCTGGGATGGCAAAATTTGCGAAGAGAACGAAGTGCTGTTATCTGCTAAAACGAGTAGGGCGCTTTGGAAAGAGATTCAGGTCTTTATTCAAAATAACCATCCCTATGACTTACCTGAAATAATGGCATTTACTCCAGTCGAGTATGAGCAGCAATATGGACAATGGGTTGAAGCTGAACTGATGAGTAAATGAGTAAATATTTGAAATCCTTGCTGTGTAGCATTTTTATCTTTAGCTTGTTTTTTAACCAGGCTAAAGCAGCTCCTGATTTTTTGCCTCCTGAAAAAGCTTTTTTAGTCGAGACTTCATGGTCAGCTGATGGTAGCGAAATTGCAATTCAGTTTGCCCCTGTCAAAGGTTATTACCTTTATAAAGAGGCCTTACATTTTCAGCTTGGTAGAGAGCAGAAAAAACTTTCTACATTCACACCCAATTTACCAGTCGGCATTGAAAAGTTTGATCCCACTTTTCAGAAAAATTTACAGATTTATAAGCAGCCCTTTGAGGTTTTTATTCCTGTAGCTAGCGCTGCAAACCAGCCTATCTATCTTGAGATTGAGCTACAGGGTTGTGCAGAGGCGGGCATTTGTTATCCGCCGATGATGATGCATTTCTTATTGACTGCACCTGGAGTTAAAGCGGGGCCACTTTTAGAGGGTGGCACTCGCCCAGCTGAGGTAAAAAACACTGTCAGCTTGATTGATCTTTGGCGTGAGCGGGAAGATGTTCATGCTATCAGTGATTTTTTAGAGCAGACTTCAGTTGGCTATCTCTTCTTAGCTTTCTTTCTACTTGGCTTAACTTTGGCATTTACGCCCTGTGTGTTGCCGATGTTACCCATTATGTCGAGTGTCATTTTTGGACGTCAAGCAGGAAAGGTGGTTTCTAAATCGCGCGCGAGTGTCCTGGCGCTTGCTTATATATTAGGTATGGCCATGCTTTACTCTCTAGCAGGCATTGCCATGGCAGCCTTGGGTGGTAGCGCCCAAAGAGCGTTACAAAGCCCGCTAGCACTGATCGTGTTTGCACTCCTGTTGTTGGGTTTATCAGGAAGCCTATTTGGTTTTTATGAACTGCGACTACCGCATTCTTGGCACCAGTTAATTGATCGAATTGCTGGTAAACAGAAGGGCGGCAGTATTGTGGGTTCGTTCGCCTTGGGCGGAATTTCTACTTTGGTTGCTAGCCCCTGCATCACTGCACCCTTAGCTGGAGTACTTGGTTTTATTGCACAAACAGGATCAATGACACTAGGAGCTGGGCTTTTATTTGTGATGGCGCTTGGTATGGGCTTGCCCTTATTTTTCATTGCTATAGAAGCGCGTATTTTGATTCCATCTACTGGAATATGGATGGTATGGCTGCAACGTGCTTTAGGCGTATTGTTAGTATTCACAGCAATTTGGATTGCAAGTCCGTTATTTCAGGATGCCACTTCAAAGCAAGATGCACAAGTAACTCGCCAACTCGGAGAGCTTCATTTCAGATTAGTGAGTTCAATTTCTGAGTTAGACCAGCAGTTGGCTTTAGCAAAAGAGGCCAAGCGACCCGTACTTTTAGACTTTTATGCGGATTGGTGTATTAGCTGCAAAGAGATGGAGCTTAATACTTTTAGCAATCCTGAAGTCAGTAAAGAAATGCAGAATTTTGTTTTACTACAGGCAGATGTAACCAGCAATACTCCAGAAAACAAAGAGTTACTCAAACGTTTTGGTCTCTTTGGGCCGCCTGCTATTTTGTTTTTTAATTCAGATACCGGTGAGCTCAAACAAAAAAGAATCGTTGGCTATATGTCTCCAGAGCCCTTCGCCAAGGCGCTTTCAGAGATTGCGGCAAAAAATAATTAAGCCTTGGCTTTTAGATAGCGAGCAGCTTCTATAGCAAAGTAAGTAAGAACACCATCTGCACCAGCACGTCTAAATGCCAAGAGTGACTCAATCATGACGGCATCATGATCAAGCCAACCATTTTGGGCGGCTGCTTTGAGCATGGCGTATTCACCACTGACTTGATAGGCATAAGTGGGATATTCAAAAAAATCTTTTACTCGACGCACAATATCTAAGTAGGGCATGCCAGGTTTGACCATCACCATGTCGGCGCCTTCATTGATATCGAGAGCAATTTCTCTCAAAGCCTCATCACTATTGCTTGCATCCATTTGGTAGGTTTTTTTATCAGCCTTACCTAAATTTTTTGCTGAGCCAACCGCATCACGAAATGGACCATAAAAAGCAGATGCATATTTTGCAGAGTAGGCCATGATCATAGTGTGAATCAAATTTTTTTGTTCAAGTGCTTCACGAATTTTGCCAATACGTCCATCCATCATGTCCGACGGCGCAACAATATCGACCCCAGCCTCTGCTTGAGTTAGCGCTTGCTGAACTAAGATTGCAGAAGTCTCATCATTGAGAATGTAGCCAGCAGAATCTAGTACTCCATCTTGACCATGGCTGGTATAGGGATCGAGGGCGACATCAGTCATGATGCCCAGATTAGGAAACTGTTTTTTGAGTTCTCTTACTGCTTTTGGAACCAAGCCATTGGGATTCGTTGCCTCTTTACCATCAGGTGTTTTAAGGGCGGGATCAATTACCGGAAAGAGCGCCAATACCGGAATGCCGAGATCAACACACTCTTGCGCAACTGGTAATAACAAATCGAGCGAGAGACGATTTACCCCTGGCATAGATGCAACAGCTTCAGACTGATTTTTCCCATCAAGCAAAAAGACCGGATAAATCAAATTATTCGCACTGAGACTATTTTCTTGCATCATGCGACGAGACCAATCATTGCGTCGCATGCGGCGTGGACGATGTGCTGGAAACTGTAATAAGGGATTAGCTGATTGTTTCATCTTCATGAGTGTTTGCTTCAAATAACCATTTAATAATCAGATTATCGGCTTCTTCAAGCCCAATGCGTTTGGTGCTAGAGAATAATTGTGCCGTAAGTTGTTTGGATTCACCAGTGCCGTCTGGAAGATTTGGATCATACTGCTGCAACTGTTTTTTGACAGCCTCTAATGCATGCTTACATTCGCTGTTATTGAGCTTATCGCACTTGCTGAGCAAAATATGAATCGGCTTTCCGGTAGGTACGAACCATCGAATCATTTGCTCGTCGAGGTCGGTAATTCCTCGGCGGGCATCCACAATCAAAACCATGCCTACTAACTGCTCCCGCTCCTGAAGATAGTCGCTCAGAAGCGCATTCCAGTGGTATTTGGTTTCATGGTTTACCGCGGCAAAACCATACCCTGGTAAGTCCACTAAATAGGCTAAAAGATCATCTTTTGCAAAAAGACCGAAATAGTTGATGTGCTGGGTTCGGCCGGGGGTTTTACTGGCAAAAGCGAGTCTTTTTTGGTTACAAAGGACGTTTATTGCGCTCGATTTACCGGCATTGGAGCGGCCCGCGAAGGCCACCTCACGGAGGGGGGCGCCAGGCAGGCAATGGGTGTCATTGACCGTGGTCGAAAATCGGGCTTGAAAGAGTTTAGACATGTATAGAAGCTATTGTAAAATCACGCAAAATCATGAAATATCTCATGGTGTCGGGCAAAAGGTTGTAAATGCAGGGCCCAAACACTTTTAGGAATTTTTGCCAAGGTAAACATAATGCGTCAAAGCTCTCAAATCTCCAAATTAACTGGGTTTTTAGCCATTTCCCTCATTCTAGGCTTCGGCTTGCCTGCACTTGCTCAAGCTGAATCAGCTGCTCCTGCTGCTCAGGAGGCCGCGCCTACCAAGCCAGCGATCGATCTGGCTGCTGGTGAGGCCCTTTATAACGGCGGTGACGCCACTCGCGGTGTTGTAGCCTGTATTACTTGCCATGGGCCTAAAGGCCAAAGCGCTGTTGGGACATGGCCTAAATTAGCTGGTCAACATGCAGCTTACCTCGCTAAGCAGCTACATAATTTCAAAGAGGGCACACGTGCTAACGCGGTCATGATGGGTATGGCAATGCCCTTAACCGATCAGGATATGGCCAATATTGCTGCTTATCTCGCCAAGCAGACACCTTCTGAAGGCGTTGCTCAAAATAAAGACACGATTGAGTTGGGTCAGAGTATTTATCGTGGTGGTATTGCATCTAAAGGTGTACCAGCTTGCGCGGCTTGCCATAGCCCAAATGGTGCAGGAATTCCAGCGCAATATCCTCGTCAAGGTGGGCAGTGGGCTGAATACTCTTATAACCAATTGATGAATTTCCATGAAGGTACTCGCAAAAATATTCAAATGAATATGATCAGTAGCAAGTTGTCAGATCAAGAAATGAAAGCAGTTGCGGATTACATGGCTGGCTTGCATTAATTACAGCTACCCTTAAAAAATAAAACCCCGCAGATGTAGCGGGGTTTTTTATTGCCTCAGTATTCTCAAATTACTTCAATGGAACTGTTTCATGCGCAAAAAGATCTACTAGCTTTTGACGCTTTCGCACAACATAAGCATTTTTTCCATCCACCAAGATTTCTGCAGGCATTGGACGTGTGTTGTAGTTCGAGGCCATGACAAAGCCATATGCACCAGCAGAAAGAATGGCCAATACATCGCCTTCCTCAATAGCCAGCGCACGGTCTCTACCAAGCCAATCACCAGATTCACAAACGGGCCCAACGACATCATAAATAACAGTCTTGGCTGACTTTTTCTCGATTGGCACAATGCCATGATGCGCTTCATATAAAGCGGGACGCAACAACTCGGTCATTGCTGCATCCACAATGCAGAAGTTTTTTTCTGTCCCAGGCTTGAGGTATTCCACTTGAGTTAATAGAACCCCAGCATTGCCAACTAGTGATCTGCCTGGTTCCAGAATCACGTCTAAATGAGAAAAACCTCGCTCGGTAATCCGATTGAGAAGGGCATTCGTGAACTCTGTGATGTCTGGCGGAGTTTCTGCTCCATAAGCAATTCCGAGGCCACCACCCAGATCTAGGTGATGAATAATGATCCCTTCCTTTTTGAGTTGCTCGACTAGATCTAATACTTTATCAAGCGCATCAAGGTAAGGCTCTGTCGTTGTAATTTGAGAGCCGATATGACAGTCAATGCCGACAATATCAATTTGAGAAAGTTGAGCTGCCTCACGATACGTTTTTAAAACTTCGTAATAAGCGATCCCAAATTTATTTCCCTTTAATCCAGTAGAGATATAAGGATGAGTTTGTGCGTCGACATCTGGATTGACTCGTAAAGAAATCGGGGCACGGCAGTTTAGCTCTTTTGCAACGCGATTAATTTTGTGGAGCTCCGCAATCGATTCCACATTAATACACTTCACTCCCACTTTGAGAGCTTGAGCAATTTCTGCTGCAGACTTACCAACGCCAGCAAATACCAAGCTTGAGGGTTCTGCACCTATCGTTAGGGCACGCGCTAATTCACCGCCACTAACTAGATCAAAACCGGCCCCAAGATTTTTAAAGCAATCAATCACTGCTAAATTACTATTGGCTTTCATGGCGTAATGAACGCGTGCACGGCGCTCGCCTTTGGCATCAACGCAAGCGCGATCATATGCTTTATAAGCCTCTGTCAATGCTTTCTTGCTGTAGACGTAAAGCGGGGTGCCAAACTCTTTTGCGAGATCGGCTAAAGGAATTTCTTCGGCATACCAGATGCCATTACGCTCTGTAAATCCGCTGAGATGGGGTAGAGGAATTGCGCTAGTCATTTTGGCGCAGGAGCGGGGTACAGAATACCCTGAGGCTCTGGTTCACTTGGAGGGATTGGAGCAGGTGGCACATTTGGCAAATAAAGTGGCCCCCTAACCCCACATCCCACTAGGGACATTAGGAGGGTAATCAGCAGGGTTCTGATAAGAATCGCTATCATGAATATCTCTAAAACGAATGATTGAATATAGCATGCAGGACTCCGCGATGACGCCAAATCAGGCTAATGTAGAAAAGATTGATGACAAACAGTTCCATCGGCTGGGAGGGCAAGTTTTGCAATCGATTGAACTTGCTTTGGAAGCTGCCGACGAGGAGTTAGATCTGGATTTAGATATCGAGCGTCAAGGAGGCAATGTCATTAATATCCGCTTTCGAGATCGCAGCGTGATTGTGGTGAACACCCAACCCCCATTGCATGAGATTTGGGTTGCAGCAAAGTCAGGGGGTTATCACTATCGGTGGTCAGGAACTCAAACTCAGCCATTGTGGCTTGATACCAAAACGGGCCGTGAGCTGATGAGTGATCTATCAGAGTTTGCCAGCACTCAAGCAGGCAAGCCCGTCAAAATTAAGCTGCACCCGTAGCTAGTAAAGTTTCGATAACTGCCTCATGGGGTGCGGTGGCAATATAGGCTTTACCAATTTGTTCTAAAAGTACATAACGAATTTGTCCGCCCTCAGCTTTTTTATCCACCTGCATTAAATCGATATAACGGTCTGCACCAAATTTTGGGGCTGTAGTTGGAAGATGCATTGCATGAATGATGCGGGTCAAGCGATCCGCATCGGCATGGGTAATTTTTTTCAAAAGGCAGGATAGCTTAGCGCCCATCACCATACCGCAGCCCACAGCTTCACCATGCAGCCATTCTCCATAGCCCATACCTGCTTCAATCGCATGCCCAAAGGTATGGCCAAAATTGAGCGTAGCCCGAACCCCACCTTCTCTTTCATCTGCAGAAACTACTGCTGACTTAATTTCACAGGACCGCAAGACTGCGTGTGACATTGCTTCGATATCACAGGCTAGTAGAGCACTTGTATTCGCTTCAATCCAATCCAAGAAACTAGCATCGGCAATAGCACCATGTTTGATCACTTCAGCAAGACCGGCCGAAAGTTCTCGAGGCGGTAAAGTTTTTAGAGTGCTCAAGTCTGCAATCACTGCAATCGGCTGATGAAATGCCCCAATCATATTTTTGCCCAGTGGATGATTGATACCAGTCTTACCGCCAACTGAAGAATCTACTTGGGAAAGTAGTGTGGTTGGCACTTGAATAAAGCGGATGCCACGCATAAAACTCGCCGCAGCAAAACCAGTCATATCACCGATAACACCACCACCGAGTGCGACGAGAACAGTCTGCCGATCAGCGCCATGCTTTAGCAGTTCATCGAAGATGGTTTGGAGATTTTTCCAATCTTTAAATGATTCACCATCTGGGAGTGCAATCGTTCTGACGGACTTTCCAAAACTTGCGAGCGTTTTACTCAGGCGCTCTGCATAGAGTGGTGCCACAGTAGTATTGGTAACTATAAAAATAGAGCTAGCTTTAGAGCAAGCCTCAAATAGTTCTGGCCGATCAATTAAATCGGAGCCAATAAAGATTGGATAGCTTCTTTGACCGAGATCAACTTTCAGTGTTTTCATTGGGAGAGTTCAAGTTGCATCATTAAAGTATGAACCAATTGATTCACACTGGGTTTACCGGTTTCAATAATATGATCGGCGATTTCACGATAGAGCGGATCTCGAAAGGTATAGAGCTCCTCCAGAATCTTTCGAGCATCCCCGTTTTTCAACAGGGGGCGGTTATCGCTCCCTTTGGTGCGATGCCATAGTTCAACAGGATTAGCATGTAAGTAGACAACCGTGCCCCGTTCACTTAATAGCTGGCGATTCTCGGGTAACAGAACTGCGCCACCACCGGTAGCCAAAACAATATCACTGCCAGAGCTTGCTTGATCAAGGGCTTGTGCTTCACGTTTTCGAAAACCAGCTTCGCCCTCCATCTCAAAAATGAGGGGTATCTTGACACCACAACGCTCTTCAATGACATGATCAACATCAATAAATTGATGCCCCAATTTTTTAGCCAGCAGTTTGCCAACAGTTGACTTGCCGGCACCCATAAGGCCAATTAGAAAGATGTTGTTACTTGAGGAGTTCACCCACTGATTTTATTAGGGTTTATCTAAGACGGTAGGAGTTAAAAAGACTAGGAGCTCAGTTTTGTCTTGTAGCTTTGACTTATGACGAAATAAATGGCCAAGCAGGGGGATGTCACCCAATAAGGGAATCTTGACCTCATCCTCGCGCTCGGTAGTTTGAAAGATCCCGCCAATAATGGCTGTACCGCCATTTTCTACAGTAACCTCAGAACTCAGGTTTTTGGTGTCAATCGCGTATCCCTGTTCTGTTTTCATGCCGACCGTATCTTTATTGATCCCTACCAGCATAGAAATTTTCCCGTCCGGATGAATCTTAGGCATGACCTCTAGGCGAAGATTTGCCTTCCTAAATTGCAGCTTGCTCCCACTTTGACTGCTTACTTGATAGGGCAGTTCTGTACCCTGCTCAATTGTGGCTTTTACTTGGTCGCCAGTCATGATGCGTGGATTGGAAAGAATTTTCCCCTGCCCATCGGATTCCAGCGCTGAGAGCTCAAATTGCAGCAAACGGCTAGCATCACGAGAAATCAGGGTTGCAGCCAGAGTGGCAGGATTAAAGCCATTTAAACCAGCGCCTGATAAATCGATATTTCCGGAAAAAGTTTTTGTATCCTGCAAAGAGGCGTTTTTGGCTTGGTAAGCCAGCTTCATACCCAGCTCTCGAGCAAACCGCTGATCTGCCTCAACGATGCGGGCCTCTATCAATATCTGCCTTGGGCTATTGATATGATCACCCCCAAAAGGAAGGGCAGCGTCCTCCCGACGATGTTTCTGAAATGCCTGGATTTCAGAATGAGGTCCAATCCAGTAAATATCGCCGTACCTCTGAAGGCGCAAACCTCTGCTGGCAAGTATCGAATGCAGGGCCGTGTGCCAAGGGGTATTTTTCAGGTCAATTGAAATCTGTCCTTGAATAGATTCACTCAGTAAAAAATTGGTGTTTCCAATTCTTGCCAAAGTCTGCAATAAATCTCTCAGCTCGATCTGAGGAAAATCTAAGCTAATCAAGGTTTGAGAAAAGCCCTCCTGTTGGGTGCTCCCTTGGGCAGGGTTATTCCAAGGCGATAGAAAACTGAGGCAAATTAGCCCCACCATAAGCAGCTTTTTCATCGACTACTTTTAGCTTTTAGGGCAAATAATTTACCCTCAGAGTTCACCAATAAGACTTCATCCTTTTTAATCTCTTGCAGACGCCAAGACCCCCATACAAGATCACCCTTGTTGATAAAAAGATTGGTTTTTCCATTATGTAAAAGAGCTTGTTGAATACCTCCGATTTCTGCGCTTCCTAGGAACTGCCAAGGCTGGAGCGCGAGCTCATCCAAGGCCACCTTACCTCTGGGTGCGGGGGCAACAGAGCCCTTCAATTTCTTTAATGAGTGAATACTCACTTCTAATTCATCTATTACTGAATATAGCTCATCAATCTCATCTGCTTGATCATTTTTAAGCGTTTCCATTTCTTTCATCATCTTTTGAAGGTCTTTTTCAAGCTTCAAAAAGATCGGGTTTTCTTCTGGCGCCTGAGTTTGGCTGAGCCATAAATGGGAGAGAAAGGCTGCTGCGAGGCAGAGTAAAAGGCTGCCCAACAAAACCAAAATATGATTTGAGGGACCTAGGAATCCATCCCGAAAAAGCGACTTATTGGACTGAACAAATCTCGACGAGCGATTGACCTGGGGATCCGTTTGAGGCGCATTAGGTTTACGAATTCCTTGAGGATCGGGGATGGCTGGATCATCTCCAAGCTCGCTCAAAATATCATCAAAGGATTGAGGGGAAATATGGCGTGTAGGCATGCCATATTCTTAAGCTGGCGGTGATAAAAAACCATCAGTCTGCTCTGAGAACAAGGTCAGAAAACATGGTTAGATTGGATGGCCACGCCTATAATTTGCTCATATGGCTCTCCCCCCAAAAGACCGGCCACCGCAGAATCAGCGGTCCAATCCACAGCCTAATCGGCGTCCACGGGATTTTCGTGCAAATCCACCCGCATTTGCTAAATCAGGCAGCCCCCTAATTAAGGCTCTGTTTGTGATGGGGATGGCAGTTGGGGTGATGTTTGTCCTCTTGCTGGGCTATGCGTTTTTGGTTGCTAAGCCAAATTTGCCGAAGATTTCAGCATTGGTGGACTACAACCCCAAAACTCCACTTCGTGTCTATACCGCCGATAAAGTGTTAATTGGAGAATTTGGGGAAGAGCGTCGTAAAGTGATTCCCTTAGCTGACATGCCCTTGGTGATGAGAAATGCGGTTATCGCTACCGAAGATGACCGCTTCTACTCACATGGTGGCGTGGACTATGTCGGTGTTTTGCGGGCAGGCCTAGCCAATATGCGAGGACACCTTGCGCAGGGAGCCTCTACGATTACGATGCAAGTGGCTCGAAATTTCTTTCTGAGTAATGAAAAAACCTTTAGTAGAAAAATTTATGAAGTTTTACTTGCCTGGGAAATCGAGTCTCAGCTAAGCAAAGATAAGATCCTGGAAATCTATATGAACCAGATCTTTTTGGGCCAAAGAGCATTTGGTTTTTCAAGTGCCGCCCAAATTTATTTTGGTAAAGAGTTAAAAGACATCAGCACTGCCGAGGCAGCTATGCTGGCAGGCTTACCTAAAGCCCCATCGGCGTATAACCCAGTGACCAATTTCCGTCGAGCCAAAATGCGGCAAACCTATATCTTGGGTCGTATGCGAGATTTGGGCTACATCACTCCAGAGGAATATCAGAAGGCGATTGCGGAAGAGTTGCATATTCGTGGACTTGGTAATGAATTTAGTACGCGTGCAGATTTTCCTGCTGAGATGGTTCGCCAATTACTCTATGCCCAATATGGCGATGTAATTTATTCACAAGGCATCGATGTGTATACAACCATCCTTAAGGCTGATCAGGATGCCGCGTACAAAGCAGTACGCCGCGGAATTTTTGAATATGATCTGCGTCACGCCTATCGTGGGCCAGAGGGATTTGTTAATTTGCCTGATGATCAAGCAAAGCGTCAGAAAGTGATAGATGATGCCTTGCTGGCATATCCGCAGTTAGACGATTTGCAATCGGGAATCGTTCTGGATGCTAAGCCTAAAGAGTTACAAGTGATTATTTCAACTGGCGATGTCATCACTTTAAAGGGTGATGCATTGAAATTGGCGAGTGCTTCGTTAACTGATAGTGCTCAGCCTAAGAAAAAACTTCGCCCTGGTTCCGTGGTGCGCTTATTACAAACTGATGATGGCGTATGGAAGTTAGCGCAGCTACCTCAGGTTGAGGCAGCATTTGTTTCAATGAATGCTCAGAATGGCGCGATCTTATCTTTAGTCGGCGGTTTTGATTTCAGACGTAATCAGTTCAATCACGTGACACAAGCTTGGCGTCAGCCTGGCTCTTCCTTTAAACCATTCATTTATGCTGCCGCTCTGGAAAAAGGGTTCTCTCCAAGCACGATGGTTAATGATGCGCCCCTATCGATTGGCAGTCTGGAGACTGGTAGTCAGGTGTGGGAGCCCAAAAACTATGATGGTAAATATGACGGCATGATGCGTTTGCGCAATGCCCTAGCCAAGTCTAAAAATTTAGTGTCAGTCAGAATCGTGCGCGCCATTGGACCTTCGTATGCTCAAGAATACGTAAAGCGTTTTGGCTTTGATCCTGAAAAGCATCCGCCGTATTTAACGATTGCCTTGGGCGCGGGTTCAGTAACTCCTTTACAGATGGCAACCGCATATAGCGTATTTGCAAATGGCGGCTATCAAGTGGAGCCCTACTTGATCGATAGGATGCTTGATACCAAAGGCAATGTCTTATTTGAAGCAAAACCTGTTCGTGCTGGTGAAGATGCAAGTCGAGTGCTTGATAAGCGTACAGCCTTTGTGATGGATAGTTTGTTGCAAGAAGTAACTAAAACTGGAACAGCTGCTAGTGCGCGCGCTAAGTTGGGTCGAACTGATATTGCAGGAAAAACTGGTACTACCAATGAATCTCATGATGCTTGGTTTGCAGGATATAACCCAAAGCTAGTTGCGATCGCTTGGATTGGTTTTGATAAGCCCGAAAGTTTGGGTGATAAAGAAACTGGTGGAGGACTCGCATTACCAATGTGGATCTCGTATATGGGAGTTGCTTTAAAAGGGGTTCCTCAAGAATCTCGCGAGGTACCAGATGGTGTTACTCAGTTTGATGGGGATTGGTTTATTCCTGAGTTTGCGCCCAACGGCGGTGTGCGCGAACTTCAATAATCTTTTATTTAATGGCACGACAAGCTCGCACAGTCATTCCTGGACAGGCGATGCATGTCATGGTCAGAGGCAATAATCGTCAGACTCTATTTTTTAGTGACGAAGATCGCCGCGTCTATCTCGATTGGTTAAAAGAAGCAGCCAAACAATTTGCTTGCTCAGTGCACGCTTTTGTTCTGATGCCTAATCATGTGCATTTATTAGTGACCCCAAGTAAAGCAGATTCATTAGCCAAGACCATGCAGTCTCTAGGTCGGCGCTATGCACAGTACTTCAATCAACAGCATCATCGATCTGGCACCATTTGGGAGGGGCGTTTTCGCTCATCCTTAATTGACCCAAGTTATTTCTTGCGCTGTCAGCGCTATATCGAATTAAATCCGGTACGCGTTGGTTTTGAATCCAGCCCCCAAGATTCAACATGGAGCAGCTATCCATCTCACACTGGACAAAAGGTGGAGCCCTGGTTGGTCGATCACGAATCTTTTTGGAAGTTAGGTAATACCCCCTTTGAGCGGCAAATGGCTTGGGCAGGATTTATTAAGGAGGGTGCGCCCCACTGGGAAGATCGGCAAATAACCGAAGCCCTATTACGCTCCAAACCCTGGTTGAGCGATGCATTGGCGCAAAAGTTGTTTAAAGATCGTCCAGATCAGCTGGAAATTCGGCATCGGGGGCGGCCTAAAAAGGAAAATACCCTTTCTATAGCTAATTAAGGATATTGAGTCCTATAGTAACGACTCTGTCCCTAATTAAAATCGTTTTTACGAGTGACCCCGAAATTAAATGGGACAGAGTCATTTAATTTCTATTGCATCGTGAGGGGTATTCCCCTATATTTGATCCTCCAAAAGTAATAAGGCCAATAAAGCCCTCGGAAGAATCATGAAAACATCATTTAGCACTCAAATTCGTCCAATCGCACAAGGTTTGTACGATCCCCAAAATGAACACGATGCCTGCGGCGTAGGATTTGTTGCGCACATTAAGGGTAAAAAGTCGCATGAGATCGTAGCTCAAGGTTTGAAGATATTAGAAAACCTGGATCATCGAGGCGCAGTTGGCGCAGATCCTTTGATGGGAGACGGTGCCGGAATTTTGATTCAGATTCCCGATGCTTTGTATCGCGAAGAAATGGCGAAGCAAGGCGTCACATTGCCACCTCAAGGTGAATACGGTGTTGGCATGATTTTTCTGCCTAAAGAAAATGCATCTCGTCTTGCATGCGAACAAGAGTTGGAGCGCACCGTTCGTTTAGAAGGTCAAGTTGTCCTCGGTTGGAGAGATGTACCCATCGATGTGAAGCTGCCAATGTCACCTACCGTCCGAATGACAGAGCCGTTCATACGTCAAATCTTTATTGGACGTGGTCGCGACATTATGACGACCGACGCCTTAGAGCGAAAGTTATACGTGATTCGGAAAACCGCAAGTCACGCAATACAGGATTTGCATTTGAAGCATGGCAAAGAATATTTTGTTGCCTCAATGTCTGCTCGCACTATTGTTTATAAAGGCCTACTCTTGGCAAACCAAGTGGGAGCTTATTACGAAGATTTACAGGATGAGCGCACTGTCTCAGCCTTAGCGTTAGTCCATCAACGTTTCTCAACTAATACATTCCCTGCCTGGGAATTAGCTCATCCCTATCGCATGATTGCGCATAACGGAGAGATCAATACCGTTAAGGGTAACGTCAATTGGGTCAATGCTCGTGAGGGCGCAATTAGCTCACCAGTGTTAGGTGATGACCTCAAAAAATTATGGCCACTGATCTATCCAGGTCAATCAGATACTGCTTGCTTTGATAACTGCTTAGAGTTACTAGTCATGGCGGGGTATCCACTGGCGCAAGCCATGATGATGATGATTCCAGAAGCATGGGAACAGCACACTTTGATGGACGATAACCGTCGTGCGTTTTACGAGTATCACGCATCGATGATGGAGCCTTGGGATGGTCCTGCAGCGATGGCATTTACAGATGGACGTCAAATTGGCGCAACGCTTGATCGTAATGGGTTACGTCCTGCACGTTACTATGTGACTGATGATGATTTGGTCATCATGGCATCTGAAGCAGGGGTCCTGTCAATTCCAGAAAGCAAGATTGTTCAGAAATGGCGCTTGCAACCTGGCAAGATGTTCATGATTGATATGGAGCAAGGACGCATTATTGATGACGTCGAGCTTAAAAATGCAGTTTCGAAAGCGAAGCCATATAAGAGCTGGATTGACGCAGTGCGTATCAAGCTCGATGAAGTGGATGCAAGCAAAGCGGATTTGATCGATGAGAAGATGACGATCCGTCCTGCTGCAAAACTATTAGATCGTCAGCAAGCATTTGCATACACCCAAGAAGATATTAAATATCTGATGGCACCAATGGCTCAAAATGGAGAAGAGGCAATTGGATCCATGGGTAATGACAGCCCATTGGCTGTGCTCTCTAATAAGAACAAGCCACTCTATAACTACTTTAAGCAATTGTTTGCGCAAGTGACCAATCCTCCGATTGATCCGATTCGCGAAAACATGGTGATGTCTTTAGTTTCTTTCATTGGGCCTAAGCCTAATCTGCTTGATACCAACAATATCAATCCACCAATGCGCTTGGAAGTCAGTCAACCTATTTTGGACTTTGATGACATCACTAAGATTCGTCATATTGGTCATTACACTAATGGTAAGTTCCGCTCATATGAGCTTGATATCTGCTACCCAGCTGCTTGGGGTAAGGCCGGTATTGAGGCTCGACTTGCCTCACTCTGTGCTGAAGCTGCAGATGCCGTTCGTTCGGGCTATAACATTTTG